>Ga0315910_10001204_pt1 | contig 24146 bp, 18 predicted proteins | sample EdamamesoilMG_FD_204470 | JGI IMG/M metagenome (GOLD analysis project Ga0315910, IMG submission 204470) | Garden soil microbial communities collected in Santa Monica, California, United States - Edamame soil | ecosystem: Environmental > Terrestrial > Soil > Garden | place: USA: California... | reverse complement strand
GGGTCGGCGTCCTCCGCCTTGCCGTCGCGCGTGACCCAGCGGGCGAAGGCGACCTGACCGAGCGCGACGTGGTCGGCCGCGATCGCGTCGCGCCGCGCGACGACGGCCGCCAGCACGCGCTGCGCAGCGTCCCAGCGACGCTCCTCGAACAGCGCCGCCGCGAGCTCGCGCGCCGCGGCGCTCGACTCGGGCACGTCGCGCAGCTCGCGGCGAGCGGCTCCGGCCGGGCGCGAGCCGTCGTCGCCGCAGCGCTCCGCGCTCCACGTCGCCGCCAGCAGCAGCACGATGCCGCCGGCGCTCCACGCGATGCGTCGCTTCATGACACGGAGCCAACGCAACGAGCGTGCGCGACGCCGCGCGGGCGGCGCCGTCGCTGCGGCTCCTGCGCGCGGGCCGTTACGACCCCGTCGCGGGCGCCTTCGTCCCAGCCGGCGGCGACTCCTGCGGCAGCGCCAGCGGCGCGATCAGCCGGCGTCCCGCTCGCGTGTTCCACTCGAGCTGGTAGTCGAGGTGGGCGTCGTCGGTCGGGTAGTGCTCGTCGGCGCGATAGGGGTAGCCGCTCATGCCGTGGAACGGCAGCGGCTCGACCGACTGGCTGGTGAGCGTGTTGGGATCGGCGTCCTTCGCCCAGCCGTCGAAGAAGAGCAGGTAGGTGCGCGCGAGGCCGGGCTTCGGCGGCGTCGTCGTCGCGTCGAAGCGCAGGTCGATCGCGTCGCCCGACGAGAAGAGGACGAAGCGGTCGTCGACGTCGCCGAGCAGCGAGACCACCTCGCCGTAGCGGGTGAGGCTGCCGGGATGCTGGTTCCAGCGCGGGTGGCGTTCGAGGACGTTCCAGTCGAACCGCTCGGGCTGGTCGGCGCGCGCGTCGGCGATCGGCGCCGAGAAACCGCGCGGCCAGAGGCGGGCGGAGCGCGGCTCGAGCTTCGTCACGGTGATGGGCGCGTCGTCGTCGTCGACCGCGATCTCGATCGCGTCCCAGTAGAGGCGGATCGAGCTGGTGATGCGCAGGCGCGGGTCGTCGCGGTTCAGGAGCTCGCTCACGTCGACCACCATCGTCTTCGTCTTGCCGGCCGGGAAGCCGACCGGCGGGCCGCACGGCTTCCAGCCGCCGGCGCCGTCGGGCACGGAGAAGCAGGGCGGCTCGAAGCCGAAGCTGCCGTTGCGCGCGGCGAGGACGTTCACGCTCGCGTCGGTCCAGTAGAGCCAGCCGGTCATCAGCAGGCGGACCTTCTTCGCCGTGCGCACCGCGTCGGGCAGCGCGAGCTCGAGCGCGTGGTTCGTCACGAGGCCCAGGTAGCGCGAGTCGCGCGGCGCGAACGGGATCGCGTGGTCGCCGTCGACGGCCGCGAGCTCCGCGGTCCAGTCGCGCCCCTCCTGGTCCTTCGCCGAGACCGGCGCCAGGAGCTTCCTCACTGTGTGGAGCTTCTGCGGCGGGAAGGGCGGGAAGCAGAAGCGCTCCTCGGGATGGACCGCGACGTCGGCCGGATGGTCGACCACCCAGAGCTGCACGCGATCGAGGTAGGTCACCTCGCGCAGCTCCTCGGTCACCTGGAAGCGGTAGTCGCCGTCGATCGCGCGCAGCTGCTGGCCCGTCACGCGCACCAGCTCGTCGTGGTCGGGCGGCACGTACATCGCCTCCGTCATCGGCAGGCCGAGCGGCGTGATGCCGAGCACGTCGCTCACGAAGCCGTAGGTCGTGCCGTTCCACGCGTAGAGGAAGGGGCAGCTTCCGGCGAGCCCCTCCTTCTGCGGCACCGCCAGTCGCACGACGGCCGCGGCCTCGGCCGCCGCGTCGCCGCACGCGCGCGCCGCGAGCTGCTTCTTCGGATCGGCCTCGCTCTCCGCGTCGATCAGGTTCTGCACGACGCCGTTGGGCCACGTGATGCGGACCAGCTCCGCCTTGCCGGCGCTGCCGAGCCCCGCGACGAACTGCGGTCCCCGCTGCAGCCGCCGCGCGTAGCGGTTGCCGCTGCGCAGCTCGACGATCGCGCCGACCGCCTGGCGGTTGTCCTTCACGCCGCGCAGCTCGAGCAGCAGCGAGCGGCCGCCCGGCACCGCGCCGCAGTAGAGCTGCGCGCCGCCGCTCCCCCACGCCGCGACGTCGAGGTCGCCGTCGCCGTCGACGTCGTCGAGCGCGAAGCGGCCGCCCGCGCCGACCTTGACGCCGCTCTTCGCCAGCGGGCCGGCGACGGTCAGCGCGCCGAAGCGGATCGCGAGCTCGCCGTCGCTGTCGAGGCCGACGAAGTCGAGGTCGCCGTTCAGGTCGACGTCGCAGAGCTGCGCGCCGCCGTTCCAGATCGCCGCGAGCTCGGGCAGCGCCGCGCCCGGCGCGAATCCGCCGTCGCCGCGGTTGATCAGCAGTTGCGGAGCATTGCCCGCCACGACCGCGTCGGTCCGCCCGTCGTGGTCGAGGTCGGCGAAGAGCGGCGCGCTCGCCAGCTCCTTCGGCAGCCCGCTCTTCTCCGGCCCGATCGCGCCGAAGCGCCCCTTGCGCAGGTTGGTGTAGATCGTCGTCGCCGCGCCGGCGCCGCCGGTGCAGAGGTCGATGTCCTGGTCGGAGTCGAAGTCCTCGAACGCGACCCAGCCGCAGCCGCCCGCCGCGATCCCCTCGGCCAGCGCCGTCGCGTCGACGAGCTGCACCGCGCCCTGCCGCTCGTCGGTGTAGGGGTCGCGCGGCACGCCGTCGTTGCGGATCAGCTTGAAGCCGTCCGCGGTGGCGAGCGTGAAGTCGAGGTGGCCGTCGTGGCCGAAGTCGACCGCCGCGACCGCGCGCACGTCGGCCGGCAGCTTCGGCAGCTGCGCCGTCGCGTCGACCCAGCCCGCGCCGCCGGACGGTTCGGGCGCGAGCAGGAGCGCATGGCCGCCGCCTTGCGGGCCGCTGCCCAGCAACAGCAGGCACTGGCCGAAGTGGTTCTCGAGGTCGAGCGCGACGACGCGCGTCAGCCCGGCCGGCAGTTCGGACGGCGTCGCGATCCGCTGCGTCGCGAAGGCGCCCTTCGCGTCCTGCGCCGCGAGCCAGAGGCCCGGCTTGCCGTCGGCGCCGGCGCCCAGCACGAGCAGGTCGGCGAAGAGGTCGCTGTTCACGTCGGCGAGGCAGGCGTCGGCCACCGACTTCACGTCGGGGAAGAGCGGCGCGTGGGCGGCGAAGCGCAACGCGGGCGCGTTCGCCGGCGCGCGGCCGGCGACGCCGCGCATCGTCGGCGGGCGGACGCGTCCGAAGTTGCCGAGCTTGATCTCGTCGTCGGTCGGGTCGGGCGCCTTCGCCTCGCGCAGCGCCTTGTGCTCCGCCAGCAGCGCGGCCGCCGCCTTCACGTCGTCGATGCCGGCCGCGGCGTCGACCTTCTTGCGCTGCCGCAGGACGCGCGCGAGTCGGTAGATCGCCGGCATGTAGAAGGCGCCGGCGAACTCGCGGCCGCTGGCGCGCACCGAGTCGTAGAGCTCGATCGCGCGATCGCGCTCCTCCAGCTCGTTCAGCACTTCGGCGAGGCGCAGGCGCGTCGGCAGGTCGCCGGGCGCGAGGCGGTTCGCCTGCTCGAGCTCGCCCTTCGCCGCCGCGGCGTCCTGCTCGCGGTCGAAGGCGACGACGCCGAGCACGTAGTGGGCGGAGGCGAGCTTCGGGTCGCGCTCGAGCGCCTTCTGGCAGAGCTCGCGGATCTTCGGCGTCTCGGCCGCCTGCGCCGCGGGATCCTGGAGGAAGAGCTTGAGCTTCGCGCAGGCGAGATCGACGAGGTCGTCGGGCGTCGCGTGCGGGCTGGCGCACAGCTTCTGCAGCACCTCGTGGGCGCGCTCGAAGCCGCCCTCGACCAGCTCCGCCTCGCCGTAGTGGGCCGCCGCGACCTCGCGCAGCGTCGTGATCTCCTGCGGCTCGCCGGCGACGCTGCCCGCCTCGCCGCCGCCCTTGGCGCCGCCGCCGCCGCCTCCGCTCGACGAGGAGCCCGGCTCGTCGGAGCAGCCGGACGGGAGGGCGATGGCCAGCGCGCAGACGGCCAGCGAAGGGAGTCGCTTCGTCATCGTGGGATCCTCGTCACGGGCGCGCGACGCGGCGGTCGCGCCGGATGACGCGGCATCTTGCCAGACGCCGCCGACGCGCGAACGCGCGATTGACCGCGCCGACGCACCCCTCGATGATCGCCCGACCATGTCGAACCCGAACTGGAAGAGCCTCGAGAACGACCTCCTGCTGGCGGCCGCGCGCGCGTTGGGACGCGGCGACGGCGCCGGGCTGCGGACCAGCGACGCGCAGAGCGCCGAGGCGGGCGACCTCGCGCTGGGCTGCCACGGCCTCGGCAAGGAGACGCGGCGCGATCCGCAGGAGCTGGCGGCGACGATCGCGACGGCGCTGGCGGGCGACCCGCGCGTGGCGGGGGCGAACGCCGCGAACGGCTACTGCAACGTCTTGCTCGCGCGCCCCTTCCTCTTCGCGCTGGCGGCGGGCGAGGTGGCGCGCGAGGGCGAGCGGCTCGGCCGCGATCCGGCGCTGGCCGTCGAGAAGTGGCTGGTCGAGTACTCGGGCCCCAACACCAACAAGCCGCTCCACATCGGCCACCTTCGCAACACGATCCTCGGCTTCGCGATGAGCAACGTCGTGCGCGCCCATGGCCACGACGTGACGCGCTACAACATCGTCAACGACCGCGGCATCCACATCTGCAAGTCGATGGTCGCCTACGCGCGCTACGCGGCCGGCACGTCGCCCGAGACGAACGGCGAGAAGGGCGACCACATGGTGGGCCGCCTCTACTCGCTCTTCGCGAGCAAGGCGACCGCGGAGTTCCAGGAGTGGGCCGCGGGGCCGGGCGAGCGGGAGATCGAGCAGTACCTCGCGACGAATCGCGCGTCGATCGAGGCGGGCGCCGACCTCGGGCTGCGCAAGCGCTTCCTGCAGGAGCAGGAGAAGGCGGGGCGCAAGCTCGACTTCAAGCCGGCGAAGATCAAGCCGCAGCAGTACCCCGAGAAGATGGCCGCCGACGCGGCGCTCGAGCGCGACTACGCGGCGTGGCTGGCGGCGCACGGCGACGACGTCGCGACGGCGCGGCGCGGCGAGGGGCTGAAGCGGGCGCAGGCGCAGGTGGCGCGGCGCTTCGAGGCGGAGGTCTCGAAGCTGCACGCGGAGACGCGCGACTACCTGCGGCGCTGGGAGGCGAACGACCCGGAGATCCGCGGGCTCTGGCGGCGGATGAACGACTGGGTGCTGGCCGGGATCGAGAAGACCTACCGGCGGCTCGGCGTCTCCTTCGACCACGTCGACTACGAGTCGGAGACCTACCTGCTGGGCAAGGAGATCGTCGCCGAGCTGCTGGCGAAGGGCGTCGCGCGGAAGAACGCCGACGGCGCCGTGATCTTCGAGCAGCCCGGCCGCACGCCGGCCGACGCGCCGCAGGAGAAGGTGCTGCTGCGCGGCGACGGGACGAGCGTCTACATCACGCAGGACCTCGGCTCGCTGATGCGGCGCTACCAGCGCCACCAGTTCGCGGAGGTCGTCTACGTCGTCGGCTCGGAGCAGGAGCTCCACTTCGAGCTGCTCTTCACGCTGATCGACAAGCTCGTGCCTGGCCTCGGCGCGCGCTGCCACCACCTCTCGTACGGGATGGTCGAGCTGCCGCACGGGAAGATGAAGTCGCGCGAGGGCGAGATCATCGAGGCCGACGGCTTCCTCGACACGGTCGAGGAGGCGGCCGCGGCGCAGGTGCGCTCGCGCAGCCCCGAGCTGCCGGCCACGGAGATCGCGCGGCGCGGCGGGCGGATCGGGCTGGCGGCGGTGAAGTACCACCTCCTCAAGTTCAGCAAGCGGTCGACGGTGAAGTTCGACGTCGACGAGGCGCTCGACATGAACGGGCGCACCGGGCCCTACTGCCTCTACGCGCTCGCGCGGCTGCGCTCGATCCTGCGCAAGGCGGAGGCGGCGGGCCTCGCGACGAAGCTCGACCTCGCCGTCGACGCCGGCAAGCTCGCGCCCGCCGAGGCCGCGATCGCCATCACCGTCGCGAAGCTCCCCTCGGCCGTCGCCGCCGCCGTGCGCGACCTCGATCCCTACCACGTCGCCGACTACGTCTACCGCCTCGCGAAGGAGCTCAACTCCTGGTACACCGCCGCCGACGACGACGGCAAGCCGCTCCACCCCGTGATCCACTGCAGCGATCCCGCGACGCAGAAGCTGCGCCTCTCGCTGCTGCGCATGGTCGAAGCCGCGCTGGAGCGAGCGCTGCGCCTGCTGGGGATCGAGACGCTCGACGAGATGTAGCGGGCGTACCGATGCGGGAACGAATCGCCCGCGATACCCGCACGCCACCCGGACCTGGGCGATTCGTTCCCGCAACGGTACGCCCACGGGGTCAGGGGATCGGCGTGAGGTCGACCTTCCGGAACTCGATCGGGCTGCCTTCGGATTGCAGCGCGATGAAGCCCTCGCTCGGGGTGCAGTCGCGGCCGACGTTCACGAGCTCGCCGTTGATGACGAGCACGACGCGGCCGTCGATCGCGGTGATCTCGTAGCGGTTCCACTCCCCCGGCGGCAGCTCGGCCTTCGTCATCGCCTTGACGTTGGTCGCGTGCTCCGGGTTGCGCCGCGCCTCCTCGACCTTCGCGGCCGCGCCGCCGATCAGCCAGAAGTCGCCGGCGTTGCCGCTCTCGAGCTGCGCCTCGACGCTCCGCGGCCACACCTTGTCGACGCCCTCGACGTGGAGCAGCACGCCGCTGTTGGTCGGCGCCGCGGGCCAGCGCCACTCGATCACGAGCAGGTAGTTCTTGAACGACTGCTCGGTCCGGATGTAGCCGGCCGGCTGCCCGCTGCAGCGCAGCACGCCGTCGACGACGCTCCACGTCTTCGCGGGATCGGCGTTCGCGTCGCTGAGCACGCGCTTCCAGCCGGCGAGGTCCTTGCCGTTGAAGAGCGCGAGCTTCGCGTCGGCCGCGACGACGGCGAGCGCGGGCGCGCGCGCGGCCGGCGGCGGCGGCTCCGACGCGGCGAGGAGCAGCGGCGCGGCGGCGGCGGCGCCCGCAGCGACGGCGACGAGCGCGGTGAGCCAAGGGCGACGGACCATCGGGCAGCTCCTCGTGGATCCGAGGCGGCAGGCGCCTCGCGAAGGGCGGCATGTTGGCGGCGCCGCCGCGAGGCCGCAACGACGCGGCCGCCACGCGCCGCCGCCGCGGGCGTCACGCTCCGGGAGCTCGCTCGCGTCCGAGCGACGCGACCCGACGCCGCAGGAGCGCGCTCGCCACGGTGAAGTAGTCCGCCGCGGGCGCGTCGCGCCGCTCCGCGCTGGCGACGACTCGATCGAGCGCACGGACCTCCGCGCTGCCGCGTCCGCCGCCGCCCCGCTCCGCTCGCGCGACCTCGCGCCACCAGCCGCGCAGCTTGCGATGGAGCGGCGCGACGCCAGCGCGCGACGCGACCTGCCGCCACGCGAGGCTCCACTCGGCGGCGAGCCGGAACGCCGCGCGCGCCGGCTCTCCCGCCAGCTCGCCCTCTTCGGCGTGGGAGAGTCGCGGCCACGCGGCCCGCGCCGCGCGCGCGAAGAGTCCCGGCCCGCGCGCCACGACGCTCCCGTCGGAGCCGCGCACCGCGACGCCGCGCCGGCCGCACGACGGCGAACGGCTCTTCCAGACGCAGCCGTCGAGCGGCGCGATCTCGCCGAGCCGCCGCGCCGTGAACGCCTCGAACTCCGTGGTGTGGTCGACCGCGCGATCGCGCTCGACCAGCCGCGCCGCGCCGTCCCACGCGACCACCAGCGGCGGCCGCGGCGCCCCCATCCCGCTCCCCATCTCGGGGCAGCTCGTCACGAGCTCGGCCCACTCGCCGAGCGCGGCCAGCAGCGGCGCGTCGCGCTTGTGGCCGCCGTCCCAGCGCACCGCCTCGCCCGCGAGGCAGCTCGAGAGCGCGACGCGCGGCCGCGTCGCCGGCACGAGCCAGAAGAGGTCGCGCAGCTCGACCGCGAGCGCATGGAACGGATGCGGGGAGGCGGTCGTCCCGCCTCCCCGCACTTCAGTTCCTTGAATCACGGCTCGACCGCCTCGAACGGCGGCGCGCCCGTCAGATCGAGCTGCCCGCCTTCGCCGACAGCCGCAGCATCAGGTGGATCACGACGAGCGAGACCGCGAAGACGATCGCGATCGACGCTCCGCTCCACGCGATGGTGTTGTTGGCCGCGACCATGCAGCCGAGCATCGGGCCCGAGAGGACGAAGTTGATCCGCGAGAAGAGCTTCGCCTTCTCCGGCATCCCTTCCGGCGGCTTCGTCCCCTCCTTGGTCGCGCGCAGGATCACCTGCTGCCGCGGCCAGATCATGAACCAGACGTTGAACCACATGTAGATGCCCATGGTCATGCCGACCATGATCCAGAGCGCGCGTCCCGACATCGCGCCGTCGGCGTCGCGCATGTTCGAGCCGCGCATGTACTTCCACCAGAAGAGCAGCAGCCCGAAGAGGAGCGTGTACATCGCGCCCCAACGGAACCACCAGAGCGCGCGCGGTTGGAGTTCGGGATTGACCGCCTTCTTGGTCGGCCCGTCGAGCTTCCCCTGCGTCGGGACGTTGACGAGGTTGAAGAAGTAGAGGAGGCCGATCCAGGTGATGCCCGAGATCACGTGGAACCAGCGGAGCAGTCCGCCGATCAGCGCCTCGCTCTCGAACTCCGACAGCAGCAGCGGCAACGAAGCCAAGTTCCTTCTCCTTCTTCGGTGGCGATCGCTCCATCGGACCGGCCGGCATCGCGCCGTCCGTTCCGCGAGCGAAGGTCGGGCGGCGATCATTTCCCGCGCGCAGGGCGGAGTCAACCGAAGCGACCGCTAGTCTGCTCGCCGTTTCGCGCCCGATCTCCCGAGGGAACCCCGTGCCGCGCTACTGGCTCTTCAAGTCGGAACCCGACTGCTTCTCGATCGACGACCTCGCGCGCGCGCCGCGCGGGACGACGGCGTGGGACGGCGTGCGCAACTCGGAGGCGCGCAACCTGCTGCGCGACCGGATGGCGGCGGGCGACCTCGGCTTCTACTACCACTCGAGCTGCGACCCCTGCGAGATCGTCGGCATCGTCGAGGTGGCGCGCGCCGCCTATCCCGATCCGACCGCGTTCGACTCGAAGCACCAGCACTTCGACCGCAAGAGCGACAAGGACGCGCCGACCTGGTTCGCGGTCGACGTGAAGTTCGTCGAGAAGCTGCCGCGGCCCGTCTCGCTCGCCGAGGTGAAAGGCGACCCGAAGCTCGCCGAGATGGCGCTGGTGAAGAAGGGGCGGCTCAGCGTGCAGCCGGTCGCGCCGGCCGAGTGGAAACGCGTGCTCCAGCTCTCGCGCACGGCCGCGGAGTGACGCGATGGGCGGCACGAATCCCTACCTGAAGCCGATCGAGTTCGAGCTGCCGACGCGCCCCTACCGCGTCCGCTTCATCGCCGGCGCCGAGGAGAAGGTGGTCGAGGTCGATCCGGCGAAGCTGCCCTACGGCCGCGACGGCCTGCCGGGCAGCCTGCTCGACGTCGCGCTGGCGCACGGCGTCTCGATCGACCACGCGTGCGGCGGCGTGCTGGCCTGCTCGACCTGCCACGTCAAGGTGAAGAAGGGCGGCGAGAGCTGCAACGAGGCGTCGGAACCGGAGAACGACCGCCTCGACGAGGCGCCCGGCGTGACGCCGCAGTCGCGCCTCGCCTGCCACACCGTCCCCAACGGCAGCGTGCCCGAGCTGGTGGTCGAGGTGCCGGCCTGGAACCGCAACCTCGTCCGCGAAGAGCACCACTGAGCGACGGCGCGGCGGGCGGACGGGCGAGCGGTGCCGCGCGGCGCGCCTCCGCTCACACCCAATCGAGCCAGATCGCGAAGAGCAGGTAGAGCGCGCCGACGAAGGCGCAGCCTCCGAGCCAGCAGACCAGCACCTTGAGCGAGCGGCGGTCGGCCGCCTGCTCTTCGGCCGTCAGCGGCGACGGCGCCGAGGGCGGAGCCGGTGCGGGCGCGCGATCGTCGTCGGACGCCGCCATCGCCGGCTCGCTCGCGACTCAGCGATGGGAGCCGGCGGGCGCCCCTTCGGCCGGAGCGGCGTCGTGCGGCGCTTCGACCTGCGGCGCCGGATCCTTCCACGGATCGAGCACGCCCTCCTTGAACGGCGGCGTCCCCTTCTCCGAATCGGGGTAGGCGCCGATCGCGATGATCACGCCCAGCATCAGCGGCGCCGCGGCGATCACCCACATCAGCGGCTTCTCGAACCGCAGGTGCATGAAGTAGGCCGCGACCATCACCGCCTTGTAGAGCGCCATCGCGACGAACGTCACGATCTTGAGCGACTTGCCGATGTCCATGTACGCGACGCCGACCTCGGCGACCGTCACCACCAGCAGGATCAGGAAGACCTGGAAGTAGGAGAGGCCGCCGTGATGCCCGGCGCTGTCATGCCCGGCGTCGCCATGCCCGGCATCGCCGTGAGGGGCCGGGGCGTGCGCTTGATCCATCGATTCCTGCTCCTGCGCCGTCCGCGTCGCGCGGATCAGACGAGGTAGATGAAGGTGAAGACGAGGATCCAGACGAGATCGACGAAGTGCCAGTAGAGGCCGACGTTCTCGATGAAGTTGGCCTGGTGCTTCGTGATCGCGCCGCTCGACACCTTCGCCAGCGCGATGCCCAGCAGCACGACGCCGCCGAAGACGTGGCAGCCGTGGAAACCGGTCGTGCAGAAGAAGGTGCCGGCGAAGTTGCCGCTGGAGAGCGTCACGCCGTGCTCGACGAGGTGGGTGTACTCGTAGCACTGGCCGGCCAGGAAGAAGACGCCGCCGAGGAAGGTGGCGAAGAGCCAGCGCCAGCAGGCGACGCGGTCGTCCTTCTGGATCGCCTCGAACGACTTCACCATCGTGACCGAGCTGCAGATCAGCACGAAGGTCATGAGGGCGGTGAAGTTGATCCCGAGGACCTCCTGCGGGACCGGCCACTGCACGTCGCCGAGCCGCAAGGTGGCGTAGAGCCCCAGCAGCGCGGCGAAGCCCATCGCGTCGCTGCCGAGGAACAACCACATCATCAGCTTGTCCCAGGCGGCCCCCAGGGGACGGCGCTCGGACAGGAGATGCTCTGCGACCGCAGGCTGGCTCACGGCAAGGGTGCTCCGGAAGGAAGCGCGGGAGGCTAGCCGGGAGGGCCGCGGCGAGGAAGAGGCCCCCTCACCCGCAGCCAGAGCGCCGCGCCGCTGCAGGGATCGAGCGCCCGCAGCGGGATCGCCGGCCCGCCGCCGTCGCGCAGCCGGCGCGCCGCATGGGCGACCTCCACCACCGCCTGCGCGCCGAGCAGCGGGTCGAGCGCCGGCAGCGTCGCGGGCGCCGTCACGCTCGACCGCTTGCGCCGCCGCAGCTCGAGCGCGATCGGCCGGGCCGACGGCTCGTTGCCGGCCTCGCCGCCCGCGTCGCCGACGCGCGCGAGCACCAGCGCCGCGGCGATCGGCGGCAGCGAAGCGGGCGCGTCGGCGGCCCGCTCGGCGCGGCCGAAGCCGGCGCTCCGCACGCAGCGCTCGAGCTCCTCGCTCTGCGGCGCGAAGGCGAAGACGACCGCGCGGCGCGCCTGCCCCTCCGCCAGGATCAGCGCCGCGTCCAGCAGCGCCTGCGCCGACGCGAACGAGCCGCTCGCGGCCGTGCTGGAGAAGCCGCGGAAGCCGAAGGAGGCGGAGACGGCGACCGCGATCGCGTTGGCGGCGGTGTAGGCGAAGAGCGACGGCGACGGCGGCGTGACGCCGTCCTGCAGCGGCCGCGCGAAGCGGGCGCAGGCGGGCAGCGATTCGAGGCCGACGCCCGCGAGCAGCGCGACGTCGCGACCCGGCGGCAGCAGCTCGCCCGCTTCGCGCAGCGCTCCCTTCACCGCGAGGTAGGCGAGCTGCCCCTCCTCCGGCAGGTGGCCGAGGCTCATCGCCGGGTTGAGCTGCTCGAACTCGGCGAAGCTGGCGCCGGCGAGCTCGGCCTTGGTGGCCAGCGCCGCGCCGACGATCGCCACCTCGTCGCGCATCATCCGCAGCGGTCGCGCGTGCGGCCGCGCCGGCGCGCGCGCGGGCGCGAAGGCGGCGGGACTCTCGCTCGCGTCGGCCGCGGCGGCGCGCGGCGGGATCCAGCGGATCACTGCCGCCGACGCCTGGCCGCCGAGACCCGACGCCAGCACCGCGGCGACGTGCGACTTGAGCGGCTCGGGCTCCTTCGGCAGCCGGACCGGGAAGGTCGCGACGGGATGGCGCAGTCCGACGATCGGCGGCACGCGCTGCGCCTTCAACGCGGCGACCGCGCGGATCACCGAGAGGAGCCCCGCCGCCGCCAGCGGATGGCCGAGCGCCCCCTTCCAAGAAGTGAGCGGCACGCGGTCGGAGATCGTCCGCTCGCCGCCCAGCACCTGGGCCAGCGCGCGCAGCTCGGCGAAGTCGCCTTGCGGCGTGCCGACGCCGTGGCCGACGACGAGGCCGAGCGCCGACGCCGGCAGCGCCGCCTCCTGCAGCGCGAGCTCGAGCGCGGCGGCGAGGCCGCGACCCTGCGGATGGGGCGCGATGAGATGGTGCGCGTCGTTGGTCGACGCGACGCCCAGCACCTCGGCCAGCATCGGCGCGTCGCGCTCCTCCGCGCTCTCGTCCGACTCGATCACGACGAAGCCGGCGCCCTCGGCCAGCGCCATGCCGGTCGAGCCGCTGTCCCACGGCGCGCAACGGCCCGTCGCCAGCGCGCCGAGCGCGTGGAAGCCGGCGTACGCGAAGGGCGAGAGCGCGTCGACTCCGCCGACGACCGCGAGGCGCGCCTCGCCGCGCCGGATCCGTTCCGCCGCCAGCAGCAGCGCGACGAGCCCCGACGAGCAGGTCGAGTTGTACGTCGCCACCTGCGCGCGCAGGTGGAGGCGCGCGGCCAGCGTCGTCGTGATCCCGTGGCAGCCCGCCTGCATCCACGGCCGCGGCGGCTCGGTCGAGCCGTTCGCGACGCGCTGCAGCGCCAGCGCCGTCTCCATCCCGCCGAGCGACGTGCCGAGCAGCAGCAGGTCGACGCGACGCGCCGTCTCGCCCGGCCGGATCGCGGCGGAGCGGAGCGCCTCGACCGCGGCCGGCAGCGCGAGGCGCAGCGCGCGATCGTCGTCGGGCTCGCCCGCGAGCGCGTCGTCGGGCGCCGCGCCGACGTCGACGATCGGCAGCCCGTGCGGCGCGAAGCGGCCCGCCGGCACCAGCGCCGTGCGCCAGCCATCCGTCGCGTGGACGAAGCGCGGCACGCCGGCGCCCGCCGCGCTGACCGCGCCCATTCCGGTGAGGACGATCTTCATGGGGCGCGACAACGTAACGACGCGTCGGCCGATGTCACGCCGCCGTTGGCGGCGCCGCTATCGTCCGCGCGCCCCACGTCGGCGGTCGAGCGAGGAGAAGAGCACGATGGGTTCGCAGTGGCTGCCCGCCCTGCTGGCCTGCGGGGTCGCGATCACGGACGGCGCGAAGGTGCTCTTCGCCGGGCCGCTGACCGGCCCGCTCGCGCCTTCGGCGAAGGAGTCGCTGGCGGGGGTCCGCGCCGCGCTCGACCACGTCGAGAAGTCGGGCTTCTCGGGCGCGGCGACGCTCGTCGAGCACGACGACGGCGACGACCCGAAGCGCGCCGACGCGGCGTTCGACGCGGCGAAGAAGCAGAAGGCCGACGTGCTGGTCGCCGCCGCCACCGGCGCGACGGTCGACGCCTACGTCGCGAAGGCGCGCAAGCTCGGAGTGCCGCTGGTCCTCGTCGGGAGCGCGGGGCCGGCCACCTTCACGCTCCTGCCCGAGGAGCCGGTGAGCTGGCTCGGCGTCGACGCGGTCGAGCAGGCGATCACGATCGGGACCTATCTCGAGATCCCGGGCCGCAGCAAGAAGCCGGGCTTCGTCGTCGAGCAGACGGCGCGCGGCAAGCAGCTCTGGGCCGCGCTCGAGCGCAACCTGAAGTCGCGCTTCACGCTGCTCGGGCCGCTCTTCGTCGCGCCCCACGCGCCGCTCGCGGCCGACGGCCTCGCGAAGCTCCTGGCCGACGGCGCCGACCGCCTCGTCCTGGTCGGCGAGCCCGACCTCGTCGACGCGACGACCGCCGCGCTGGCCGCCGCGAAGTCGAGCGTGCCGCTCTTCCTCACGGACGGGATGGTCTCGGCCGCCGCGACGTCGCTCCACGCCGCGGGCGCCGCCGCGCAATGGAAGGACTCCTTCCTGCTCGACGGCAACGCGCGCCTCTTCGCGAAGCCGGAGCCGGCGCTCGTCGCGGCCGCGCTCGGGCTGAATCGCGCGGCGGGCAAGCCGGACGACGCGCCGATCGCGCCGCGGATGCGCCGCGCGTTCGACTCGACGCGCGTCTGGCTCGAGATGGCGGCGGGCGCCGGCAAGAAGGCGAAGCTCGCCGAGCTGATGACGCTGCTGCGCGACGTGCGCTACGGCGAGGAGGAGAACGGCCGGCCCCTCTTCGATCCGACGCTGCGCTCCGCGCGCCACCTCTGGCTGCCGTGGAAGCTCGGCCCCGCCGGCCCGCAGCCCGACGAGCCGACCTACTTCTTCGATCCCGACTTCGGCCCGTTGCTGCGCGTCCGGCCGCCGTCGCTCTACCAGGCCGAGCCGGGCAGCAAGGTCGTCTGGATCTGGTACGGCGACGCCACCAGCAAGGCGGTGCGCACGATCGAGAAGGATCTCAAGGACCTCGGCCTCATCACGCACGGCTACGACGGCGAGATGGACCGCTGGATCCTCGACGAGCTTCTCGCGCGCACGTTCGGGAAGCTGAACAAGCTCTTCCTCAAGAACGAGGACGGCACCTTCATCCCGGGCGTCTCGTTCGACATCTCGTTCACGAACGTGAAGCCGGAGGGGCTGAAGGAGTCGGAGTACTGGCGCGCCGTCATCGCGGGCGACGACTCCGAGGCGGGCGGCCGCGCGTGGCCCGGCGAGGGGCGCTGCGAGATCTACTCGAGCTTCATGGTCCGCACGATCTTCCAGAAGGACAAGCTGCAGCCCGGGCTGCGCGGCGAGGACCGCCGCTTCTTCGACGGCAAGTACGTCTGGGGCTCGACGAGCCCGGAGAACCTGCGGCTGAAGACGATCCGCTGCCTCGTCGACGGCTACGCCGGTTCGTTCGCGCTGACCGGCGCCCACGAGCTCGGCCACATCATCGGCTGCGGCCACGACGAGGCCGACCCGCGCTCGATCATGAACGTCGTCGAAGGCGCCGGCCTGCGCGAGACCTCCGCCTGCTGGATCCCGGAGCACGTCGAGATCCTCGAGCGCGTGCTCGGGCGGCACGGGGTGAAGGAGAAGAAGAAGCGGTAGCGGTCGAGACCGCCGCGCCTCACTGCCGCGGCGTGAGCACCAGCGAGTTCGCCTTCTCCTTTGCCAACGCCGCAGCGCGCAGGTCGAGGAACTGCTGCGGGGTCAGCTTCGCGGCGGCGGCGGCCATCTCGGGCAACGTGAGGCGCGTCGACCACTCGCGCGCGGCGGCGCTGAGGAGGAGCTGCGCCTCCAGCAGCTCGGCGGAAGCGGGGTTCGGGAGCTGCTTGCGGAGCGCGGTCCAGTCGGGGAAGCCGCCGGCGAGCTCGTTCTTCGTCATCGCGACCATGCCGGCGAGCGAGCCGGAGGGCGGCGCGCGGTCGAGCGCATCGATCGCGCGGCGGAAGGCGGCGCGCGCGGTCGCGGCCGCGGCGGCGTCGGGCAGCGACGCGGAGAAGAGGAGCGCGCGCCCCTCCGGCACGACGACGTCGCCCGTGACGATCGGCACGATCCCGGCCGGCGCCAACGACGGGTCGCCCTGGAGCAGCATCGAGAGCGCGTTCGCGACCACGATCGCGGAGAGGCGCTGCTGCGGCGTCTCGTCGGGCAGCAGGTACCACTCGATCACGTGGGGCTTCGGGAGGTCCCACGTCGCCGCGAGCTCGCCCGTGCGCAGCCCGCCGCCGATTCCTCGCGGGGACGGATCGGCGGCTTGCTCCGCGCCTCCCGCCGCCGGCTTCTTCAGCGGGCCGGCGAAGAGCTTCGCGACTTCGGCGAGCGTCAACGGGCCTGCGGCGTAGAGGTGGACGCGCGTCGCGGGCGCGAGCGCGCGGCCGGCGTAGCTCGCGACCTCGTCGATGGTGGCGCGCTCGACGTCGCCGACGATCGCGAGGTCGGTGGCGCCGTGGCGCACGGCCTGCGCCCACGCCGCGGTCGCCCACTTGTGGCCGAAGCCGCGGGGCGCCGTGTTGGCGACTTCGCCCGCGATGTTCTTCTTCTCCCGCTCGAGCGCCGCCGCATCCCAGTGCGAGACGCCGAGCCACCGCACCAGCTTCGCGGCCGCGGCAGCCGCCTGCGTCGGCGGCGCGTGGACGTCGAGGCGCACCGACGCGTCGCCCGTCTCGCCGTTGAAGCGGATCGCGCCGTCCTGCATCCCTTCCGCGTCGGTCGAGCGGATCACCATGTGCTCGAGCAGATGGGCCCACTGCGCGTGGCCCGCCTCGTCCAGCGCGAGCCCCGCCGGCAGGAAGGCGAAGAAGGTCTGGAGCTTCGCGTCCCTCACGGTCAGCACCGAGAGCTCGACGCCGTCCGCCAGCTGCTTCCGCTGCAGCGGATCGTCGCCGCGCGCAGCCTCCGGCGCGTCGTGCGGCGCGGCGCATGGCGAAAACGGCGGCGGCGTCAGGAGCGTCGCCGCGAAGGCGACCATCACGGGAGCGAGCATCGAACGATCCTCCAGCCCAGGTTCAACGGTTCACGCGCTCGATCGCGTCGCGCGCCCACGGCGCGATCGCCCCGATCCGCTCGGCCCACGGCGCGAAGAACGCCGCCGCCTCCGCGCTGCACTCCTGCGGCGAGATCGCCTCGACCGCCGTCACGCTGCCGCCAAGCGCGTACCAGCCGATCGCCTTGCCGCCGATCGCCACCGCGCCGAGTGCGCAACCGCCCAGCGCGAAGCCGCCGACCGCGATCCCGCCCAGCGCGACCCCGCCCGCCGCGAGGCCGGCCAGCGCGAAGCCTCCCGCCGCGAGCCCGCCGAACGCGAAGAGTCCGAGCGCGAGGTTGCCGATCGCCACGACGCCACGCGCGAAGCGGCCGATCGCGACGAGCCCGACCGCACGGTCGCCGATCGCGATCCAGCCGCGCGCGGTGGCGGGGCGGCGCGGCGCCCCGAAGCTCACGTGGAGCAGCGGCCGGCCGAGCCACGCGCGCGCCGAGCGATGCTCGAACGGCTCGCCGCGCTGGCGCGCCGCGGCGAAGCGAGCGAAGCCGCGCGCGAGCCCGTGGCCCGCCTGCGCCGCGACCGGCCGCCCCTCCGCCAGCGCCTCGAGGTCCGCCGCGAGGTCGGCCGCCGTCGCGTAGCGCTCCTCCCTCGCGCGCGCCATCGCCTTCGCGACGACCGCCTCGGCCGCCGCCGAGCAGGCGGGATTGCGCGCGCGCAGCGGCGGCGCGAGCTGATGGCGGATCGCGTCGAAGAGCGCGATCGTCGTCCTCCCCTCGAACGGCCGCTTGCCCGACAGCGCCTCGTAGAGCGCGACGCCGAGGCTGTAGACGTCGGTGCGCGCGTCGACGGCGTGGCGCTGCTGCTCCACCTGCTCGGGCGACATGTAGTACGGCGTGCCGAGCGGCTCGCCGGTCAGCGTCTGCGCGAGGTCGCCGTCGCCCTTCGCGAGGCCGAAGTCGGCGACGACCAGCGCGCCGTCCTTCCGCAGCAGCAGGTTCGACGGCTTCACGTCGCGATGGACGACGCCGCGCTCGTGCGCCGCGTGGAGCGCGCGCGCGGCCGGCGCGAAGAGGCGCGCGACCGCGCGCTCGGCGGCGGCGTCGGCTGGCGGCGGCTGCGTCGCGAGGCGCTGCGCGAGCGTGCCGCCCTCGACGAGCTCCATCACGAGGAAGAGGTGGCCGCGCTCGGCGCCGACGGCGTGGATCTTCACGGCGTGGGGATGGTCGAGGCGCGCGATCGCGAGCGCCTCGCGCCGGAAGCGGGCGGCGTGGCGCGGGTCGAGCGAGAGGCCGGGCCGCAGCAGCTTGAGCGCGACGGCGCGCCGCAGCTCGAGCTGCTCCGCCCGCCACACCGTCGCCATCCCGCCGCGCCCCGCCTCGGCGACGAGGCGGCAGCCGCCGAGCACCGTGCCCGCGATCAGCGGCGCCGCCGGCTCGCGCGGCGCCGCGTCGCCCCACGCGATCACGTCGAAGAGGCGCCGCAGCTCGTCGCGCTCGGCCGGCAGCGCCTGCGCGAGCAGGTCGTCCGCGTCGCCGCCGCGCCCCTCGGCCACGCGGTCGGCGAACGCGGCGACGAGGCGGTCGAGCCGCTTCGCCGCCTCTTCGCCGTCCGCTCGTTCGTCGCGTGCCATGAGGTTCCAGACGGAATCGCCGCGCGAAGTCGTCGCGGGCCGTTCAGCTTCCCGCCGTTCCCCCAGCGGCGCCGCCGCGCAGCGCCTGCCCCCACCCGTCGAGCGCCCGGCGGTAGAGCGAGTTCACCGCGTCCTCGCTGCGCCCCATCCGGCGCGCCGACTCGGCGGCGGTGAGTCCCTCGAACTGCCGCAGCCCCAGCACTCGGCGATGGTCGGCGGGCAGCGCGTCGAACGCGGCGAGCAGGCGCGCCTGCTCCTCCCACTGCCCCGCCTCGGTCGCGGGTCCGGGCTGCACGCCGGCGACGAGGCTCTCGAGCAAACCGCTCTGGCTCCAGTCCGAGCGCGTCAATCGCTGCGGCGCGACGCCGCCGCCGCGCTTGCGCGAGCGGAGCGCGCGGATCGCGTCGACGACGGTCGTCCGCGCGAGCCGCGCCAGCAGCCGGCGCAGCGGCAGGTCCTTCGGCTCCTCCGGCGGCACGAGGTGCTGGTGGGCGACGGCGCGCACGTAGACCTCCTGCGCGAGGTCCTCGAGCTCGATGAAGCGGCGCACGTGGAGGCCGGCGAGATGCATGAGCAACAGGCGCAGCCAGCGCCCTTGCGCGACGAGGCGCTCGCCGAGCTCGAGCTCGCCCGGTTCGCTCATGGAGCCGATCCCGCGGTCCGCGTGGCGCGCGCGGTGGCGATGGCGTGGAGCGCCGTCGCGGCCAGGATCACGCCGCCGCCCGCCAGCGTCGCCTTGCCGGGCACTTCGTGGTGGACGAGCCACGCCCAGAGCGGATTGAAGACCGGCTCGACCAGCAGCAGCAGCGACGCCTCGACCGCCGTCACGCCGCGCAGGCCGCGCGTCAGCACGACGTAGGCGAGGCCGACCTGCAGCACGCCGAGGAAGAGCAGCGAGCGGAGCGTCGGCCCGAACGCGGACGACTCGCGGAACGAGGCGGCGGGCCAGAACTCCTCGCCGAACCGCGACGCGAGGAACCACGACGCGGCGAAGGCGGCGAGGTTGCCGGCCACGACCGACGCCGCCGCGCCGTCGCCGCCGCCCTTCCCGCGCCGACCGAGCCAGCGCAACGCGACGATCGTCGCGCCCCACGCGACGCCGGAACCGAGCGCGACCAGGTTGCCCTTCTCCGGCTCGGGCGCCGTGACGGCCCTCGGCGCGTCGACGAAGCAGAGCGCGAGGCCGCCGCCCAGCGCCGCCATGAAGAGCACGTCGGCGCGGCGCACCTTCTCCTTCAGCACGAAGGGCGAGAGGAGCAGCACCCAGAGCGGCGCGGTCGACTGGAGGAAGATCGCGTTCGCCGCGGTCGTCCACTTCATCGCAGTGACGTAGGAGATCATCGTCGCCGCGTAGAGCGCCGCGAAGAGGAGCGAGCCGATCGACCAGCCGCGCCGCGTCGCCGGCCAGACCAGCAGGAGGAAGAGCGCCGCGATCAGCGAACGGAGCCCTGCGATCTGCAACGGCGAGAGGGCGCACGACTTCACGAACGCCCCGGCCGTCGAGAAGAGCGCCGCGGCGACGATCACGTCGAGGCGCGCGCTCCAGACGGAGGGGACGGACGGGACGGCGGGATCGGCGGCGGGCGGGCTCATGGCGCGACGATCATGCCGCCCCGCGCGCGCGCTCCGCCGCCGCCGTCAACCACCCCCGGCGCGGATCAGCGCCTCGGCGCGCGCGCCCCACTTGGCCAGCGCGCCGACGTCGCCGTACGCCTTGCCGATCACGGCGAGACCCTGCAGGTAGGCCAGCAGCGCGCCCGACGTCGCGTCGACGTCGGTCGAGCGCGGGAGGTCGCCGCGCGCGACCGCCTCGTCGAGCGCCTCCTTGAAGACGGATCGCATGACATCGAAGACGCGCGCGGCCGCCTTGCGGATCGCGGCGCTGCGGGTCGAGAGCTCGAGGACGACATTGCCGATCGGGCAGCCGCGCGCGCAGCCGTCCTGCTCGATCTGCTCGCGCAGGTGGGCGAGGCAGCCGCCGAAGAAGCGGGAGAAGCGGTCGAGCGGAGGGACGTCGCGCGCGAACGGGCCGGAGCGGAAGCCGGAGTCGACCTGCTGCGCCCAGTGGTCGAGGACCGCGAAGAGGAGCGCGTCCTTGGTCGGGAAGAAGTGGAAGAAGCTCCCCTTGTGCACCTTCGCGCGGCGGCAGAGCTCGGCGGTGCCGATGCCGTCGAAGCTCTTCGCGTGCCACGCCTCGGCGGCGACGCGCACGATGCGCGCGCGCGTGGCGTGCGCGGCCGCGGGCGGCGCGGCGACGGCGGCTCCTGCGGTCGCGCGGCGGCGGAGCGGGGTGCGGCGGGTCGGCATGGCGGGCAGTTTCGCCGGCTTGACCGATGAGTCAAGACGCCCTAGGCTCGCTTGACCGATCGGTCCAACCGCCGCTCGGCCCGGCCTGCCTCTCTTTCCGTTGGAGCTTCCCGTGTCCGCGACCCCTTCCACCCCGTCGTCCGCCCCGTGCAGCCGCTCCATGGTGATCGGCGCCTCGCTGATCACGCTCGGCGTCACGCTCCTGCGGCTCGGCCTCGAGCTCGGCCACGCGCCCGGCTGGCTCGCGAGCAACCAGGGCGGCGGCGGCCACGCGCTGCTCGGCATCTCGTGGCTGCCGCTCGTCTTCGGGCCCTTCTTCGCGCTGCGGCTGCGACCGCAGTTCGAGTCGGGCAAGGCGCTCTTCAAGCCGCTGGCGAAGACGCTCTTCCTCTACGGGCTCGGCGCGCGCCTGCCGGTCGCGCTCCTCACCATCCCGTCCGTGCTGCTCGGCTGGAACGTCCACTACGCCCTGCTCCCGCCCTTCGCCGACACGAACGCGAAGAAGATCCTCGCCGCGTTCGTCGTGCAGACGGTCGGCTGGGCCGGCATCTGGACGGTCGGCACGGGGCTGATCGCCGGCTACCTCGCGCTGGCGCTGCGCCGCCGCGAGCCGTCGCCCGCGACCTGAGCGCGGCGCGCGGCCGGCCTGGCGCGTTCGGGCCGGCCGCGCGTCATTCCTCCTGCACGAAGATCACCGGCACCTGCTTCTCCATGGCGAGGCGGTTCAGCGCGGGGAGCTCGCGGTCGGTGATCTCCTGCAGCTTCGCGAGCTGCTGCTCGATGGCGGCGACGAGCGCGTCGAAGACGGCGCGCGCCTGCGCGGTGGGCCGCCGCTCGTTGCTGGCGACGGCGGAGGCGACCGCCGCGAGCTTGTTGTTGAGGCGGATCGGGAAGTTGAGCGGGTCCTGGCCGCTCTTCAGCTTGGTCTGGTAGAGCGCCTCCTCGACCGCGGTGAGGCGCGCGGCGACCGCGTCGGCCTGCTCGCGCACCGCCTTGCAGTCGTCGCGCTTCGCGAGCCGGCGCGAGAGCGCCTCGAGCTGCCCGCGCAGGTCGCGCAGCCGCGTGATCGCGACGTGGGTGCGAGTCAGCTCGTCGCGCGCGGCCAGCAGCAGGTCGAAGCGCGCCTCCATCTCGGCGGCGTCGCCCGGCGTCCGCGGATCGCGCCCGATCTTCAGCGTCTGCGCGAGCGCGACGCGGCGCGGCGCGGCGGCGTCCTCGGGACCGAGCGCGAGCTCGACCTTGTATTCGCCCGGCAGCGCGCGCGGGCCCGAGAGGTCGCCGCCCCACAGGATCATCCCCTCGAAGCCCTTCGCGTCGGGCCAAGTCGGGCTCCAGTCGAGCCGCCCGAAGCCGGCGGCGAGCGCGAGCCCTCGCTCGCCCTCCTTCGGCGGCGTCGCGAAGAGCGCGACCTCGCGCCCCTTCGCGTCGCTGATCCGCAGCGTCGCGCGCTCGCCGGCGGCCGGCGCGTCGGGCAGGAACCAGTGGAGCACCGCCGGCTGGTCGCGGCGGCGGAGCGGCGCCGGCGGGAAGAGCGTCGCGCTCGTCAGCTCGACGTCGGGCAGCGCGCGCAGCAGCGCGAGCTCGTCGAAGATCCAGAAGCTGCGCCCCTGCGTCGCGGCGACGAGCGTCTCGTCCTTCACCACGAGGTCGGTGATCGGCACCTCGGGCAGCCCCTGCTGCAGCGGCTGCCAGTGGGCGCCGTCGTCGAACGAGACGAAGAGGCCGCGCTCGCTGCCGGCGTAGAGGAGGCCGCGGCGCACCGGATCGGCGCGCACGACGCGCGTGAACGCGCCGCCCTCGAGCCCCTCGCCGAGCAGCCGCCAGCTCCGCCCCCAGTCGGTCGTCGCCAGCAGGCAAGGCGCGAAGTCGTCGTGCTTGTAGCGCGTCGCCGCGACGTAGAGGCCGCCCGCCTCGAACGGATGCGCCTCGATCGAGTTGACCTGCGCCCACTCGGGCAGCAGCTTCGGCGTCACGTCGTGCCACTTCGCGCCGCCGTCGCGCGTCACGTGGAGCCGGCCGTCGTCGCTGCCGACCCAGAGCACGCCGCGCTCCTTCGCCGACTCGGCGACGGCGAAGAGCGTCCCGTAGACCTCGACGCCGGTGTTGTCCTTCGTGATCGGCCCGCCCGACGGCCCCATCTTCGAGCGGTCGTTGCGCGTGAGGTCGGGGCTGATCGGCGCGAAGCTCTGGCCGTCGTCGCGCGTGGCCAGCAGCGCCTGCGCGCCGGCCCAGAGCGTGCCCGGCTCGTGGCGCGAGAAGAGCAGCGGGAAGTTCCACTGGAAGCGCCACTCGATCGCGTCGGCGCCGTGGCCGATCGGGTTGTCGGGCCACGCGCTCACGTTGCGCGACTCGCCGGTGCGGTGGTCGTAGCGCTCGAGGTAGCCGCCGTAGCTGCCGCCGTAGACGATCTCGGGGTCGCGCGGGTCGGGCGCGAGCCAGCCGCTCTCGCCGCCGGCGCTGACCTCCCAGTTCTCGCCGCCGCGCGTGACGCCGTCGCCGAACGGGTAGAGGCGCAGCGTCGAGTTGTCCTGCTGCGCGCCGTAGACGCGCCACGGGAAGTGGTCGTCGACGGCGACGCGGTAGATCTGCGCCGTCGGCTGGTTCACGATCGACGACCAGGTCCGGCCGCCGTCGTAGCTCACCGCGGCGCCGCCGTCGTCGCCCTGGATCATCCGGCGCGGGTCGTTCGGCGCGATCCAGAGGTCGTGGTGGTCGCCGTGCGGCGTCGGCAGCGGCGCGAAGCTCCGCCCGCCGTCGTCGCTGCGCCACTGCGAGACGTTGATCACGTAGACGCGGTCGCCGTCCTGCGGGTCGGCGTAGACGCGCGTGTAGTACCAGGCGCGCTGGCGCAGGTTGCGGTCCTCGTTCACGCGCTGCCACGTCGCGCCGTCGTCGTCGCTGCGGAAGAGGCCGCCGTCGTCGGCCTCGATCAGCGCCCAGACGCGGCCGGGCCGCGCCGGCGAGACGGCGACGCCGATGATCCCGAGCGTGCCGCCCGGCAATCCCGGCCGCCGCGACAGTTCGCTCCACGTGTCGCCGCCGTCGTCGCTGCGCCAGAGGCCGCTGCCCTCGCCGCCGCTCTCGAGGCTCCACGGCGTGCGGCGCACCCGCCACGTCGTCGCCCAGAGCGTGCGCGGATTCGCCGGATCGAGCAGCAGGTCGCACGCGCCCGCGTCGGGATTCGCGTGGAGCACGCGCTGCCACGTCGTCCCGCCGTCCTTCGAGCGGTAGACGCCGCGCTCCTCGCTCGGACCGAAGAGGTGGCCCAGCACCGCCGCGTAGACGAGGTTCGCGTCCTTCGGATGGACGCGGATCCGCGGGATGCACTGCGCGTCGGCCAGCCCGATCGACTGCCACGTGCGGCCGGCGTCGGCCGTCTTCCACGCGCCCCAGCCCGGCGACCAGTTGCCGCGCACCGTCACTTCGCCGCCGCCGACGTAGACGACGTTCGGATCGGACGGCGCGACCGCGACCGCGCCGATCGAGCCGCCGAAGAAGCGGTCGGAGACGTTGTTCCAGTGGCCGCCGCCGTCCTCCGTCTTCCAGACGCCGCCGCCGCACGCCCCCATCCAGAAGGTGAGCGG
>Ga0315910_10001203_pt1 | contig 24154 bp, 21 predicted proteins | sample EdamamesoilMG_FD_204470 | JGI IMG/M metagenome (GOLD analysis project Ga0315910, IMG submission 204470) | Garden soil microbial communities collected in Santa Monica, California, United States - Edamame soil | ecosystem: Environmental > Terrestrial > Soil > Garden | place: USA: California... | reverse complement strand
CGCTGCGCATCAGCCAGTGCCACCGCCGGCGACTCGCCGGCCGCCAGTCCCGCATAAAAAGCCGTCATCAGTCTCGCGGTGACCGTGTCGTCCACCGCCCACAGCGAAGCCACGACTCTCCGCGCACCGCCACCCAGAAACGCGCGCGCCAGGCCGGCGACATTCTCACCCGGCGCGGCATCGCCACGCGCGGTATCACAGGCGCTCAGCACGACGAGGCTGGTGGCGTTCCGGCGCGACAACAGCTCGAGTGAGCTCACGAATCCATTGACCGGCTTTCCATCTTTCATGAACGCGGTCAATTGCAGGCCGGAACCGGTGGGCCAGTTGTCACTCGCCACGGCGTGGGTGGCGAAATGCAGCACGCTGGCCTGCATCACGGCTGGAGACAACGCGATCTCGCGCGATGCCGCATCGTCGGAGTAGTTCAGAACATTCTCGGGCTTGAACAGTGCCGCGATGGCACTGGCCTCATCCCGCGTGCTCTTGAGCCGCACCAGCGTGGGAAAGGCGTCTTGCGACTTCACTCGCTGCAGAATGCGTTCGTCATACGGCGTGAAGATGGGGTCGGAAAACAATGCGACGCGTGACAGGTCGACGCGGCGCTTCGAATCAGGCAACGCGGCGATGCGCAGCGCGTCGCGCAGCGTCAGGCTCATGGTGACATCGTGACTGTCCACCAGGCGCCTCCCCGCGGCATCCGGAAGCACGGTCAGCGGCAGCTGTCCCAGCAACGGGTCGGCCACCAAGATGACATGCGGATATGGCGCCAGCAGTTCGAGATCGGGGAGCAGGTTGCCGGATTCACGCGCGCGAACCTCCGGCGTCCACGCGAGCGCGGCGAGTTCACGCACTCCCTGGCGCGTGACCAGGAAGCGGCGCAACACCTTCGAAGAATCCAGCAGGACCAGCACCGCGGTGTCGGCGCGCAGCGCCGTCGTGCCGTAGTCCCTGGCGCCAAAGCGTCGATAGTTGGCAGCCGGCGGCTTCAATGCATCGTACTCGGTGCGCAGGCGTGCCAGTTGGGCGCGCAACTCGCCCGCATCCACGCCGCGCCCGCCGCCGGCGTCGACATTCACGAGAATGTTCTCGCGCAGGGAGATTTCCGCGGCGATCGCACGGAGAGGCGCTTCGTCGCTTCCGCCGCCCGCCAGCACGCGGGCCTCCGCGGTCTCGTGCACGAGACCGGCGCGAGATTCATCGGCCGCGGCGAAGATCTCGTTCAGCAGCTCCGCGCGACGCTTCTCGTCCGCAGGACGGCTGCGCAGGTCATCGAGCAGATCGACCCGCAGTTCATATGCCGCGCGGTAGGACGCAGTAAGGCGGGTTCGCAAATACGGGTTGGTCACGGCGAGACGCATCGAACGCAGCAGCTCCAGCGACTCGGCATTCAGTGCGAGCGCGCCCTGAAGCTCACCGCGTCGCGATTCGGTGCGGGCCAATGCGTCCACGCGCTCGATCTCGTACTCGGGCGCGCCCACCGCTGCGAACCGGCCCTGCAATGCAAGCAGGCAGTCACGGGCGGCATCGAGGCTGTCCGCGGCAGCGGCGGCGCGACACCACTCGAGTTCCACAAGGAGGGACTGGATCGGCGAATCCGCTCCCGCATACGTTCGAGCCTGCTGGATTTCGCTGCGCGCGCGGGCGGAGTCACCCGTCGCCAAGGCATCGCGCGTGAGTTCGAGGTGCGCCCTCAGTCTCGTGGCGTCGCTCCCGGCACGTTTCAACGCGTCACGGTGCGAGGCGGCAGCCGCGGCGGGATCTCCGAGCGCGCGTTGTGCGTTGCCAACGAGCAGCACACTGGTGAACTCCACGGCTTCGTTTCCGGGCCCGGCATCGCCAGCCCGCTTTCGCAGCATCGACGCGGACTGCTTCGCGTAGTCGAGCGCGGCGGCTGGAACCCCGAGCCGCATGTAGGTGACCGACAGTCCATTGAGGCTGCGCGCCATCCCGCCGAAGTCCGCGGACAGCTCGTGAATCTTCCAGGCGCGCAGGAATTGAGAGATCGCGTTGCCATAGTCACCGGCGGCGCTGTGTACCGCGGCGCTGTTGTCGAGAATGTCCGCCAGCGCAGGTGTCACGGCGTCGGGCGGATATTCCGCGAGCATGCGTGCAAACGACGCGGCCGCTTTCTTGTAGTCAGTGGCCTGGTTGCGAACGAAGTTCAGGTTTGCCTGGACCAGGAGGGCGGCCTGTGGCTCTCCGATACTGCGAAACAGCGCCTCCGCGGCCGAATAAGTCTGCAAGGCCTCGGGGTATCGGCCTGACAGGAAGTAGTTATAGGCAAGGTGACCGCGCGCATCGGCGGAGAAGTATGTGGCCCCCGCGCCGTCGAAGGTCTTGGCGGCGATCTCGAGATCACGGCCGATGATCGCCAGTGCGTCCTGGCGGTCCCTGAGCTTGCCGCCCCTGCCGTCGAATCCCGTGTCGATGATTTCCCAGGTTGGTACTGCAATCAGCATGGAGACCCGGGATTCCCCGAGCGCATCGCCGGCAGACTTGAATTCTTCACGGGCCCGGAACCCCAATGAGATCGCGTCGCGGTGACGCGATGTTTGCCGCGCCAGCATCCAGCCGGCTTGCAGCAGGCACTCGGCTGCCCGGGCGTGATTGCCAAGCTTTGCCCAGTCGGCCGCGGCCTTCCTGTACTTCTCTGCCTGCAGCTCTGCCTGCGCCTGGACCTGCTCGGTCGAGATTCCATTGCCCGGCTGCGGCAACGTGAGTGCGGCCTCACTCTGAAGGCATTCCGTGTGCAAGGCGGGTTCATCGAGCAGGGAACGCTCGCCATCCACCGAGCTCACCCGCACGTGCACGCGCGCGACGGGATTCGCAGATGCGTTTGCGCTCGTGAGCGTGATGGAGAGCAGGCCGGCTTCGGTGTACACGCAGGCGCGCTCGGGAGCTGCGCGTCGGGCGGGTGCGTCCCAAGTGCCCAACTTTGCGCCGGCAGCAAGGGTCAGCTGCACGTCGGCCGTCTCCTGCGTGACCTCGATGAGACGGAAGCCCGGCGACTGGAACGCCACCTCCAGGTTCACCGCCTTGCCAAGCTCGGTGGTGGGCACATCGCTTTCGTGGGCCAGCCTGTGCGCGGTGGTCCGCTGCGCGCATGCGCCGCTCATCGCGACGCAAACAATCGACATCAGCGGGACAAGGCGCATTTTCATTCTTTGGATTGCCTCGGACTGCAATCTACCTGATCCGCGGTACCCGCGGATTCCGCTCCAATCCATGAGACCTCATTTTTCTCGTGGAGAACCGCCATGAATCGGCATCCGTTCAAGTACTTGCTGGCGCTTGCCGGCGCAGGCCTGCTCGCCGGTGCCGCCGCGGCGGGCCCGATCGATTTCAAGTCCGACTACCTGCCGCTCGAGCGCAATCTCGCATTCGAGTCAATGCCCCGGGCGCGGTGCGCGCGAATGTGCAGATTGCCGGCGAGGACCTGGGCGAAGGCCTGAAGTTCGACCTGGGCGCCGACGAACACGGCATCCTCTCCGGCGGAGTCTACGCGCCGCCCGGCGAATCCCGCCTCGTCACGGTGACGGCCTTCGACGCGAGGGGCAGGGCTATCTACAAGGGCGAGAGCATCGTCAACGTCGACAAGGAACTCACGCCCGAATTCGACGTGCCGCTCGGCGGCAAGGAACTGAAGGATCCGTTGCAGGCGCGCTTCGGCAGCACACTTCTGACCGCCGCCATCGTCGGTGGGGATGACGAACTGCTGAAGGTGCAGCTGGCGCTCAAGGATCCCTTCGGCAAGAACGTGCCGTATTCCCCCGAAGACATCTTCTGGGAACTGCCGGAAGGTTTCCCCGAGATCAAGTATTCCTGCTTCGACGGCGCACTCTGCATTCTCGAGTGGAAGCCCACGCGGCTGCAGGAAGCTATCTACCTGTGTCTCAAGATCAAGCCGAAGCCCTGTGTCACCACGCCACCCATCGATTACCGTGGTCCCTACAAGTACGTGGCCGTGGGCCGCCAGCACACCTGCGCGCTGACCAAGGACGACGAGATCCGTTGCTGGGGAGACAACTTCTGGGGCCAGCTCGGCACGGCGACCACGCAGACCTGCGTATTCGGCACCTGCAGCTTCGTGCCGGTGCCGGTGACCTGCCCCGCGGGTGAGATCTGCAAGTTCCGTTCGCTGGCGGCCGGTGGCGATCACACCTGCGCGGTGGACAAGAATGGCAAGGCCTGGTGCTGGGGCGAGGACGGCACGCTGGCGACTGGGCAGTCGTCGCTCGGATCTCTGCCGAGACAGACACATCGCCAGATTCCGGCGATGACGCTCAGCGGCGCCACGGTGGACTTCGTCGCGATCGACACCGACATGGGGCACACCTGCGCGCTCACCGCGGCGCAGGACGTCTTCTGCTGGGGTGAGAACGGCGCGGGCCAGCTCGGCTGGGCGCCGAGCCTGGTCGCCAGCACGCCGCAGGCGACGATGATCGCCAACGGCAACAAGTACAAATCCATCAACACGGGCTCGATGCACAGCTGCGCGATCCAGACCAACGGGCTGCTCGATTGCTGGGGAGAGAACACCCAGTTCCAGCTGACGGGCAACGCGAACTCCTCCGTCCTCATCACGGTCAACTCGAAGATTCCGCTGCTGAACGGCAAGACCGTCACGCGGGTGGCCACTGGCGCAACCTCGACCTGCGCAGAGAACTCCGACAACAACACCATCTGCTGGGGCAAGCCGGGGCGCAGTGCGCCCGCGAGCACGCGCAATCCGGGCTTCATCGCGCTGGCCGCCTCGTCCGCCACGAGCCTCGCGAGCGAAATGGATGACTGCAATGGCTGGCAGAACTGCACGCAGACCTGCCTCACCGATTCCGCGGGCGATCTTCTGTGCCGCAACTGGGTGGCGTCCGCGACACCGGGGCAGCTCGGCAAGATGAAGAAGCCGTGGACGGACTTCGGCGTCGACTACACGCAGGTGGACATCGGGCCGACCCACGCGTGCGCCGTGACTTCCGAGCGCGACATCTGGTGCTGGGGAATGAACGACTGGGGCCAGTTCGGCACGGGCACGACCTCGAACATGGACACCTTCGAACCGAAAGTGAAGACCAACCGCTGACCTGGAGGTGGAGGTGCGCCTCGCGGTGACCCCCCGCGAGGCGCCTTCTTGCACGCCGCTTCCGCAAACGGCGAGTCCTTTACAAAACTTTACAGGCCCGCGAAACGCGCGCAACGCAGTGCGCCCAGCATGACTCCATCGCAACCCAAGGAGTCACGCCATGACCGAGAACAGCAAGGCCCGTCCCTTCAAACTGATCACCATCGCCGCCACCGCCCTGGTCGCCATCGGCGGCGCGCTCGCCTATGCCCACCAGGCCAAGGGCATGCACGGTGGCCCGATGAGCGAGCAGGGCATGGAGATGCACCTCGATCACATCCAGGCGATGCTCGGCAAGGTCGGCGCGACCGAGGCCCAGAAGTCGCAGATCGACGGAATCCTGCGGGCCGGCTTCGCCGACCTGAAGAGCGCACACGCCGCTCATCACGCCGCGTTCGGACAGGCGCACGAGCTGTTGACGGCGCCGAGCATCGATCGCGCGAAGCTCGAGGCGCTGCGCGCGGAGCAGATCAAGTCGTTCGACGCGGCTTCGCAGCGCGTGGTGACGGCCATCGCCGATGCGGCCGAGGTGCTCAGCCCGGAACAGCGGACGGCCCTGCAGCAGGAGATCCGCAAGCATCACGGCGGCTAGCGAGCCGGCGGTGCGTGTCGCATGATGCGCGCCGAATGACCGTGCACCGCGTCCTGCTGGTGGAAGACGATGCCCGCCTCGCCACGATGGTCTCTGACTATCTCGGCGAGGCGGGCTTTCGCGTCACGCGCGCGGCGACGGGTGCGGCCGCGATGCAGATCGCCGCGGCCGAAGAATTCGACGTGATGATCCTCGACCTGATGCTGCCGGACGCGGACGGCCTCGACATCTGCCGCAACCTGCGCACCCGGTCCGACATCCCCATCCTGATGCTCACCGCGCGCGGCGATCCACTGGACCGTGTCGTCGGCCTGGAGCTCGGCGCCGACGACTATCTACCGAAACCATTCGAGCCGCGCGAGCTGCTGGCGCGGCTGCGCGCCATCCTGCGGCGGCGCAACGCCAAGCCCGATCCACAACTCCTGCGCTTCGGCCGGCTGGAGATCGACAAGGGCGCCCGCGAAGTGCGTCTCGATGGGCAACGCAAGACGCTCACCGGGCACCAGTTTGCGCTGTTGCTGGCGCTCGCCGAGCGCGCGGGCCGGGTGCTGTCGCGCGAGGCGTTGATGGACCTGACCAAGGGCGCGGCGCTCGACGACTTCGACCGCTCGATCGACGTGCACATCTCGCGGCTGCGGGCCGCCATCGAGGACGACCCGAAGCGACCGCGACGCATCCTGACGCTGCGCGGCGCGGGTTACGTGTTCGCCCGCGAGCAGGATCGCTAGATGCGCCGCCTGCACCTGAAGCTCTACCTCGCCATCGTCGGCACGCTGCTGGTGTTCCTGGTGGCGGTAGCCGTGGTTTGGCATGCGGTGTCGACGCCGATGGGCGCCGTGTGGGGCGTCGAGTCGGCCACTTACATGAGCGCCTCGCTGATGAAGGACGCGCGCGACGTGGCCGCCGAACAACGCATCATCGATGCGCTCGCGCGGCAGCTGCATGCCGACGTCGCGTTGTTCGGCGGCGCGGGAACGCAGCTGGATGCCGGGCGAGCGAGGGCATCCGATGCCCTGCTGGCACGGCGCGACCAGGAGGGCTGGCAATTCCGGCGCGACCCGAGCTTTGGCGTGCGCCTCGAAGACGGGCGCATGCTCGCGGTACATCCGCGCCATCGCTTCGTGATGCATGGCCTGCACGTGGTGGCGATCCTGACGCTGGTGGCCGCGTTGTTGGCGCTGCTCACCTATCCCATCGCGCGCGGCATCACCGCGCGGCTCGGTCGCCTGGAGCAGGGCGTGCGCAAGTTCGGCGCCGGCGATCTCGCCGCGCGTGTCGCGGTCGAAGGTGGCGATGAAGTCGCCGCGCTCGCCAACAGCTTCAACGACTCCGCGTCGCGCGTGGAGCAACTGGTGCGTGCCAACCAGATGCTGCTGGCCAACTGCTCGCATGAGCTGCGCACGCCGCTGGCGCGCATGCGCCTGGCCGTGGAACGTGTGGGTAGCGGAGAAGGACGGGCGGCGGCGGAATTGAATCGCAATATCGGCGAGCTCGACACGCTGATCGGTGAACTGCTGCTGACGAGCCGGCTCGATGTCACGAAGCGGCTGGAGCGCGCCGAGTCCCTGGACCTGCTGGCGCTCGCCGCGGAGGAAGCCGCGCATTTCGATCGCGAGGTTTCGGGTGAACCGGTCAGCGTGCAGGGCGATCAATTGCTGCTGCGCCGGCTGATCCGCAACCTGCTCGAGAACGCGCGCATCCACGCCGGCGGCGCGAGCGAAGTCCGCGTGGGTCGCTCGGGCGATTTCGCGCAGGTCGTGATCGAGGACGCCGGACCTGGTGTGCCGCCAGAAGATCGCGAAAGGATTTTCACGCCTTTTTATCGCCGCAGCGAGACCGCGGAATCCACGGGCACGGGGCTGGGCCTTTCCATCGTGCGCCAGATTGCACGCGTGCACGGCGGTGACGTGACCTGCGACCCGCGCGAGGGCGGTGGCAGCCGGTTCGTGGTCAAACTGCCCGCGTTGCCGCCGCCAGATACCGCCGCGCGATGACTCGCGAAATCACTTTTCGCCGTCGAGCAAGACACCGGCGCGGATGACACGACAGTCGGGAAAGCCGCCGCGACTCACCGGCAACGGCTGGGGGCAGATGAGCAGGTCCGCGCGCGATCCGGCGTGTATCCCGTCGGCGTCGCGATCTCCCATCACCCGCGCGCCGCCCAGCGTGGCCGCCGCCAGCGCCTGGTCGAGCGTCGCGCCATATTTCACCCAGGTTTCGATTTCCCACCAGATCGCATCGCGGTGCGGGTGCGCGGGCGATCCGACGTCCGTGCCCATCGCGAGCGGCACGCCCAGGGCACGCAGTTGCTCGAACTTGCGGCGCATCGTGGGATAGGCGCCATCCAGCCGCTTCGAATGCTCACTGCCGCTATCCGCAATTGTCTTGTGGATGCCCTCGCGCAGCGTGGTCGCTTGCGCGACGTCCATGAACTCGTAGATCCGCGGCTCATCGATCAGCGAGGGATTCTCCTGGAAGGCGCGGAAGCGCTCGTGGATCCCGGCCCGCACCACCCACGTGAGCTGCGGCTGCGCGCGTGCCGGGTCCAGCAACCCGGGGGCATATTCAGGACTCGGCGAGACGTCCAGATAGTCGACGGTGTCCGGATGCAGCGCCAGCGACGATGCCACTTCGGTCTGGGTGTAGCCGGACGCCAGGATGCGCATGCCGAGCTTTCGGGCCGTATCCACGATGGCGCCACGCGCCTCGTCGCTGAACTTGTGGGCGTCATGGACCGCGATCCACTGGAAGCCGAGATCGTGCTCACGGCGTACCTTGGCGATGGCGTCGTCGACCGAGCTGACGTCCCACACCGGCGCGCGATCGTTGTTGCCGGTGCCGGGAATGAATGCGGGTCCTCCGGCCTGCAACTGTGGCATGGGCGCGCACGGATCGCGCGCCAGATCCATCAGTAGTTTGGCGTGCTCGAGCGTGTCGAGATGCACGCGCGCGCGCGTGACGCCGGAGGCGAGCATCTGCCTTCCGAAGGCGAGGGCGTCGGCGACCGGGTCGGCGTTCGGCCGTTCTCCCGTGGAACCCGGAAACACGAAGTGCGCGTGCGCATCGACGAAGCCGGGCAGCAGGAGCCGGCCCCTCGCCTCGAGCACGCGCCAATCCTTCGATGTCCGGGTCTTGCCGCCCTTGCCGATGAACTCGATCACGCCATCGACCACCAGCACGTCGCGATTGCGCGCGATTCCGCCGGGCGACCAGACATCGACGCCGCGCAACAGCAGCGCCGAGCGGTCGCACTCGAACTTCGCCGGGGATGGCTCCGCCCCCCGGGCGGCGCAGGCCATGGCCAGCAGCAAACAAACTACGAGCAGTGACCTCACGAGACCCCCTTTGCGCAGCGCCCAGGAGCTTAGAGGCTGAGGGCGAAAAACGTGCGGGGGATCGGGTCGAAACGCCGCTTTGGTGGGACGAACGGTTACTTGAACGTGAATGAGTGCAGCAACCGGTCCATGGTCTGCTTGAGGTCAGCCGTCGCCGAAGTGTCGGCCGCATTCACCGCCCCGGCCTGGATGGCGATCGACTTCCACGAAGTCGTGAGCTCGAAGATGGTGCGATCGCTGGGTCGCACGCAGTAGGCGACATAGGCGAGCAACGCGTCGCCCGCCGGCGCGGGTCTGTCCCGCGAGGTGCGCACGCACAGCTTCTTGCCGGCCACCGGCGCGTAGGAGGCGCTGGGCTGCAGGCGTCGCGCGGCGGCCAGCAGGTTCTCGGACGGGTGCAACTTGTCGCGCGGGATCACCGATACGACCACGATGTCGTAGCCGGGCAGGCCGGTGCGCAGCGCGGTGGCGGCGTTGTCCCCGCGGCCCTTGTAGTGCTCCCACTTCGCGGGCAGGTTGCCGAGGCTCACGTCGAATCCGTAGACCGGCGTCTCCAGGCGCGCGTTGCCCGGAAGCTCCTCCACGAAATCGAACGGGGAATCCCACTCGGGCGGCATGGGCGGATCGGGCGTGGGATCGGTCCAGCGCGTCTGCGACGCGGCATTGGCGCGCTCGCGCCACATCACCGCCTGGCGGCGATCGACCGGGATCCCGAGTCCGTCGCGGTAGATAGTCGAGAGCACCTGCTGCGCCTGGACGTTGCCGCGCCGCGCGGCGAGCAGGTAGCAGTAGGCGGCTTGCTTGAGGTCGGACTCGACACCGATGCCGCTGGCCAGCATGTAGCCGACCATTTCGAGCCCTTGAGCGTTGCCCACCTCGGCGGATTTACGCGCCCAGGTGAAGGCAAGCGCCGGGTCGGTCGCGGTGCCTTCGCCGGCAAGATACATGTAGGCGAGATTGGCCTGCCCCGTGGACAAGCCGAGATCGGCGGCCGCCTGGTAATAGTTGAAGGATTTCAACGAATCGAGTTTCACGCCTTCGCCGGTGCCGTAGCGGATGCCGAGGGCATTGATGGCCAGCGCGTCATTCTTCCTGGCGAGGCGCTGCAGTTTGCCGAGGCTGTACGCGTGGTACGGATCGACCTCCGGCATGGGCGTCGGATCCTGCGCGCGTACCGTGCACACCGATTCCGAACCCTGCGCCACGCCCAGCGACAGGAGCCCGAGCAGCCCCGCGTAAAGCGCCGAACTCTTCATGGGCCGAGTGTGCGACGGGGCTGCCACCCCGACCTTGAACTGGTCAGCAGATTCGGCTCCCTGCGGGCCGATTCGCAAAAGCGTGATCTCCGGCGGCGCGGAATTCCGCTTGATCCCTTGTACGCCTTCATCTGTTCAATTCGTTTGGGGATCCACATGAAAACAAGAATTCTCGCTGCGCTGCTTTTCTGCAGCGCGGCCGCGATGGCCGGCCCGGAACCTGGTTCCGAGCCGAAATATCCGCCCAACCTGGCCGTCGATCTCGACGCGCCGGGCGCGGTGCGCGCGGAAATCTCGGTGCAGAGCCGGGAATTCAAGGAACCGCTGCGCTACGAACTGAGCGGCGTGGATGGGCGTCTCGGGGGTGGCGTATTCGCCGTGCCCGGAGACACCAGCTACTTCAGCATCACGGCCTTCGATGGACGCGGCGAGCCCGTGTATCGCGGCGAGGGAAAGGCCGAGATCGACAAGGAATACACGCGCGAGATCAGCTTTTCACTGGGTGACGGGAAGGATCCCGCCACGGTGCGTTTCGGCACCGAGCTGCTCGATGCGACGCTCGAGCCCGGCTACGGCGACGGATACCTCGTCAGGGCCACGCTGTTCGATGCCTTCGGCACGCATGTCGCGATGAACCTCGATGACGTGAAGTGGGAACTGCCACCCGGCTTCGAGGTGTTGCCGTACTCGTGCTTCCTCAATTCGTTGTGCATCGAGCTGCCGAAGCCGGACATCACGCCGCTGCTGTGCCACAAGTTCGGCAGTTGTCCGAAGCCCAAGCCCGACACGCGCAAGAAGTATCGCTTCGTCGCCGTGGGCAAGAACCACACCTGCGCGATCACCGACGCCAACGACATGTTCTGCTGGGGCCTGAACAACGCAGGTCAGCTCGGCGCGGCCACGGGACTCTGCCAGGTCGGCGGATTGCCCTGCAGCCTGATGCCGGTTGCGGTGCAGTGCCCGGCGGGCGAAGCCTGCAAGTTCCGCTGGGTGGCGGCGGGTGACGATCACACCTGCGCGGCGGACACCAATGGCAAGGCCTGGTGCTGGGGCGACGAGGGCAATCCCGCTGCGGGCAGGCCTGCCGGAACGCCGGACAAGACTTCGCCCGTGCACCGCCGCGTTCCCGCCTTCAACAAGGTCGGGACGCCCGCGGACTTCGTGGCCATCGACACCCACAACGACCACAGCTGCGGACTGTCCGCGGCCGGTGACGTGTATTGCTGGGGCCACGACGAGGAGGCGCAGCTCGGCTTCCCGCCGGTGCAGATCCCGGGACCCGACAAGTTCACGTTCAACGCCACGCTGCTGCAGACCGGCAGCACGTACAAGCAGGTCGCGGTCGGTCATCGCCACAGCTGCGCGCTGCAGACCAATGGCCAGCTCGACTGCTGGGGCAGCAATGCCGCGCGCCAGATCGTGTTCAACACCCTGCCGTTCGGTGCGCTGGTTACGGTCAATGGCATGGTGCCGCTGCTGAACAAGCAGCCGGTGTCGCTGATCGCGACCGGGTTCGGTGACACCTGCGCGCAGAATGCCTCTAACAACCTGGTGTGCTGGGGTTCGCCCGACCAGTCGTTGGGCTTCGCACGCAACGGCTTCACCGCGCTGACCGGCGCGTTCTCGCGCAGCATCGCCTCCGACTTCGACAACTGCGGCAATGGAACGGTGATGTGCACACGTACCTGCGCGGTGTCGTTCCAGTGGGGCGACCTGTCCTGCGGCCGCTGGGTCAATAACATCGCCCACAGCCTCACGCAGGTGAACGATCCGAAGAACTACTACCACGTGTTGACCTACACGCAGGTGGACGTGGGCCTGAACCACGCCTGCGCGGTCAATACGCAGGGCGACATCCTGTGCTTCGGGAAGAACACCTTCGGGCAGTTCGGTACCGGGTACATGTCGTCGATCCGCGTGGACGATCCGGACCTGCCGACCGTCCGGTGAGAGAAAATCCTCCGAGGTGACACAACCATTAGATAGGTGTCACCTCGGAGGCCGTCATGGACGAAATCGCACGCCGCACCCGCAACACGCAACGCCTCGCCGAGCTGGACCGCGTATTCGCAGGCCGGGTAGCGGCGGTCATCGAGACCCTCGAGGCGGACGGCTACCGGCCGCGCATCCAGGACGGGTGGCGTTCCCCCGAGAGCCAGTTGCAGGCCTTCAATACCGGTCACAGCAAGCTGCGCTTCGGCTTTCACAACGTCACCGGCCCGGGCGGCGAGAAGCAGTCGCTGGCGGTCGACCTGCTGGATGACGATTTCCCGCTGAATTCCCGCAGCGACTACCTGCTGCGCCTGGCGGCGGCGGCGCTCGAACACCGCTGCCAGACCGGGGTGCTGTGGGGCCTGCCGCCGGCGCTGCGCGAGGCGGTGCGCAGCGCCATCGAACGGCGCGAATGGAATGCACGCCTCAAGCTCGGCTGGGATCCGACGCACATCGAGCCCACGGACGTCACGCTCGAAGAGGCGCGCAATGGCGCGCGGCCACGTGCCGCGGCGCGCGCCCCGCAACGCGCCACGCGCCGCGCTGCACCGCGGCGTAAGCGCGCCCGTCGGCGCGCCGCGCGCGGCAAGTGACCGGACGCTGACAATTCGTTGACCGGGGGAACCTCCCGGGTGAGTGCGGCTACTCATGCACGACCCCACAAAAATTCGGGAGCATCTCAGATGAAGGTCAAACATTTCCTGGCGGCCGCCGGGCTCGTCGCGGCCGGCACCGCGTTCGCCCATGGCCAGTCATTCAACGTGTTGTTCAAGTTCGACGGCGGCGTTGGCGTGCAGCCGTTCCGCAGCGCCGCGGGCGCCCCGGCGCTGAACGTCGTGGCGGGTGTGAACCCGGGCGGCGCGCCCTGGCTGATCAGTTCCTTCGACGCCGTGATCAAGAAGAACGGCGACGTCCGCGCCCACGGCGAGGGCGTGCTGCTGGCGGGCGCCGACGGAATCGGGACCCGCGCAGGTCCGCGCCAGGTGGTGCTCTCGCTGTTCTGCCGCAATGCACCGGTGCCGCCCGCGGTGGCGGGCACGGTACAGACCACCCCGTTCAATTCCGAGCCCGTCGACCTCGACGAAGACGGTGATTTCGACGTGCGCGGCAAGCTGACTGACGCCACGGGCGCGACCCCGCCGCTCACCTGCGGCGACACCATCGACAATCGCCCGGTGCTGCTGATCCGCTCGGTGACACCGGCCAACCCGACCACCGGCACGCCCGCCACGCCCGGCGCCTGGTTCGCCGCCGGCCTGCTGGAAGGCAAGCGCCACGGCGACGGCGGCCGCGGCAACGGCAACGATTACTGACAGACTAGTTAGACCCCGGAACGCGCCGGCGGCATGGACGCTGCCGGTGCTTTTTGCAATCCGCACTTCCCGCAGGCCGCAACCGGGTCCCGGCGCGGACTGACAATACGGATCGACCAAGGGCCTATGGCTTCACACGCCGGCCTCTCGTAGGTTTCTCCCATGAACGCGGTAGTCCAGCAGGTGCTGCGCGGCGGCTGGTATGCGGACGAGCCGCTCACGCCCGAAAGCAACCGCATCCTGCCCTCCGGCAACCGCATGCCGCTGCTCGGCCTCGGCACGCTCAAGCTCACGCATCACACCGTCGCGACCATCTGCCACGCCTTCGAGGCGGGCTTCCGCATGATCGACACGGCGCCCGAGTACCACACGCAGCGTGGCATCGGTGACGCCATCCGCGCCTGCGGCTTCGACCGGCACGACATCTTCGTCATCACCAAGATCGAGCCGAACGACGACGCCTATGCCGCGATCCACCGCAACCTCGCGCAGCTCAAGCTCGAGTACGTCGACCTGGTGCTGATCAACTCGGCGCCCCGGCACGACGGCGGCGAGCTCTCCTGGCACGGCCTGCGCCGCGCCAAGCGCGACGGGCTGGCGCACGACATCGGGGTGGCAAACTACTCGATCGACGACATCGAGGAACTGGTGTACCGCACCGGCGAGATGCCGGCGGTCAACCAGATCGAGTGGAGCCCGTTCGGGCACAGCCCGCGCATGCTGGATTTCTGCCGCGACAACGAGATCGTCATCCAGTCGGCGAGCCCGCTGACACGCGGCGCGCGCCTCAACGACGACAAGGTGTGCGCGACGGCCGCGCGATACGGCAAGACCACGGCGCAGCTGCTGTTGCGCTGGAACCTGCAGCTCGGCGCGGTGCCGCTGCCCAAGGCCAACCTGCCCGAGCACCTGCGCGACAACCTGCACGTGTTCGACTTCGAGATCAGCAGCCAGGACATGCTGCGGCTCAACGGCCTCAACGAGCACTTCTCCGCGATCGACCGGCTGCAGTACGTCTGACTACTTGAGCCGCGCCAGCATCGCCTGGAAGCGCGGCTCATTGCGCAGCGGATCGTAATCCGAATCGCGCTCGATCCACTCGCGCTTGCCCCAGCCCTTGCCGAACACCTTCTCGAGCATGTCGAGCGCTTCGTCCTTCATGCCGAGGTGCACGCGCACCAGTGCGCCGTTGATGATGACGCCCATGTCGTCGGGGCAGAGCCGCTCCGCGTGCCGCACCCATTCGAGCGCCCGCTGCGGCTCGCCCGTGTAGATCAGCCCGCCGGCGCCGAGTGACAGCACGCGGGCGTTGTGCGGATTCAACTCGAGGAGGCGCTCGCACCGGCGCATGCTCTCGCGGTAGAAATCGAGCGACTCCTGCATGCGGCCCAGCAGGCGCAGCGATTGACCGGCCAGGTGTGGACACTCGAAATCCTCGCGGCGCACGTCGGCCCCGTGCCGCCATGCCTCCACGGAAGTCTCGATTTCACCGGCGGCGAACGCCGCGCGGCCGAAGTAGTACCAGGCATCGAACAGGTTCGGATTGATGCGGATCGCCGCCTCGAAATGCCCGCGTGCCTCGGGGAACCGGTGCATGTTCGAGAGCGTGTAGCCGCGCGCCAGGTGCGCATCTGCGAGCTCGGGCGCGAGCTCCATGGCGATGCGGCTGGCGCGATCCGCGGCTTCGAGATCGCTGGCGCGCGAGCCGCACCACTCGTAACGCAGGCAGTGCGTGGTGGCGAGACCGGCCCAGGCGGGCGCGTACTCGGCATCGAGCGCGATAGCGCGCTCGTAGAACTGCACCGCGTCGGCGAAGGGCTGGTCGCCCCAGGCGTGCATGCGCTGGCGGCCGCGCAGGAAGTTCTCATAAGTGTCCAGGCCGGTGGGCTGGCGATGCACCGCGCGTCGTTCGCGCGCGTCCAGCGCGCCGCCGCGCAGCAGGGTCGCCACCTTCTCCGCTATTTCTTCCTGCACGGCGAACACGTCCGCCGCCGAGCGATCGAATTTCTCCGACCACTGGTGGTATCCAGTTGAAACATCGATCAGCTGCACGGTGACGCGCAGCCGGTCGCCGGCCTTGCGCACGCTGCCCTCGAGCAGACTACCCACGCCGAGCTTGCGGCCGACATCGCGCAGGTCGTGGGCACCGCGGAGCTGGAACGAGGACGTGCGGGCCGCCACGCGCAATCCGTCGACGTGTGTCAGCGCGTCGATGAGCTCCTCGGCGAGGCCCTCGCAGAAGAAGTCCTGGTCGCGCGCCTCGCTCATGTCGGCGAAGGGCAACACCGCTATTGTCGATTCTTTGGCCGCGGCTTCGCCGGTCGGAGGGGAGATGGCAGGGCCGGGCACCTCGGCGTGAGCGGCCCCGGCCACCGGCGCCGCGAAGCGATAACCCATTCGATGGCGCGTCTCGATGTACAGCGGCTGGCGCGAGTCGTCGCCCAGCGCCTTGCGCAGCTCCTGGATGCAGGTCACCAGCGCATCGTCGCCGACCACCGTGCCGCGCCACACCTGCGCGAACAGCTCCTGCTTGCTCACCGGCGTGCCGGGCCGCTCGAGCAGCATCGCGAGCACCTGCGCTGCCTTGCGCGTGAGCTTGATCTCCGCGTCCTCGGCCCAGAGTCGGGCGGTCGCGGGTTCGAAGCGGAAACGTCCGAATGTGACTTGGGGGTCCATGAAGTCCCGGCAAAATCCCGGTGTTATCCCGGGATTCATCGGGCCCGGTATCGCTAGGCTTTTGTCACAACGAAACCGGCGATACAAGGGTGGTGGCCACATGAACGCGCGCGTCGACTTTTTCTACAACAACTACGCCCACTTCAGCGAGCACGTGCTGGCCGCGGTACGCGCCGAGGCCTTCGGCCAGGACATCGGCCAGAACAGCTGGCTGACTGCCGAGGAATTCGATCGATTCACGGGCTGGCTGTTGCTCAGCGCCGAATCGAACGTGCTCGAAGTGGCGAGTGGCTCGGGCGGGCCCGCGCTGTACATGGCGCAGAAATATGGCTGCCGGGTCACCGGCGTGGACATGAATCCGTACGGAGTGTCGACCGCCGGCCGCGCGGCGATGAACGCCAACATCCAGCAACTCGTGAATTTCAAGGTCGCCGACGTCAGTTCGACGTTGCCTTTCGTCGACAAGCGCTTCGATGCGTTGTTGTGCATCGACTCGATGAATCACTTTCCCGATCGCCTGCAGACGCTCAAGGAATGGCGCCGCGTCCTGAAACCGGGAGGGCGCGCGGTGTTCACCGACCCCGTGGCCATCACCGGGCCGATCACCAACGAGGAGATCGCGCAACGCAGTTCCATCGGCCTGTTCGTCTTCATGCCGCGGGCCATGACCGAGGATCTGATCGTGCGTGCCGGCTTCAGGATCCTGAGCCAGCAGGACGTGACGGAGAACGCCGCGCAGGTATCGCGGCGCTGGCGCGAAGCGCGCCAGCGGTTCCGTGAAGACCTGCTGCGCCTCGAAGGCGAAGAGCGCTACGAAGGCGTGCAGAAATTCCTCGGCGCCGTCCACCGCCTGACCAGCGAGCGGCGCCTGTCGCGGATTGCCTACCTGGTGGAAAAGTGAGGGCTCGCCGGCGCACCGTCAGGTGACGGCACGCCGGCGTGTGCTCTCAATGGCTCAGCTTGTAGTAGTCATTCGCGCGCGTGGCGTACGTCGCGGCGCCATCGCTGCGGGTCAGTTTTTCGATCGAGTCCGAAGGCGCGGCCTGCAGCTGCTCCTTGGTGAACGGCACGACGTAGCTTTCCTCGCTCTCGACGTAATCGAGCGCGGACCACGGTACCGGGTGGAACTTCTCGTTCATGCCGAGGAAGCCGCCGAAGCCGACCACGGCAAAGATGATGTTGTTGGACGTCTTGTCGAGCACGATGTCCTCGACCTGGCCTATCTTCTCGCCCGCCGTGTTCTTCACGGTGGTGCCGATCACCTTCTTCGCACGGATCGCGGAGGTATGGCCGGATGCGGTAGTCATGAGAACTCCTTTCTGTCGTTGACTGGATCCCTAGCGTACGGGTGCGGCCCGCGCCGGCTGCATAGGAGGAATCCGCGCACGCCTGTCAGCGCAGCCGAACGCTCCCCCAGGTGCAGGATCGCGACGCGGGTCATCGCCTGGCTTGACGACTGACCCGGTTGCCGGCCGTTCAGCAACCGTTTGGCACCCTTCCGGGTATAAAGAACCTGGGAGGACGACATGTCACAAGAAAAAGCCTCGGCACCCGACGCCGCGCCACAACTCGATGCGCTCAACGGGATGCGGTTTTTCGCCGTTTTCCACATTTTTCTGTTTCACATCTGGTCGGCGCACTTCGAGGCGCCGCGCAACCCGGACCCCAGGTTCGCCAATGTGTTTGCCAACCTGGATGACTTCCCGCGCTGGCTGAACAACCTGCTCGCGCACGGCTATGTTTCGACGAGCTTCTTCTTCCTGCTGTCGGGGTTCATCCTGGCGTTCCTGTACTGGAAGCCGAGTGGTGAGCTCGCGACCACGCGCGGACGTTTCTGGTGGCAGCGCTTCACGCGCATCTACCCGGTGCACATCATCGCGCTGGTCATCACCATCCTGCTGTTCCTGCCGCGCTTCTGGTTCGACCCGACCGCACCGTCGATCCCGGTTGCCATCGGCAGCGGCATCGCCACCGCGACCCTGACGCAGGCCTGGATCCCGCAGTTCGTGCCGGTGTGGAGCTGGCCGACCTGGGCGCTGTCGGCGGTGGTGTTCCTGTACCTCGTGATGCCCTGGCTCATGGGCCAGCTCGCGAAGCTGTCGCGCGGCCAGGCCACCGGGTTGTTAGTCGCGATGCCCGTGATCTCGCTGCTGCCGACGCTGGTGTTCCTGTTTTTCTTCCCGGACGGCGGGGAGGGGCGTCAGAACTGGCAGATCTTCCTCGGCAGCAACCCGTTGTTCTGGGTGCCGCACTTCGTGGCCGGCATGCTGATGACGCGCGTATTCCACATCAACCGCTTCGAGACGGAGTGGCGGGGAAAGCCGCGGCCGTGGCTGTCGCTGGGCGACGTGGCCTTCGTGGCGGTGGTGGCGCTGTGCCTGATGGAGCCGCACGACCTCGCGTGGCGCCACATCCTGCGCCACGGCACGCTGATGCCGCTCTACATGCTGGTGCTGTACGACCTGGCGCTGGGTCGCGGCCTGGTGGCGCGACTGTTCTCACTACCCGGCATGGGTTTCCTCGGCCAGACCTCGTTCTCGATCTTCATCTGGCAGAACCTGTTCCTGGCGCTGGGTTTCGGCATGGCCATGGCCAACCCGGAGTCGAAGCAGCTGTCGTTCTGGTTCGCCGTGATCGGCCTGACCGTGATGGCGATGATCAGCACCTACTGGATAGAGAAGCCGATCGCGCGGAAGCTGCGGAGGAAGATGGTGCCGGAGCATGCATTCCGGCATGACCCGGCTACCAGCTCTTCAAACTGAACGGACGCCGCTGCTTCAGCGGCGTTTTCCTTCGTGGCGCGTGAGCGCCTGACTAAGGCTTGATGAATCCGAAATCCAGCGCCTCTTCATCGGAGGCCTGGCGGTGCACGCGCAGTGAGTAGGTGCCGGACTCCAGCAGGTCGCTGTCGATCATGACTTCGAGCGTGACGGGTGAAGTCGGCTTCTCGCCGGCGAGCGTCGCGATGGTTTGCGCGGGCTTCAGTGCATGCAGGCGGTCGAGCGAGACGCTGTAGAGCGCACCGGTCTCGAACAGTCCGGCGATCGCCACGCGGACCACGCCGCGCGGTAGTTCGGGCATGCTCTCCGCGCCGCGCTCCAGCGCCAGGCGCATGCTGGTCCCGCCGTGCTGCAATTCCGGCACGACGGCGGCGAGCGCATGTTCGTTGGCCTGGGGCACGCGCTGGAGCAGCCACACACCGGCCGTCAGGAACACCAGGATGCTGGCCGCCACGGCGAGCTGCCAGAAGCCGGTACCGCCGGAGCGCACGAATTCTTCCGAGTTGCGCGCCACCTGCTCGAAACCCAGCTTCAGGCGCTGCTCGAGCTCCACCTGCCGCGCCAGCTCGGGGTCGCGCAGGCAGGACTCCTCGAAGGCGTCCGCCTCCGCCTCACCGAGCGTCCCCGCGACATACTGCTCGATGAGCCGCTGGTTCATGGCTCCGGACTTAGGAGATCGCGCTTGGAAAAGCCACGCTCGTCCAGAATCTGCCGGAATCGCCGCCGCGCGCGACTCAGCGCCTGGTTGAAGGCTGCTTCCGTCAGCTGCATTTCCTGACATATGACCTCTTTGTCATGATCTTCCAGATAGAAGCGTTTGAGCATCAGGCGATCCCTCGCTTGCGGTAGTTCACGCAGCAATGCCCGCACTGCCATGGCGGCTTCGACGTCCTCGACCAGGCTTTCAACGCTGCGCGTGGGGTCCGCGTTTCGCTCGGTCGCTTCGCTGTCTACATCTGTCTTCTGTCGCTCAGCCTTCCGCAGTGACGCGATGGCGAGATTTCGGGCCGTCTGGGCGGCAAAAGCCGCCAGTTTCGCGGGTTCGTCGATCCCCTCGCCGCGTAGGCGCTGGATGACGACTAGCAAGGTCTCCTGCACCAGGTCCTGCAACAGCCCATGATCGCCCCCCGTGCGGCGACGAAGCAGTACGCGCAAGCCCGGCTCGAACTGCCGGATGAGCTCGCTTTCAGCGGATACGTCGCCCTCGCGAATTCGGCGCGAAAGCTCCCCGCCGGGAATGAAATCCATAGACCCCTATCGACCCCTAAGACCCGATTCTTTTCGAAATATCAACGAGCGGGATTCTGCCATGTCCGCCGCGCGCGTATTCTGCGAGTGATGAAGACCTACCACGGTTCCTGTCATTGCGGGGCGATCCGGTTCGAGGCGGAGATCGACTTCACCCAGCCGACCTACCGATGCAACTGCACGATCTGCAAGCGCAATCGCTTCTGGGCAGCGGTCGTGAAGCCCGCGGCATTCCGTATAACGGAAGGCAGATCAGAACTGGTCCAATACCTGTTCAATTCGATGCAGAACGAACACTTCTTCTGCAAGACCTGTGGCGTGCGCCCTTACGGGCGCGGCAACAGTCCGGACGTGGGCGAGATGGTGGGGGTGAACATTGGCTGTCTCGATGACGCCACGCCCGAGGAGCTGGCTGCCGCACCCATCGTTTTCTGCGACGGTCTGAACGACAACTGGCAGCACCCGCCGGCGATCACCAGCTACCTGTGAAGACGGTGCCGGAGCATGCTCCGGCACCCTCTGGGCACCGTCAGCGCTTGTAGGGCAGGCGCACGTAGAACGTCGTGCCCTTGCCGATCTCGGTCACGAAGTCGAGCTCGCCGCTGTGGCCCTTCACGATGACGTTGCGCGCGATCGAAAGCCCCTGGCCCGTGCCGCGGCCGACTTCCTTGGTGGTGAAGAACGGATCGAAGATGCGCGCGCGGATGCCTTCGGGGATGCCGCCGCCGGTGTCGGTGATCGAGATGACGACGTTGTCGCCCTCGGTCGTGGTGGACACCTTGATCTTGCCGCGCCCGCCTTGCTTCCGCACGAGGTCGGAGATGGCGTGCGCCGAGTTCACCACGAGGTTCAGCACCACCTGGTTGATCTGGCCGCCGTGACAAACTACCGGCGGCAGTTCGCCGTACTCGGTCTCGAGGTCGGCGCATTCCTTGTACTCGCTGCGCGCGATCACCAGCGTGCTGGCGATGGCGTTGTTGAGATCCACCGCGCTCTTCTCGTGCTGGTCGTGGTGCGAGAAGTTCTTCATCGAGCGGACGATCTCGGCGATGCGCGCCAGGCCCTCGGCCACGCGGGTCATCGCGGGCGGCAGTTCTTCGCGCAGGTACTCGACGTCGTCGTCGCCCTCGGGCTTTTGGGGCATCGCGGCGTGCAGCTTGTCGATGTGGGCGAGCAGGTCCTGCACGCCTTCGCGCATGAACGAGATGCTGTCGTTGAGGTACTGGATCGGCGTGTTGATCTCGTGCGCGACGCCCGCGGCGAGACGGCCGATGGATTCGAGCCGGTCACTCGAGGCCATGCGTTCTTCGGCGGCCTTGCGCTCGGTGATGTCGTAGCCGGTGCCGACCACGCCCGTGACACGGCCGTTGGCATCGTGCAGCGGGATCTTCGACGTGACGATGACGCGGTTGGTGCCCGACAACTTGTCGAACACGATCTCTTCGCAGTCGATGAGCGGCTGGCCCGAAGCCAGAAGAGCCTGCTCGTCATTGAAAAACTTTTCCGCCATCTCGCGCGGGAAGAAGTCGAAGTCGGTCTTGCCGATTGCCTCTTCCGGCGTCACGCCCATGCGGTTCGCCACCAGCTTGTTGCAGGCGGTGAAGCGGCTCTGCGCATCCTTGGCGTAGATGAACGCCGGGATGAGGTCGATCATCGTGCGCAACACGTTGCGCTCGTGCGCGAGGGCGTCCTGCAAGCTGCGGCGCTCGCCGCTGACAGCGGAACTCGGACAGTCCGGAACGGACTCGGGGGTCATGTGCGGAAGGCTGTTCACGGTCGTTTTCTGGGTTTTGCGGTAAGCCCCATAACGGCGAAAACGGCCCGAACTGAAGCCTCCGGCGCGCCTTCCCAGGCCGGCGCACGCTCATAACCCACTGATTACGCGCGTGATAGCGCAACCATGGGGGAAGAGGCGGTTTCGACCGGAGTCTAGGGCTTGTCCAGTCGCAGCTCGTCGAAGGTGGCCTCGAAACCGCCGCCCTCGGGCGCACAGCACATCAGCCCCACCTGGACCTCGACGAATGCCGGGAAATAGCCCTGGCGGACGGTGAAAAACGTGGTGCCATCCTCGGAGACCTGCGCCTCGATCGAGTCTTTCTTGCGCACCACGCGCCAGTACACCGGCTCGGTCTGCGACAGGTCGTCCATGGTCGACCAGTCGGAGAAATCGTGCGTGAACACCACGCTCGCGCGGCGCTTGCCGTCGACGAACTCCGTGCCGCATTTCATCCAGCGCTTCTCGTCGAGCCGCACCATGAGGCCGGCCTGGTCGTAGAGCGCGGCGTATTTGCCCGCGACCCGCGCCTGGAAACTGAACTCGCCGAAGACCGGCACGAAGTAGAAATGCCCGTTGTCGGTGACATAGCCGAAGAAGGTCTTGCGCCAGAAGTCCGTCTTGGCGCGGCTGCGCGCGGTGACGATGCCGCCGCCGTAGGTGACGGCGGCGGGCGGGTTGAGCCAGCTCATCTTGGCGACGAGATCGCTGCCCGACATCCACAACTTCGGTTCGTCGGCGGCGAGCAGCGCGCCGGGCAATGTCAACGCGAGCCCGGTGGTGTGCTGCAGGAATTGTCTGCGTTTCATGGAGAGCTTCCGGTCAGAGGGCGACGTGCGGTAGATAGGCGCGCAGTTCCTTGCGACAGGCTTCGGGGCTGATGAACTGGATGGCGTGCAGGCCGCACTCGCGCGCGGCGATGACGTTGCGGGTCAGGTCGTCGATGAACACGCTCTCGGACGGCACGATGCCGGTCTTCTCCACCAGGTGCTTGTAGATGGCGGGCTCGGGCTTGAGCAACAGGATGGCGCCCGAGATCACCAGGTGTTCGAAGTGGGAGAAGAAGGCGTAGCGGCGGGTGAGGATCTCGTAAGTGCTCACCGGCATGTTGGAGAGCAGGCAGAGGGTGATCTTCGCCCTGGAAAGGTCCTCCAGCAGCTGGATCGTGCCTTCGATCGGGCGCAGCGACTCGGCCGTGAGCTGTATCAGCCTGGCGACTTCCTCGGGGCTGCGGCCGGAAAGCTTCGAGAAATGATTGGCGGCATCGGCCGCTGAAATCGTGCCGCGGTCGTACTCGTGCCAGTCCGGGTGGTCGAAGATGTACTCGCGGATCTGCGCCTGCACCGCCGGATCCGGGTACAGCTGCGCGATGACGCGCGGCGGATTCCATTCGAGCAACACACCACCGGCGTCGAAGACTACGTTCCTTACGGGCATGCCCGTAGTATGGCAACGCGCATGAAACCCTATGTGAAAATTTGCTGTATCGCGGGCCACGACGAGGCGCGTCTCGCGGTGGCGCTCGGCGCGTCGGCACTGGGGCTGGTGTCGGCCATGCCGAGCGGACCGGGGCCGATCCCCGATGAGTTGATCGCGGAAATCGCCGCCGCCGTGCCGCCACCCATCGCGACCTTCCTGCTCACCTGTCGACAGGACGCCGAGGCCATCATCGATCAGCACGCGTTTTGCCGGACCTCGACGTTGCAGCTCGTGGACAGCGTCGCGCCAACCGAGCTGCGCAAGCTGCGCGTGGCGTTGCCGGGCATCAGGCTGGTGCAGGTGATCCACGTGGGCGGCGAGGAATCCATCGACGAGGCGCGCGCGATTGCGCCGTACGTGGATGCGTTGCTGCTGGACTCGGGGAACCAGAAGCTCGCGGTGAAGGAGCTCGGTGGCACCGGGCGCGTGCACGACTGGCGCATCAGCCGGCGCATTCGCGACGCGGTGCGCGTGCCGCTGTTCCTGGCCGGCGGGTTGAACGCGGGCAACGTCGCCGGCGCGATCGCGGCCGTGCAGCCGCACGGTATCGACGTCTGCAGCGGGGTGCGCACCGAGGGCCGGCTCGA
>Ga0315910_10001202_pt1 | contig 24155 bp, 27 predicted proteins | sample EdamamesoilMG_FD_204470 | JGI IMG/M metagenome (GOLD analysis project Ga0315910, IMG submission 204470) | Garden soil microbial communities collected in Santa Monica, California, United States - Edamame soil | ecosystem: Environmental > Terrestrial > Soil > Garden | place: USA: California... | reverse complement strand
ATGGCAATCTGCGTACCTTGATTGAGAATGGCTGCACCTCTTTGCCGGTTCTTTGTCAGACATCGGGAGCGGGGTTAGGCTGTGGTAGTTGTAAACCGGAAATACAGCGCATCATAAAAGAAGTGGAAGGGGTGAAGGTAAAGGTTTAAGGGATGCTGTTCAACGGATAATCATCCGATGCCATAATTTTGATTAAAAAATATTGATGGAAAACAAAAAGAAAAGTGATTTGATCAGAACGTTTGTGAAGGGCGGAATACTTTCGCCTGCTGACATGCTGAAGATCATGGAAATTTCGCGGGCCCTGGGAAACAAGTTTGTGCATTTCGGGTCGCGTCAGGATATTATGTTTCCATCGAACGGGGCCGATGAACAGTTGCTGGATCGTTCCTTCAGTGCCATCAACCTTGATTATGAATTAGGAAGCGATCAATCGGTTTATCAGAACATCGTAAGCTCGTACGTAGCCGTGAATGTAGTGGAGACCACCAACTGGGTGAAAGAAGATACTTACCATTTTGTGATTGATAATTTTGATTACAAACCGAAAATAAAAATCAATATTGTCGATCCGGTTCAAAGTATTGTACCCTTGTTGACGGGCGAAGTTAATTTTATTGCTTCACGCGAAGAGAACTACTGGTACCTCTACATTCGTGATCCTCGCAAAGGCAACGCGGTGGAATGCTGGCCAAAGCTTATTTTTACCCAGGACATAGCGCGCGTATCGAAAGCACTTGAAGAGCTTATCCTGAACTTTCAACCCTTTGGCATTGATGAGTTGTTTGTTATTCTTCAGGGTAAGATGCGCATTAACTATCGCACCATGACGGAGAAATTGAAATTCTCCAGCAACACCATTCCGTACTATGAAGGCTTGAACGCCATGTTGAACAACCAGCATTGGCTTGGTTTGTATTGGCGCAATAATCAATACGATATTGATTTTATGACAGCATCGTGCCGGTTGTGCCAGGAAACAAACATCGGCAAGATCAATATCATTCCATGGAAGGTTTTTATTATTAAAGGGATCAAAGCATCCGATCGCATTCGTTGGGAAAAGCTGATGGGGAAATTTGGTATTAACGAGCGGCACTCGTCACTGGAGCTGAACTGGCATTTGCCGGTTGTTGATAATGAAGCGCTGGAGTTGAAGCGTTTTCTTGTTCGCGAGCTGGATCACCAGGACATCAGCACCCACGGACTCACCTTTACCATCAAGATGAAGCGCGACATGTTTTTGTTTACGTCCATCGTGATCGAGAAAAGTGTGGACAATGAAACCGGTGACCGCTATACGGTTTTGTATGCTAAGAATTTCAATCCCACAAACATCACCTACCTTACCTATGCACGTGAGGTGAAGAAGGAAATACTGCCGGCTTTACTGATCGAGTTAAGCAAGATGTACTACCGGCAACTCAACCCGGTGCGTGACGAGAACAAGAGCAAGACGAAGGAAGAAACAGCCGCCAGTGCAGCCACCAGTTATCAATGCAGCAATTGTCTTTCGATATACGACAAACGGTATGGCGACAGCCTGGCCAACATTGCGCCCGGCACCGCCTTCGAAGCGCTACCCGATTCATACAAATGCCACGTATGCGATAGCCCGAAGAAATATTTTGTGGCCATGAAAGAAGTACGGTTGGAGCCGTAGTGTCTTGCAATATTTACCCAGTGGTACTACCTTTCAGGTAATAAAAAAGTATAAGCCATATTGCTGATAGCGAATTGTTAGCGGCAAGTTTATTCGGACAACATGAGAGAACTCACGACAATATCACTTCTTCTATTTAGCCTGACAATTTGTAAAGGACAGTCTGACTTTGTAGTCCTCCAAGACCAAAAGACGGTGGACGAATTAATTTCCATTTTTAAGATTCTGCCTGAATCCACAATGACAACCAGTCTATCGACAACGGAGTTGGACGCAGCTACGAGATTAATGACCAAGTGCATAACAGACTATAACGACCAAATAAGGGAGGGTTTTAAAAAACGGGGAGAAAAGAATCGATATGCTAGAATGTATCAAATTATGAGTCTAAGCAAATACAAAGTTCAGTTTGTTCCATATCTTAATGAAAAGGGTGAAAAAGAAATATGGATAAATGGATTTTGTAGTAACTACCACACCGACTGGAAAACGGAAATCGTTCATGCATTTGACGGTGGAAATTGTTACTTCACGGTTCGACTAAATCTCACAAATAATAAATGTATAGCCGTTGGGACAAACGGGTATGCATAAACCAGCCGCTAACAAAAATGTTTATGCAATGCGGGGTTTGGTGTTAAATTAAAGTTTATGTTTCACAATGCAGTTCGGTCACGGGGGACAATTCGGAGCAGGTCGGGCTTAACATTCCGCTTCGCTACATTTTTAAGCCCTCCTATTCCCCGCACTGCATAAACATAAACGTTGGCAGCCATAAGGGTCGGCCAGAGTGACGATTGACAAAAAAGAATAAGACATTTTACTACGGGAATTTGACTTTGAGAATTGCACTGATCTTTGTGATTCTCAGCCTGACTGTTTCAGTGATTTTGATGATTACTTTTGGTGGGATTAACGAGAACACATATCACTCCTGGTATTCTGTGGTCATATGGTATTCTGTGATTGGATCAATGTGGATTCTGATCTATTCACTGATATACCTTTTAGTAGTCGGGGGCTATATGCGATTTGTAAGGGGACAAAGTTTGAAATCACTAAAGGGTCAACTTATACTTTTCCTGTCCGCACTTTGCATGGGAGCTATATTTATTAGTGTGACTCTGTTGATAAAGTAGTAAACGATTTCAGTCATAGCAGTGACTCCGCTTCGGGACGCTGCGTTTCTCAGTTCAACGGGATCAATTGCTAATTTGGTGTCGCTGGTTTCAGAAGTGTAAACGCGTCTGAAGTGAATTAACGTAGAAAAAAATAGTTCGCAGTGTCCCGGGGCGGAGACACTGCTACGACTAAATTGCATCAAGATGTTGTACAATTATTATTGTACAACTACCTTCATAAGCGGAGTATTAAAACCGGATGTTTGCAATGGTCTACAAGGTTGGTAGTAATTATTAATCAATGAGCTAATGAAAAACCTAAATTTCATTTTATTAATCGGCCTGTTAGTTGGCGTTGGCAATGTGTTGGGCCAGCAAGCACAATGTAGTATTAAAGGTGAAGTATATGGTCGGAGCAGCAAGACATTGTTACTTCGAAAGTGCTCTGACAATTACCGTTCGCTCTACGAAAATCCGGTTAAAATTCCAGTTAAGAAGGGTGTGTTTAGCTACACGTTTTCCTATACCGAACAGGAGGCATACGAATTAGTATTTGAAGATGAATTTAAAAGTGGCAATTGGAGGGCCATTCGTGTCTTTCCAATCAATGGGGTTGTGGAGTGTAAACTATATCCGCAGGATCGGTGGGAGGACAATAAAATCAGCGGTGGAGAATTGAATGCAGCGTATGAAGCGTATCTAAACACCAGGCGGAGTTTATTTGAATCGGAAGGGATTAGATTAGGGCGTATTCAGCAGGAACTTCGTGCAAAGGATGAATTCGACAGCCCGGAATACAAGGAAGCATTGCAACGGATGCGAGCTGCTAAAGGCGATCATGATGCTCTGGTTCCGATTTATAGCAAGATGGACGAGATGATCAAAACGCATACATGCTACACGGAAAAAGCTAAGCTTCTGTTTGTTGATCCGTATGATTCGTTGCTCAGGGCTGAGTTATTGTGGAAGTATGAAAAGATAAGGAATGATCCCTCCATTATGTCGTACTCGTTAATCTGGTCGGATGTAGAAATGCAAATGAAGCAGAATGTATTGGTTGAACGGTTAGTAACAGAAGTGTTTCCCATCTTCGAAAACCGTTATCCTGACCATATCTACACTAAATTAATAAAAGCCCAGGTCGGAGGACTCCAGGCGATAAAAGTAGGGAGTAAATATATTGACATCGTGGCCCCTTCTGTGGATAACGATACGGTTCAGCTTTCGAATGTTATTCAAGGGTATGTTTCCTTGATTGACATGTGGGGTTCGTGGTGTGGACCTTGCCTTGCAAAAACCAGGTTGGTCGTGCCGATCTATGAGCAGTACAAGTCAAAGGGCTTTAAAATTGTTGGGATAGCCAGAGAATTTAAGAATACAGATGCTGTAAAGAAACGATTAAGTAAGGAGCAATTTTCGTGGCTTCATTTAGTGGAGCTTGACGACCGGCAGAATATCTGGAGCAAGTATGGTATTAGTAACGGATCAGGCCTTATGGTGTTGGTGGATAAGGATGGAACGATATTATCCATAGATCCGAAGCCGGAGGAACTTGAGAATATTTTGCAACAGAAATTAAATTGACAAGGATATGTCGAGGATGAACAATGCATGCGATATTTTGACATGCCAGCGATTGCTTACCTTGCTTGGCACTAGCAATGAAGTTTACTTATAAAATAAGTACATTTGGACTATGTATAGAGTTAAGGACTATATAAACATTGACAAGGAGATACTTTCTGGAAATCCAGTTTTTAAGGGGACACGAGTGCCCATTCAGACACTATTTGACCACCTGGAGAAAGGGGTATCGCTTGATGAGTTTTTAGACGATTTTCCTACGGTTAAAAAAGAGTATGCAATTGCAGTAATTGAAATTGCAAGCAAGCTTGTGACTTCAAAGAATATCGAGCAAATCTATGATACTGCTGCTTGATGAGAATCTCAGTCCCAGCAGTGTCTCCGCCTCGGGACGCTGCGTTTCTCTGTTCAACTGAACCGATAGCAATAATTTTTTTGACATCCCAGCCGCAGGCATTATTTTAGTAGTATCACATTTGCCACACTATGCACAAAGACATCAAAGCCTATAATGCAAAGCAATCGGCCAGCGACAAGGAGCTGTGCACCTTGCTGGCCTCTATTATTGACGAGGCGTTAGTTGAAGCGGAGAGCAAAGTATGGCATGCACACCCGGTTTGGTTTCTGGATGGTAACCCGATTGTGGGCTATAGTAAGCAGAAGCCCGGCATACGCCTGATGTTTTGGAGTGGTGCTGATTTCGAAGAAGAGGCGCTGAATGTTGTAGGAAAAAAATTCAAGGATGCCTCGATCTTTTACACAACAGCAACCGAGGTGAAGGAAAAGCAATTGCAGCGATGGCTGAAAAAATCAACCAACATTCAGTGGGATTACAAGAACATCGTAAAACGAAAAGGTGTTCTTGAACGATTGAAGTGATTAACGATGGTCTTCTCTACACTGACCCTAAACAGGCGCAAGCGTCCCGCTTGTGCCGTAAACAGTTGGTCTTCCTTACACCGACCGCACCAGTTCTTCCCGATACTTCGTCAGAATGCTTGACTTGGAAAGAAAGCCCAGGTACTTGTCGTTCTTGATAACCGGCAGGTTCCATTGTTTGGTGTCGTCAAATTTTTTCAGGATGGCGTGCAGGCTTTCGTCCGGATCGATGGTAGCCGGTGGTAACATCATTAAATCTTTCACAAAAGTTGTTTGGTAGATGTCGTGCTTGAACATGATGTTGCGTACATCGTCAAGCGAAATCAAACCCACCAGTTCTTCACCTTGCAGTACGGGAAAAATATTACGATGTGCGCCCGAAATTACTTTTACCAATTCTTGTAGCGATGCCTGCGGACCAATGGATGAAAAATTGGTTTCAATCAAAGACGAAAGATCCAGTCGGCTTAGCAGATGCTTATCGCGGTCTTCCACCGGTGATTTCAGCAGGGCAGAAAGTCTTTTGCCTTCCATAGAGAGTGGTTCAATGTAATGCGCCACGGTTACGCTGATGGCCGAAACAATCATGAGCGGAATCATAAGTTCGTAGCCTCCGGTAATTTCAGCAATAAGGAATATGGCGGTGAGCGGTGCGTAGAATACGCCACTCAGAATACCAGCCATAGCTACCAGTGTAAAATTGGTTTCCGGAATTTTCGCGATGCCCGTTAAGTTTACAATGCGCGCAAAGACAAATCCCAGGTAAGCCCCCACAAAAAGTGATGGTCCGAAGGTTCCGCCATTGCCACCACTGCCGATGGTAAGTGCGGCAGCAATGCATTTAAGCAGCGCAAGCGCTCCCAAAAAAAGCAGCAGCAAATATTCAGAGTTGATAAGGTCATTAATAATACTGTTCTGCGTAAGTGTTTCAGGTTTAAGGTCCGAAAGTGTTTTAATCGTTTCGTAACCTTCGCCAAACAGAGGAGGGAAAAACATTAGCAAGACCATCAGCAAGACACCTCCCACCAGTAATCGAATAGTAAGGTTGGAAATGGTTTTCATTTTGGTCTCGATCCATGTGAACGATCGCGCAAAGTAGAGCGAGAGCATACCGGTGAGGATACCCAGCAAAATATAAAATGGAACGTTGTGGTAGTTGAAGGGCTGCTGAAGACTGAAGGTGAGAATAACGCCTTCGGCCAGAATGATTTTTGAAAGTAAGGCACCGCAGGCCGCAGAAATGATGAGTGGAATAAAGGCCGATGCGCTTACATCGGTGAGGAGTACCTCCACGGCAAACAACACTCCGGCAATGGGTGCATTGAAAGCCGCAGAAATTCCGGCAGCCGCACCGCAGGCCAACAGAATGGTTCGCTCCTTATACGAAAGTTGATAGGTGCGGCCATAATTGGAACCTATCGCTGAACCGGTAGTTACCATTGGAGACTCCAACCCGGTGGAGCCGCCAAAGCCAACCGTGAGCGCGCTGGTTATTAAATGCGAGTACATCTGGCTGGTAGGCAGTATACTTGATTTCTTGGTGATGGCGTATGCAATTTCAGCGCTGCCTTTTCTGAATTCACCTTTCAATACCTTTTGAATGTAAAACACCGTGAGGCCTATACCGATTACCGGGAACAGCGTGAACAGAAAGAATTCTTCGTAGTTGTGCGAATAGTAGGTTACAAGCGTTTCAATTGAGTGAACAAAATATTTCAGAATGATGGCCGCCAGCCCCGAACTGATGCCCACCAGTATGCTGGACAAGATGAAAAATTGGCGTGGTGAGAGTTTATCGTGCAGATAAAAGTTAAGTCGCTTAACGAGTGTGTGGAGGCGTTTGATCATGGGTACCTAAAAGGACGAAGATAAGAAATGATCAACCGATGGAAAAGGGAATGGCGAAAAGCTTACGTGTGAATCGACTGGCGCAATACAGCGCGGGCTTTCAGCTTCAGGGTGGTGAGATCCATAATCGGAATGTCCATCTCTTTTGCCAGCTCATCCCATTGACGCATGCGGATGCTGGTTTCAAACAGCGGATCGTTTTCGAAAGCATGTGCTTCTTCCGCGTGCATCACGCCACCTTGAAACTCCAGCGTCTGCCGGCTGGCTTCACTCAGTTGTTCGTAGTAAGAAGGAAATTTGAAAGTAAGGTATCGTTTTGCCTGAACGTGATTCTCCACCAGTTTGGCTACACGCTCCGGAAATCCTTTCGTGCGAAGGTAATCGCCACCAATTTTCTCATGGCTCTTTACGCCAAAGCCACCCATGCTGTGGGCCGCGTTGTTCATCACGCAGATGTGACCGATGTCGTGAAAGAAGGCCGCGAGTACTACTTCATCATCGTACCCTTCCTGAATCGCCAATTGTGCCGACTGCGACATGTGCTCCAGTTGTGAAACGGGTTCGCCAATGTAATCGGCATCACCAAATTTTTCATAAAGTCCAAATACTTCTTCAATGGTAGTGTCCAGCGTGGTCATGTGCTCGTGTTGTTGTGTGCTTGTACTTCGTACTTCATAGCTCGTACCTTGTATCTCGTCCTTTCGTTTCTCGAAATTACTTTTTTTGTATTACTGCAACATTAATTCTACGGTTGTTATTGTTGAAAGCAAATTCATATTGAGGTGTAAGCGAAGTTAGCGGGATCATTTTAACTTGCAGAAAAAAAGCTATGGCAATTGAGCTGGTTGTATTTGATCTGGCCGGTACTACGGTGAAGGATAATAAAGATGTACATCGCGTATTGCAGTGGGCGATGCGGAAGCATGGCACTGAAGTATCCATTGACGATGCCAATACGGTGATGGGCATCCCGAAACCGGTGGCCATTCGCGAACTGCTGGAAAAACGATATACCGGAAGTAAGGCAATAACCGAAGAATGGATCGATGAAATCCATCGCGACTTTGTGAGTGAGATGATTCACTTCTATAGAACCGATCCATCGGTGGGCGAGAAAGAGGGGGTTAGCAAAACGTTCAGGAAGTTGAAGGAAAGTAAACTAAAGGTTGTTGTGGATACCGGTTTTGACCGGTTGATTACCGATGCATTGCTGGAGCGAATGGGATGGTCAACGCAAAATCTGATTGATGGAAGTGTTACCAGTGATGAAGTAAAGCGCGGCAGACCTTACCCGGATTTGATTTTTAAAGCAATGGAACTCACCCAGGTGCACGATGCCGGTTGTGTGGCGAAAATCGGAGATACGGCTTCCGATCTCCAGGAAGGTACGGCTGCCGGATGTGGGCTGGTGATTGGAGTTACTACCGGTGCGTTCTCAAAAGATGATCTCGCGAAAGAAAAACATACACACCTCATAGCCTCAGTAAGCGAGGTTCCTGAAATTATCCAACAGTTGTCTTGATGGAATATTAACAGTATGTTATCTTCATGTTAACCAAGCGTAACATGAAGTGAAAAGAACATTACTACTAGCACTATTATCGTTTACCATTTGTAAACTTTCAGCGCAGGAAAATACGTGGCACCACGGTTCAGTGGTGCTGTCATCACAAGAAGTACGCGTGGGTGAAATTTGCCATCAGGGAATGCACGATGCGATTTTATTTCGCAGTAACAAACAAGTTAGTGTACTGGCCGCACATAAAATTCAGTCGGTGCAGTATTACGATTCGCAAGCCAACATTAATCGAAAGTTCATTTCTATTCGCGAAACCAATGTAGTATGGCGTGTTCATAAACTTTATGAAGTAGTACTGCAAGGCGAAGTAAGTGTGCTGCGTAAACCAAAGACTCGTTCGACACAACTTGAAGACACCGAAGATCACATCTACTATGTACGTTATCAAGGTAAAGTCGTTGATCTTAAATCATTTCGTTCGAAAGTATATCCAATCTTGACGCGCAACGGTGGGCCCATGCTCTCGGTGTATAAGTTCGATCATCATCTCAATCCAAACTCACCGGCTGAGGCCATCCGGATTATTCAATACTACAATACGCTGATGAAGGAAGATCAGTCGCTGGCGCGTTACTAAACCAGGGTGGTTTTCCAGTTATGGTGTTTTTTATGAAAATAAATCATCGACCCGATTATTAACAATGTGCCGGCAATCGAAATGAGATAGCCGGATGAGATAAAGACACTCAGCCAGCTAACATTGCGATGACCAAGTTCCTTAAAGAGAATAACGCTCACACTGCCCAGGTAGCCAAACGAATCGGCCACATACATAATGAAGCCCACGGTGCCGGTATACCGAAAGGCAGCAATTAACCGGTCGAAGAAAATACTGTTGAAGGGTACATAGCCCATGTACAGGCCGAGGCCGATCAGAATAAACCACAGGGTTGGTGAAATGACCTGTTGTTCAAAAAGGAATGTGCTCACACCGATGAGTATCATACCGAGAATGATGATCAGGTGATTGATCATCAGGGCAAGTTTGTTGTTTCGGATAATCATGAGACTACCCATAATGATGAGTACTAAAAAGGAAACCGGTACTTCGGTTACCGTATAAATTTCAGGTGAGTTTGCGTAGCCTAGTGTTTTCCACACTTCTGCCGAATAGTTGTCGCGAAAATCGCGGAAGATGGTAAGGAGCATGTACGCGATAACAAAGAGTATAATTCCGGGAAGGAATGTGCTGATAAAAGCTTTTCGTTCCACCATTCATGGGAGTTCGTTTGGTGCGAAGTTCTTCATCGCGCAGCGAAGGAAGTGGTACTTTATCAATAAGCCATAAAAAGATCAGTAACGGCCCAACAAAAACAAAGCAAGCCACCAGCGGCATCCACGTTTCGGAAACATGCCAGTCGCGCATGATGTAACCGCCTGCTGATCGGCACAAGCCCGAAGAAAAAATAAAGCTGATGGAAAGCGCAGCGCCTAGTACCTCCGTCATCCTCCTTCCTTCGAGGTAACCGAATACCATGCCCCACACCATACCCAGCGGTAATCCATTGGTGAAGAGGAACACTATATTATAAGGAGCGGGAACAATGGCGAAGAGCAGCCACGAGATACCTGCGATGGTAACCATCAGGAGGATTCCGACCGAACGCGAATGCGACTTGAGTTCTGAAATTACTTTGATGCCAATAAACTTTGAAAGTCCATACCCAAGTACTTGCGTGATTACCAACCATCCTTTATAACTCACGCCCAGGTATGTGATACCTTCAAACGTGGCTACAGCAAATGTTTTTCGAAAGGCATAAACACAGGTGTATAAACAAAAAGCGGCTACGGATGCATACAGGGTAAACCAGATGGGGTGTGCTTCGCGAAGCCAACGGGTTATCGAATGTTCAGCGGAGGATGATGCCATGTTCGTTAAAGGGTAAAGACTGCCAGCGACCTTCGTGCAGTGTGCTCAGGTTTTTAAATCCAATTTGTTTCAGCAGGCTGGCCGTTGAATCGAATTGATTAATAAGATCATCAGGGTGGTGGGCATCTGAACTTAACGCGATCGGAATTTTTTTCTGATGGATGTATTCCAGCACCCACGGACTCGGATAGGTGGTAGCGCTTTTCTTTTGATAGAGGCCTCGTGTATTTACTTCAACGATGGCACAGGATTGACCAATCAGGTCAACGGTACGTTTTATTTCCTGCTGATACCATGCGTCCTGCTCATGAAAAAGTTTGTTGTCAAGGTTTTGAATTTTGATTTTATCCAGGTGACCAACCAGGGTTGGGCAGTCGTTCGAAATCATTTCGCGTGTCAGTTCGAAGTACCGTGTAAGGGTTTCGCGTGCGTTCTGACGGAATATTTTTTCAAATCCTTCCAGAAAGAATTGATGGGGGCCATCAATTTCCCAGGGCGTTCCATCTTCAAATTGTTCAACGAAGTGAATAGAACCTACGGTATAGTCGAGTCGATTGCGAAAGTTTTTTGGACCAACGGTATCAGGAATATAGTCTACTTCAAGGCCGCAGTAAATTTCAATCGCATGATGTTGACTGCGAACTTTTTCAAGGTCGGATAAGTAGCTGTTGAGATACGCGGGTTTCATACACCAGTTACACGGAAAGGGTAGTGGTGCATGAGAAGAGATACCGATACTTATCATGGAGAGGTCCAGGGCTTTTTGTACATACATTTCGATTTCACCTTTGCCATCACAATAGTTACTATGCCCATGAAAATTAGACCACATGCATACGGGGTTGAAAGTTGCCATTTAAAGTTGCAAGAAAAAGAATAAAGAACAACCTTAACAATTGAATAATCTTTAACGATTGGTTGAAAATTGAATTACAATAATCTTTAACATTTAAAAATAAGATTGTAAGGGTATGGATCGTTCAGCAGACATTGCCATCGTAGGCGCAGGTATAGTAGGCTTGGCGCATGCATACATGGCGCTTCGGAAAGGTTATAAAGTTGTATTGTTCGAGCGTGATCAGTTTGCCGTGGGCGCATCCGTTCGAAACTTTGGATTGGTGTGGCCTATTGGCCAGGAGCCGGGTGTGGGGCTTGACCGCGCCTTGCGTGCACGACAGCATTGGCTTGACGTTTCGAAAGCGGCAGGATTCTGGATCAAGAAAAATGGATCACTGCACCTGGCATACCATCCGGATGAGTGGGATGTGCTTAACGAATTCATGGATTTATATAAAGGAGATTTCAACTGTACTTTATTGAAACCAGCCGAAGTACAAGCGAAGTCACCGGTGGTAAGAGGCAACAATTTGTTAGGCGGGTTGTGGAGCGAAACAGAAGGAACGGTTTATGCGCGGGAGGCTATCAGAAAAATTCCGCTCTGGTTGGAGGAAAAGTATGGATTAATTCTGAAGTTCGGTCATGTGGTAAAAGAGATTACACTTCCCACCATTACTACGGCTCGCGAAAGCTGGAAGGTTGATAGAGTATTTATTTGTAACGGAGCTGACTTTGAAACCTTATATCCGGAAGTGTTTGATAAGCACCCCGTTTCAAAATGCAAGCTTCAGATGATGAAGGCGGTGAGTGATAAGCCCATAGCGCTTGGACCCACGTTGTGTGCCGGGCTCACCTTGCGACATTACGCAGCTTTTGCAAAGTGTTCATCGTTGTCGAAGCTGGATAGGCGCTACGATCAGGAATCGCTTGATTACAAAGATCATGGCGTGCATGTACTGTTGGCGCAAAATGAAACAGGCGAATTTATTATCGGAGATTCACATCACTACAGCAGAACGGTAGAGCCTTTCGACAGCGAACATGTTAATGAGGTCATCTTACACTACCTCAATACGTTTGCTGATCTTGGCAACCTTCGGATAACCGAGCGATGGCACGGGGTGTATCCCAAAGTAAAAGGCAACATCGATCTGGTGGTAGAACCCGAACCCGGTGTTACCATTGTGAATGGTTTAGGTGGCGCAGGCATGACGCTGAGCTTTGGATTGGCAGAGGATAATTTGATGATGTTGTAATTTGATAATTTGGTGATTCTTCAATCATCAAATTGCCGCATCATCAAATTATCAAATTAACCATCACTAGCTCTTCGGTAAAATAAAGTACACCACCAGCATCACCACTTTTCTCCGCGACTTGTTAACCGGCAAGTGCGGTACGGAGGCATCGAAGTAAAGTGAGTCACCTTCGTCCAGGCGGATGGCTTCGTTGTTGATCAGGTACTCACAGCTTCCACTCAGCATGTATTTAAACTCGTAACCATCAGTCGTAGTAGGTTTGCCTTTAGCACCGGGCTCAACGGTTAAGAGTACAGCTTCCATCGTACAGTTGGTGATGTTTTGCGACAGAATGTATTGGTAATTAAATCCTGCGCGGCCTTCGCGTTCCATCGCAGTGTACTGCTCTTTTTTTACCAACAGGTAATCTTTTCCATTGATCAAGACCATATCCTGAAAAAATTCTTTCAGGGAGATATCCAGTGATTGAATCAAGGTAACAAAAACCGGAAGCGATGGAATGGTGCGCGAGTTTTCAATCTTTGAAAGCAGTCCCTTGCTTACATTGGTTCGGGTAGCAAGTTGTTGAATTGTAAGATTTTTCTCGAGGCGTGTGCTTCTGATTTTTTGCGCGATGCGCGACACTACTTCATTGTCGATCATACAAGTTTTGTTTACTGATTGTAAACATAAAGAAATGTAGCGCTCAAAACTGCTGGTGTTTTCCTTTGATTCAACTCATTAAATCAATGTTACGTAAAGTATTGACTTTCTGAATCGCATTGGAAGTTTCGTATTTGTCACTCTGCAAATCGTTAATGGAATTTTCATTTACTGTTGAAAAGATTAATGCAGTCATAACGCGCTACTAAACACTACATCAATTCTGTTGTGAACCTTTGGGTGCGTTTTTAGAACGTCAGTGTTGGTGTACGCCATCAACACCGGTAAAGCATTAAACCCATAAACCCTTATTACGTATGAACAAACCTTTACTAAAGAACACTCATTCTTTAGCTCCACAAACGAGTCGGCTGTTGTTGTTTGCAGCAGCATGGCTCTTTGCCGTTTGTGCGCACGCGCAAACTTCGGTATCCGGACGCATTACTGCGGGTGAAGACTCTTCACCGATTCCGGGTGTAAACATTCTGGTGAAAGGAACATCAACCGGAACAATTTCAGATGCAGACGGTCGCTACCAGGTTACGGTTCCGTCACTCGATGCAACATTGATTTTTTCGTTTGTGGGTTACACTTCACAAGAGGTGGCGTTGAGCGGAAGAACCACCGTTGATGTATCGATGGCTACCGATGCAAAGCAGTTATCGGAAGTTGTCGTAACGGCATTGGGTATTGAGAAAGACAAGGGCAAGATTGGCTATGCTACACAAGAGATTAAAGGCGAGAGTTTGGTGAAAGCGCGTGATCCTAATCCGATGAACAATTTAGCTGGAAAAGTAGCTGGTCTAACGGTGGCTGCGTCACCTGAATTATTGGCCGGCCCTGGTTTGTATTTGCGTGGACGTGCTCCTTTGTTTGTTGTCGATGGTGTTCCAATTCAGTCAGACACCTGGAACATAAGCCCGGATGATATCGAAACCTATACCGTGTTGAAAGGCCCAGCCGCTTCAGCCCTGTATGGATCGCGTGGACAAAATGGTGCCATTCAGATTACCACAAAGAGAGGTTCAAAGGATAAGCGCGGCTTCTCGGTGGATTTTAATTCATCGTTTATGATTGAGCGTGGTTTCCTTGCTATTCCGAAAGTGCAGGATGAGTATGGCCCTGGCGATCATGGCCGTTATGCTTTTGCCGATGGAAAAGGTGGAGGGTTGTACGATTCTGATTATGACATTTGGGGACCGAAGTTTGAAGGTCAGTTGATACCTCAGTATGATGGTGTTGTAGATCCCAACAATGAATACACAACTGATTTTCCGAATGGTGCCACGTTTGAAGGAAACATAGTGCCTACACCCTGGGTAGCGCGTGGTAAAGATAACCTGAAGCGCTTTTTACAGGATGGCTTAATCAGTACAAATAATATTGCTGTATCGGCTAGTGGTGAGAATTACGATCTCCGCTTTTCAACATCGTATAACTATCAACGCGGTATTGTTCCGAATTCTCAATTGAATTCGAACAACTTTAACATCGCGGCTGGTATTGATCTTTCACCGAAAGTAAGATTTGAAACCAACATCAACTATAACAAGCAATACACCGACAATTTTCCAGATGTGAACTATGGACCCAATAGTTTGATCTATAACATGGTAATCTGGGGTGGAGCAGATTGGGACGTGGATGATATGCGTAACTACTGGCAAGAAGGTAAAGAGGGTATTCAACAAATTTATGCCGACTACACCCGGTATAACAACCCTTGGTTTATGGCTAAAGAGTGGTTGCGTGGGCATTACAAAACTGATGTGTACGGGTATATGTCGTTACGCTGGGAGATTGCTAAAGGATTGGATGTTGTAGGACGCACACAAATCAATATGTACGATATTCTTCGCACGGAGAAATTCCCGTACTCCATGACTACCTATGGTAGAGAGCAGGCCAAAGGCGATTACCGGGAAGACAAGCGCAATCTGTTTGAAAACAATACAGACTTTCTGTTAACGTATCACAAAGAATTAGGAGAGGATTTCGAGTTGCGTGCATCGGCTGGTGGTAACCTGCGCTCGTTTAGCTATACATCAAGCTATGCTTCGACCAACTACCTTAACGTACCAGGATGGTATAACTTTGCCAATTCACTGAACCCGGTTCAGGTAAGTAATTTTGAAGCACCAATGTCGGTGTTGAGCGCATACGGGTATGCTGATCTTACCTATCGAAATTTTTTAACATTGTCGTTAACAGGCCGCACGGATAAACATTCTACATTACCGGCATCCAATAACAAATACTTCTATCCATCGGCTGCACTAAGTGCTGTGATTTCGGAAGTAGTTGAGTTACCGGAACCGCTTTCTTACTTGAAGGTGCGAGGTTCTTACGCGAAGGTGGGAAGTGCTTTAACCTCTGCGGTAATTGGTCCTGTGCCATCTCAAACACTAACCGGCAATCCACTGGGGTATGGGTCTACCTACACAACACCCTACGATGGACCCAGCTACGTAAATGCACCTGTATACAACACATCATTAGTATACAACAACCAACCGGCTGCTTATTACACCAACACGATTACGAATCCTGATCTTGAACCGAGCTTTAGTTCTGCATGGGAAACAGGTTTGGATGTTCGCTTTGTAAAAAATAGAATTGGACTAGACCTTACTTATTTCGAAAGTATTGATGGACCTGGAATTTATAATCTGCCGATTTCTGAAACGTCAGGTTATACTACGGCCCTGGTGAATGGTATTAAAACCAAACGCACGGGATGGGAAGTGATTGTAAATGCAAATCCTATTGCCCGACCTAATGGTTTGCGTTGGGATATTACGCTCAACTGGTCAACCTATAGAGAGTATGTTGAGGAAATTTATGGTGATATTGAGAATTACACTCCTTTTATCCAGGTAGGAGAGCGTATTGATCAATTGTGGGGATCAGCGTTGTTGCGCAAGAATGATGGTACGTTGATTATTGGTGCTGACGGCCGTTCTATACCCATTAGTACAATCAATGGAAATGCGAGTCGTTTTATGGGCTATACCAATCCCGATTGGACCTACGGCATCATCAATACACTGAGCTATAAAAATCTTTCGTTTAGCTTCCAGTTCGATGGACGCGTGGGTGGTGTTATTGAAGATTATATTCAAAAGCAAACATTCCGTGGAGGCCGCCACATTGCAACGGTGCAAGGCGAGATGGGAGAAGCGCGCTACCAGGATTACCTCGGTGTGAAGTCATACGTGGGCGATGGCGTTAACCTGACGGCCGGTTCTGTTATAATCGACAACGAAGGAAACATCACGAACGAAAGCGAGTTGTCGTTTGCACCGAATGCCAACAAGACATACTTGCAGGATTGGATCAGCCGATACTATAACACTACCGAATCAAATATCATCAGCCGATCGTTCTCGAAGTTGCGTGAAGTTACCCTTTCCTACAATCTTCCTTCAACCGTGCTGGAGCGCACCTTTATCAAACGCGCAAGTGTATCGTTGATTGGTCGTAACTTATTCTACTTCGCAGAGAAGAAGGATCTTGATATCGAACAGTATGGTGGTGGCCAGGGAGGTTCTAGTTTGCAAACGCCCACACAACGCAGGTATGGTGTGAATCTTAACATCACTTTCTAACAATTAAAAAAATGAAAAATATCAACTATATACTACTGACTGTAGCCGCTGTGCTTGTGCTGAATAGTTGCCAGGATTTTGCCGAGTTGGAAAAGAATGAAAACAAGCCAAATCAAGCACCGGCCGGGTTGGTGCTTAACGGTGTGCTCAACGACATGTATGAAGCCCCCTGGTCAGTCGGACATCGTCAAAATCAGTTTTGGGCTTGTAACTACAATTACTATGGCACCAATGAATACTGGTCATCAGCTTCCTTGAGTTTTATGACGTTGAAAAACATTCAGAAGATGAATGAAGAAGCGTTGAAAGGCGGAGGCACAACTGTAAATCCCTACAGCGCATTGGGTAAATTCTTAACAGCAATTTACTATGTGCGTATGTCGCAACGCGTGGGCGATCTTCCGTTATCGGAAGCGTTACTAGGGTTAAACAATCCTCAACCTGCGTACGATACACAGAAGGAAATTTATTTGTACGTACTTGATCTGTTGGAAGAGGCTAACAGCGAATTGGAAACACTGATCGCATCGAACGACAAAACTTTGCAAGGCGACATCTACCTGAATAATGATCTGGCTAAGTGGAGAAAGGCCGTAAACACATTTCACATTAGGGTGCTTATAAGCTTAAGCAAAAAAGAAGCAGATGCTGACCTCGACATTAAAACAAGGTTTGCTGCAATTCTTAATAACCCGGCAGTGTACCCATTAATGGAATCATTAGCGGATAATGTTGAATACAAGTATAATAGTGCTACCAATTTTTATCCAACCAATCCAGGAAATCGTGGTTTTGATAAAGGTCGTTATAACATGGCCGCTACCTACATGAGTTTGCTCACTTCGTTGAGCGATCCACGCGTGTTTGTGGTGGCTAACCCTGCGAAGAAAAAGCTCAATGATGGTGTTTCTTTTGATGACTTCGATGCCTATGTGGGTGCAAGTTCTGGCGAGAGCCTTGATGATATGACAACTAAGGCTGGTGATGGCGAGTATTCGTTTGCTAATCAGAAGCGTTACTACTCAACTTTTGCAGGGATGGAGCCGGGTGTTCAAATTGGGTATGCAGAACTCTGCTTTAATATTGCCGAAGGAATACATCGCGGATGGGCCGGTGGTGATGCAGAGGCTTACTACGTAAAAGGTATCAAAGCTTCTATGGCGTTTTATGGTGTGACTGATGGTGCTGTCATTGCGGTTACCGAACAAGACAATGATGAAGTGCTAGGTACTGTCACGGCAGATGTAACCGCCTACCTTGAACAAGAGGCTGTTGCGTATAAGGGCGTAAATGCTGATGGGCTAAACCAAATTCTACAGCAGAAGTACTTGGCCTTATTTCAACAGTCAGGGCAAGAAGCCTATTTTAACTACCGTAGAACAGGTGTGCCTATTTTCTTAACAGGCCCCGGTACAGGGAATAACGGAGTGATTCCAAAGCGTTGGTTGTATCCGGTGTCGGAACGAACGAACAATGAGACGAATTATTCGGAAGCTGTTGCCGCGCAGTTTGGAGCAGCCGGTGATAATCTGAACTCAGAACTTTGGATAAATAAGTAAGCGTTCATAAAAAATGCGGGTGTTGTAAAGCATCCGCATTTTTTGTTTTACACCATCAACAAACTTCATCATGTCAAACCGAAGAGACTTTTTAAAAACGGCAGCACTTTCAGGTGTTATTACCAGTGTGCTGCCTGCATGGGCAACGGCAGCTGCGGTGGATGCGCCACTTACGTTAACAAAGAAGCGCATGTTGCGCATCGCGCACATCACCGATGTACACATCCTCGATCAGCAAAACGCTGAAGTATGTTTTGCCCGTGTGTTGCGCGAGATCAATGCCATGAGCGATAAGCCTGAACTGATTATCAATACCGGAGATACGGTGATGGATGAAAACAAGCAAACCCGCGAAACCGTTGAGACCCGTTGGAACGTGTGGAATAAAATTGTTACCAACGAAAACAACATTCCGATGATGAGTGCCCTCGGCAATCATGATGTTTGGTACGGCCCCGATCAAAAACTAGACAGCGAATACAAACTTGATAAACGATACGGTAAAGCCTGGGCCATCGACATGTTGAAGCTTCCTAATCGCTACTATGCCGTTGAAAAAAAAGGATGGAAGTTTATTGCACTGGATAGTATTAACGGTACGCACGGTTATCAACTCGATGAAGAACAACTTGCCTGGCTTGATGTTGAGTTGGCGAAGACAAATTCTCCGGTGTGCGTCTTTAATCACGTACCGATTCTGTCCATGGGTGCCCTGATGTACACTACCAAGCGAACAGCACTGAAAGATGTTAAGTTTCCATCGGGTGATATGCACAACGATCATCAGCAGATCAAAGATGTTTTTCAAAAACACAAAAATGTAAGGCTGGCGTTAAGTGGTCATGTGCACTATGTAGATGGAATTGAATACCTGGGCGTGAAGTATCTGTGCAATGGAGCGGTATCCGGCAATTGGTGGGGCAACCCGCTGTCGCTGGATGAGTTTGCTCCGGCTTATGCGATCATTGATTTATACGATGATGGCACAACGGATCATCGGTTGATCTACTACAATACAAAGTACTAGCGTTAAAGAATGTTTTCTATCTTCGGTTTTTGTTACTTCAGCCCGAAGCAGGTGGAGACAACGCCATTGACCATTGGTAGCGAATTCCAACCATTTAAGCAGCGGCTGGGTCTAATGGTAAACCCTAAGCTTATGAAATACCTTTTTGCGTTCATTTTGTTTGTGGCAGTAGCCTGCGATTCGTGTAAAAACCTGGATTGTGTCGGCCCGCCTTATGACAGTTTCCAATTTACATACACCGATGCCGATGGTCATGATTTGTTAGCGGGTACTTTTAAGAAGTACGAGGAAGGTGAAATCAAGGTGTATGCGTTGGATGAGACAGATACCAAGGTATTCGCTTTGTTGTATTTCGAACCGATGGCTTCGTCTACCATCGTAAATGTGCAGTTGAATTATCCGATGGAGCGATCCTTTCTCGAAGTAAAAGGTGAAGTTACCGACACCCTGGATTTTGATTTCAATGTCAATGAAACGGAGTGCTGTGGTACCATGCGTACCATTGATGAAACCGCATTAAATGGAGAAGACTTCGAAGGGGATTTCCCCATCAAGATTAAGGAGCGCGAGTAGTACCGTGCCATTCCTTGTCCTTTGAATAGCTTTCGTTATTGGTTACATTCGTTGTGGGCTGAGACTTGCAGAGGCATCCTATCCGTCAGCTTCATACGCTATGAAAGTATTTAATAGTACCTTTTTAATTCGCGTTCCGGTAGTGATTATTCTACTGGCGCATAGTGTGCCCACTATTCTTAACGGCAGTATTCACGACTTTGGCAAATTATACCTCGATGGAATCGGGTTTGCACCAGTTGGAATTTACATAGCCTGGGCTATTAAACTGTCGCATATCGGTGCGGCTGTCTGTCTTCTGCTGGAGAAGTATGTGAAATGGGCCTGTGCGATAACCATCTTCATCTTAGTGATGGGAATTATTTTAATTCACTTCAACGAAGGATGGTTTGTAGTTGGCGGAGGGAGAAACGGCATGGAGTTTAACGTCCTCCTGATTTTTGTTTTGCTGGCCATTATGTTTCCGAACGGATTTCCCCGAGGCAGCCGGTCCTAGACTGTCCATTCACGCCACAACCAAACTCAGCAGCTAAAATCGATACACTAACGCAATGCCGGTGTTCTGAGGGTTTGCGTTGATGCGCAGGGATACGGACTGAAGTTTGGCTTCGTACTTCTTCTTGTTTTTTGAACCAATTATTGCCAATGGAATTCCGGCACCGAGTCCACCCATACCACCCAGAAGACAAACGACACCTCCCACTGCGTTGTCATCGGTGGTGGTATAGTTGCCGTAGCTATCTTCAACCCAATTAGCATTCGAAAGGATAACAATGCCGGCAATGGTAAGAACGCTTCCGGCAACCGTTAACCCGATGCCTGTATTTTTCATGCGGGTGTACTTCTCTATCTTTAGCAAATACTGCGCTTTTTGCTGATCGATCTGGGCGAATGACGAAACGGATAAGATTAAAATAAAGAGAATTGAAACAATGGTTTTCATTTGCAATGGGTTTGATCGCGAATGTATTGTATTTCCTCAACAGTTGGCGCATTTCACCCTGAAAATGTCGCCTTTGTACACACACTTTCATTGATGTACCCGGTAAATTGGGTACGCTAAACAACACGGTATGGCAAAGACAACAAAGAAGATAGTACCCGGTTCAGTCGATGAGTACATTGCGGGGTTTCCCGGGGAGATACAGCAGGTTTTAAAGGCTGTAAGAGCTACCGTTGTAAAGGCAGCGCCACAGGCAGACGAAGCAATCAAGTATGGTATACCTACTTTGGTATTTCACGGCAACATGCTTTCGTATGGCGCCTGGAAGAACCACATCGGCATGTACCCGGTGCCCACGGGCGACAGCGCGTTTACCAAGACCATTGCAGCATACCGGAGTGGCAAGAGTTCGGTACAGTTTCCCTTCGATAAGCCCCTGCCCGTAAAACTGATAGCCACCCTGGTGAAGTTGTTGGTAGCGCGAAGTAAGGCGAAGCAACTCGCAAAAAGGAAACCTAAAGCCCAGCAATAAGGGGTTATAAGAAATAGTTATATTCGCATGTTGTGTGCTATTATTTCTGGAACAAGTAGACTTCGAAGAAATAATGTTGAGAGAAAAATTAATTACAATAATGCTATGCGGACTACTGACTGCAAGTTGTGCCGTTATTGAGGACTCTCCAAATAGAGAGTTGATTAAGCTTGAGAGATCTGACTTTAGAAAATTAAATGGAAAATTCTCAAACCACCCAACAACAGTTGAGAGAAAAATAGAGCGGGAAATGGTTAAATCAAATTATGATTCATTAACGCTTTGGGATCAAATTAGCAACTTCAAATACAATGAGCAAAAAAGTAAAGTGCTGACCGTTACTCTTGATTTTGCTTCAAAGAGAAAAATAATTGCAAGACTTTGGGACAGCGGAGAGTTAAAACAAACCAAAGTAGTTAGAGGTAAAATCAAGGATGGATACTTCTATCGTAGACCTCATTTTATTGCAATACCTTTAGTTCCTCTAGTCTTTGGGTACGACACATATAGATACCGAATCGGGCTGACGACAGACGCAATTATCGTTGACTACAAATGGAACTATTGGGGATTCGCGATAGCGGCTGGCAGTTACAGCGAAGGACAAAACAGTGCAACGTATGAGAAGAAGTAACAGCACACAACAGTAAGTATAAGAAATGACCTGGTTCGGTTTAAGTTAAAAGTATTATATCAGTCTCAGCAATGTCTCTGCCCTGGAACACTGCGTTTTTCTTCTCGACAGAAAGCAAGTAGCAAAGAGAAAAAGAAAGGCCTAGAATAAGGGGCTATAGGAAATGCTTATATTCGCATGTTGTGGCGCATTTTTAAAGACAGACCGGATAACCATTGAACTGACGACATGAGACCAGTTTTAATTTTCATGCTACTGACACTTACGACAAGTTGCGTCTTCGGACAAGACAATGTTGATAAGAAAAAAATGATTGGATTTGGATGTTATTATGCTGGACAGCCGACAAAGACGGTAGAAGAAGTGACTGAATTGCTTTTGAAAAAGAAATACAAGAAAATTTCAGACCTTCTAAAAAGCGGACACGGAGGAGAAAAATTTTTAGCGACTGTTTCACTTGAAAAGCTCGCAGCACTTGGACAGTATGAGCTATCCGACAATGAGAAAGAACTAATTAATAAAATTAAAACCTCGGGGGACAAAGTTTCAGTTTGCTCCGGGTGTACATACTTTGACAAAGTATCATTAAAGGAAATGTTTTCGGAGGACAATTTTTTAGGTTCAAATTGGTGGATAGAAAAGATATTGAATCCGAATGACAAGACGATTCAGAATTGACTGAAAAAGAAAAAGAGCGGAGAATAAAAAAACGCGCCACAACAAAAGCTATAACCAATGGCGGGTGAAGAGTAAGTAAAAAGTTTTATCTTCGCTATCACGTTTGGTCAAGGTGGATAATAACGGTTTCAAAAGCCGCCACTGGTTATAGCCAAACGTTCTTCAGTCACAGCACCGTCTCCGCCCCGGGACATTGCGTTTTTCTTCTCGACAGGAAAGCAAGTAGCAAAGAGAAAATAAAAAGACCTGCAATAAGGGGCTATAGGAAATGTTTATATTCGCATGTTGTGCACCATTGCAATGGAAGACGTAGACATAAAGAAATTAAGAAAAGTTTTAACATATAAAGGACGCGAAGACCTTGCGGACATTTTACGTCATTCAGTTTCTTTTCTGGAGGAGTCAAGTACTTTTGGAAGTCGTTGGTATTCACGATTGAGTACCTTTCACATCAAGTCTCATCCAAAAGCACAGGAGACAATTGACAAATTATCAAAGTCGGACAAGAGTGAAATATTTAAGGCTTTAATGTTAGTTTACCCTCTTAGGGACAATGAACCTGAAATCAACGAAATTTTGTATTATCCTGATTTTGACATAGAGGCTACCGACTTAGTTGAGACAAAAGAACTGCAAAGAATTTCTTTTGACTATATCCATGGACAAATAAGAAAATGCAATGACAAAATTGCAGAAAAAGATTTCGATGGCGCAGTTACAAACGCAAGGACATTAATTGAATCAATTTGTCTTTTCATTTTAGAATCTAAGACGAAAGAGAAACATGAGTATGACGGCAATTTGATTAAGCTTTACAAAACAGTAGCTTCAATTTTACGCATGTCTCCAGGAGACTATGATGACGACAATTTAAAGCAAATCCTTTCAGGTGTTTTTAGTATTATTAATGGCGTCTCAGGACTTCGGAACACCTATGGAGACTCTCATGGGAGTTCGCCATCGAAGAAGGACTATAAAATCGATGAACGACACGCAATACTGACAGTAAATTTAGCTAAGACGATTAGTGAATACCTTTTTCTTAGTTATGAAAAGTCTTTATGAACAAGATTGGTACAACAAAAGGTAAAAGTGAATTTTCGGACAACGACCATCTAATTATTACAATAGATGGCCGACCACTTGACCATTTTATTGCAGAATTTGACAATGGTGGACGACATGGTTATGTCTCGTCCTAAAATAGGTTTACACGCATTAACGTGTAAGCGAGATGAGAAAATCAGATAAAACGGTTCAGGAACAAGAAGCTATTATAGCTGAGTATTTGTTGGGTGATACAACCTATCGTAAAT
>Ga0315910_10001201_pt1 | contig 24196 bp, 21 predicted proteins | sample EdamamesoilMG_FD_204470 | JGI IMG/M metagenome (GOLD analysis project Ga0315910, IMG submission 204470) | Garden soil microbial communities collected in Santa Monica, California, United States - Edamame soil | ecosystem: Environmental > Terrestrial > Soil > Garden | place: USA: California... | reverse complement strand
AAGGCCAGGATCGAGAGCGCGACGATGAAGAAGACACCCAGGAGGATCTGGCGCTGGTGGTTCATGGGGAGCTCGTGAAGGGGCCGCGCGGGATGCGCGGCGCTGGATCAGTCGTAGGGTTTGGCCAGGAAGCGCTGCAGGCGCTCGTTCGGGTTCGTCAGGAACTCCTGGGGCGTGCCCTCGGCGAAAACGCGGCCCTGGTCGATCAGGACCACGCGGTCGGCCGCGAACAGCACGCAGGAGACGAGGTGCGTGACCACGATGGAGGTGATCTGGAGGCGCTCGGCCAGGTCCCGGATCAGGTGGTTGACCGACATCGAGATCTCGGGGTCGAGGCCGGTGTTGGGCTCGTCGTAGAAGACGATCTCCGGGTCCGTGACCAGGGCCCGCGCCAGGCCCACGCGCTTGCGCATCCCGCCCGAGAGCTCGGGCGGCATCAGGTCGTAGGTCCCGACGAGCTGCACCAGCCCCAGCTTGTGCTCGACCTTCTCGCGGATCTCGGCCTCGGAGAGATCCGTGTTCTCGCGCAGCGGCAGGGCAATGTTCTCGCCCACCGAGAGCCAGTTGATCAGGGCCCCGTCCTGGAAGAGGTAGCCCATGCGCCGGCGCAGCGCGACCAGGTCGTCGCGCTCGATCGTGCTCATGTCGTGGCCCTCGACCAGCACGCGCCCGCTGTCGGGGTGCAGCAGGCCCACGGCGTGGCGCAGGGTCACCGACTTGCCGATGCCCGAGGGGCCCATGATCGCCAGGGTCTCGCCGCGCCGCACCTCGAGGTCCAGGTCCTGCAGCACGACCTTGGGCCCGAAGCGCTTGCACACGCGCTCGTAGCGGATCACGACCTCACCCGTCTGGCGCGTCATCGCTTCACTGCTGGTAGAAGAACCAGGTCATGAAGTAGTTCAGGATGATCACGAGGATGATCGAGTCGCGCACGGCCGAGCGCGTGGCGTTGCCCACGCCCAGGGCCCCGCCCTGGGCCATGATCCCGGAGGCGCAGGAGACGATCGAGATCACGATCCCGAACACGAAGGACTTGAAGAGGCCCGAGTAGACGTCCTTGGGGAGCGCCAGGAAGTGCGAGGGCTCCTGCAGGGCCTCGAGGGCGGTGTCGTAGTAGAGCTGCAGGCCGACCCCGAGCTGCGAGCGCGCCACCAGCCCCCCGCCCACGATCCCGACCGTGTTGCACAGGATCGTCAGCGTCGGGCACAGGATCGCCAGGGCCACCGTGCGCGGCATGACCAGGAAGCTGACGCGGTCGATCGAGAGCACCTCGAGCGCCGCCAGCTCCTCGCTGACGGACATCGTGCCGATCTCGGCCGCCAGGGCGCTGCCCACCGCCGCCGCCAGGATCGTGGCCGTGATGAAGGGGCCCATCTCGCGGGCCATCGAGAGCGCCACCAGCGTCCCGATCTGGTCCTGCTGCCCGATGCGCGCCAGCTCGAGGCCGGTTTGCAGCGAGACCACCATCCCGATCGAGAAGCCGACCAGCAGCACCACGTGCACGACCTTGATCCCGCCCACGTAGAGCTGGTCGGTGATCATGGCCCGGCGCTTCCAGGCGTGCGGCAGGCGCCGCAGGACCTGGATCAGGAGCTCGACGCGATACCCGGCGTCCTCGAAGGGGGCTCGCAGCGCGTGGGGGAGGGCCATCGGGGACCGGTGGGGCGATCAGAAGAAGGTGCGGCTCTCGCCGGCCGGTGAGGGCTCGGCCGGGGGCGGCCAGCCGGGCCCGGGGAAGGCCGGACGAAGCATGGCGAATCCCTCGCCCGCGGTCACGCGCCAGCGCAGCAGCCCGAAGAGGAGCGAGGTCTCGCGCACGGCCCGGCCCTCGCTCGCGTAGCGCCGGCTGGCCCACAGGCCGGCGACGGAGCGCCGGTCCTCGCCGCGGCCCGCCTCGCGCCGGTACAGGCCCAGCAGCGCGCGCTCGCGGCGGAAGGCCGGCTCCTCCTCCCACTCCCAGAGGCGGAAGAAGCTCGTCAGGTGGCGCGGGACGAGCGTGTTGCGGAAGAAGGGGTCGAGCTCGAGCAGGGCCCCGGCGCGCCACTCGCCCTGGCGCTCGTGCGAATAGAGCGGCCAGAGCTTGCGGTACGAGGAGGTCTCGCCCGTGACCTTGTCGAGCTTGTCCCAGCTCTGCCAGAAGGGCACGAAGGCGGCCAGGTCGCGCTCGTACTCGGCGCGCTCCTCGTGGCGCAGGTGCCCGAGCGGCCACAGGAAGCTGCGCGCGCGCAGGTCCTCGGTCACGAGCTCGGAGTAGAAGGGCCACAGGCGCCGGCGCCGGATCTCCTCCGGGCCGCGCTGGAAGCGCACCAGGTAGAAGGGGCAGTCCAGGGCCCAGAAGCCGCTCTCGCGGTCGCGCGAGAACCCGAAGAACGGCCACAGGAAGGTCCACGAGTCGTAGGTGCCGCGCCGGATGTGCCCGTAGAAGGGCCAGAACCAGCGCACGGTCTGGGGCTCCTCGCCGCCGCCGCCCAGGAAGTTGCGCTGCCAGTGGAAGAACGGCCACAGGGCGTAGCTGCGGTCGTAGCGCCCCTCCCAGCGCGCGCGGGCGTAGAGCGGGAAGACGTGCCAGCTCGTCTCGCCGCCGCCCGTGGTCCAGCCGAGAAACGGCCACAGCACGTGGTGCGAGACGCGGCCCGAGCGATCCGCGCGCACGTACAGCGGCCACAGCGCGAAGGTGGTCGAGTCGAAGGTCAGCAGGTTCTCGAAGTGCCCGTAGAAGGGGAACCAGCCCCAGTGCACGTCGTCGCCGTGGCGCTGGCGCATCGGGCCCAGGAGCGTGAGGAACACCGAGCGCGGCTTGCCGTCGGCGGCCGTGCGACCCCAGCCGAGGTAGAGCGGCACCAGGTACGAGGTCGTCTCGCCGTCCACGTGGCGCGTGCGCCCGAGCAGGAAGGGGTGCTCGGCGCGGTAGTCGCCGTCGCGCTCGCGCTCGATCCCGTAGAGCGGCGCCAGCGTGCGCCACTCGAGGAAGCCGCCGTCGTCGCGGCGGTGCTGGCGGTAGAGCCCCCCGGCCGCCTCGACCAGGGTCCCGCCGTCGGCCGTGGCGATGCGCGTCCACAGCGGCGCCAGGTGCACGTCGCTGCCGGGCGCCGCGCAGGCGGCGAGCGCCAGGGCCGCCGCGGCGAGCGAGGGCGGTACGCCGCGCGCGGGAGAGCGGGTGGGCATCGGCGCTCGGTCATAAGGATCGCCCTCCTCGGGCTCAAGGCCGCGTGCCTTGTTCGCGCCCGGTGCCGCCGGTACCGTCGCGTGGTGGACGTCGTGCTCTCCGGCATCCAGCCCTCGGGGCGGCTGCACCTCGGCAACTACTTCGGGGCCATCCGCCAGCACGTGGCCCTGCAGGCCGAGCCGGGGGAGCACCTCTACTTCATCGCCGACTACCACGCCCTGACCTCGACCCGCGACCCGGCCGAGCTGCGCGAGAACGTGCGCGAGGTGGCGCTGACCTACCTGGCCCTCGGGCTCGACCCGGCGCGCGCCACGCTCTTCCGCCAGAGCGACGTGCCCGAGGTGTGCGAGCTCGCCTGGCTGCTGGCCTGCGTGGCCCCGATGGGCCTGCTCGAGCGCGCCCACGCCTACAAGGACAAGCTCGCCAAGGGGCAGAAGCCCAGCGTGGGCCTGTTCACCTATCCGGTGCTGATGGCGGCCGACATCCTGGCCTACGACTCGACCGTCGTGCCGGTCGGCAAGGACCAGGAGCAGCACGTCGAGATGACCCAGGACATGGCCCAGTCCTTCAACCATCTCTTCGGGGGCGGGGCGGCACGGCCGCCGCTCGTCGTCCCGAGGCCGCGCGTGCCCGGCGAGGAGCGCGTGGCCAAGGTGCCCGGCGTCGACGGCGAGAAGATGAGCAAGAGCTACGGCAACTCGATCTGGATCTTCGAGGAGGGCAAGGCCCTCAAGAACGCGGTCAACCGCATCCAGACCGACAGCCGCCCGCCAGAGGAACCCAAGGATCCCGAGGGCGTGCTGCTGGTGCGTTTCCTGGAGCTCTTCCTCCCGGCCGAGGAGCTGGCCCAGTGGTGCGCGCGCATCCGCGAGGGCGGGGCCGGCGCGCCCGGCTACGGACACCTCAAGGCGCGCCTGATCGAGGCCATCGACGCGGCCTTCGGACCGGCCCGCGCGCGCCGCAAGGAGCTGCGCGCCGATCCGGCCGCGGTCGAGCGCGTGCTCGTCGCGGGCGGCCGTCGCGCGCGCGAGCGCGCCCGCGCGACGGTCGATCGCTGCTACCAGGCCTGTGGGTTGAGATGAACCATCCCGCTCCCATGCACCGCCGACACCTGCTCGTCCTCCCCGTCCTCGCGCTCGCCTCCCTGCTCGCCTGCCAGCGCCCGCGCGCCGACGGGCCCCAGCTCACGCTCGAGCCCGGCGCGCTCCCGGCGCGCGCCTGGACCAGCGCCTTCCAGCGTCCGGCGGTGCTCGTCGCCGACGAGATCTTCATCGAGGGGCCGCCCGACCTGGTCGACCACGTGGCCCTGCGCCAGGACGACGAGAGCACGATCTACGCGACCAAGACCGTGCCCGAGGGCCTGCGCCAGGAGCTGGCCGCGCGCCCGGAGCTCGGGGTCGAGGTGCGCGCGCAGCTCGACGCCTGGTCGCTGGCCGCCCTGCGCAGGATCACGGTCCTGGCGCGCCCGGGCGAGGGGCCCGTGACGGTGCGCGCGCGCGGCAGCGCCTTCTGGGCCGCGGCCGACGGCAGCGGCGAGCGCCGCGAGAACGAGCTCGTCTTCCAGGGCGCTCACGGGCAGGGTCCGAGCGGGCGCTGAGGTGGGCCGGGGCGCGCTGGTCCTGCTCGCGCTCACCGCTCTCGCGCTCGTCGCCGGCTGCGGCGCGCCGAAGACCTACGTCTCCGAGCCGGGCCCCTACGACCGCGTCCCGGCCGAGTGGCGCGAGCCCCTGGCGGCGGCGCGGCTCGCCTTCGAGCGCGGCGATCCAGAGCGCGCCTACCGCCTGGTGACGCCGCTCGTGCTCGAGCGGCCCAAGCTCATCCCCGTGCGCTGCTTCCGCCAGGAGATCGAGCTCGCGCTCTTGACCCTGGAGGGGCGCCTGGGCGAGGACCTGGTGGCTGCGGGGCCAGAGGAGGCGCGCGTGGTCCTGGCGCGGCAGTACGAGGAGCAGGCGGAGAGGCGGCTCGAGCCCGAGGCCTACGTGCTCGCCGCGCGCCTGGCCGACGACGCCGCGACGGCCCTCGCGCTGCTGGACGGGGCCGACACGCTCGACCCGCGCTGCGTTTGGGTGCACTACGGGCGCGCCTGGTGGCGCTACCGCGACCGGCGCTTCAAGGAGGCGCGCGAGGCCCTGCGCGCGGCCCAGCGCCTCGACCGCGGACACCTGCCGAGCCTGCGCCTGCACGCCACGATCCTGGCCGGGGCGGGCGACATCGAGCCGGCCATCGGGGCCCTGGAGGTGTGGCTCGAGCGCAGCGAGGGCGACCCGCTGTTCTCGGGCGCCGAGCGCGCGGACGCGCTGCTCGACCTGGCCGCGCTGCGCGTGCTGGCCGAGGAGCCGCGCGCGGCCCTGGAGCTCCTGGGCGAGCTCGACCCGCGCGCCGTGCGCGATCCGCTGCGGGCCGAGGCCGTGCGCGCGGCGGCGCTCGAGGCGCGCGGCGACCTGGACGGGGCCCTGGCGGCCGTGGCGCGCGCGCTGCTCACGCGACCGGACGCGCTCTTGCCGCTGGTGCAGCGCGCCATGCTGCTGCGCGCGGCCGGCGACGCCGCGGGCGAGGCCGCCGCCTGGCGCGAGCTCCTGGTGCGCACCGAGGGGGAGCGCCCCGGCGCGGAGATCGACTTCGAGGCGGCGCTGTTCCGCATGCAGGCCCACGCGCGCCTGGCGCGCCTGACGGGCAGCGCGGGGGCGCCGTGAGGGCCGTGCTGCAGCGCGTGACGCGGGCCGAGGTGCGCGTCGCCGGCGAGGTCGTGGGGCGCATCGAGCGCGGCCTGGTGGTGCTCCTGGGCGTGATGCGCGGCGACGGCGTGGCCGTGGCGGAGCGCTTCGCCGCGCGCGTGGCCCGCTGGCGCTGCTTCGCCGACGCGGCCGGGCGCATGAACCGCTCGCTGCTCGAGGTCGGCGGCGCGGCCCTGGTCGTGAGCCAGGTCACCCTGGCGGCCGACGGGCGCAAGGGCCGCCGGCCCTCGCTCGACGCCGCCGCCGAGCCGGAGACGGCGCGCGCCCTCTACGCCTGCTTCGTGCGCACCCTGGAGGCCCTCGGCGTCCCCTGCGCGACCGGCGTCTTTCGCGCCGAGATGGCGGTCGAGCTGGTCAACGACGGGCCGGTGACCTTCGCCCTGGAGGAGCGCCCGGAGCCCCCTGCGGGACCCGCCGAGGGTCCTCCGGCGGGCCCCCCCGCGCCGCCACAAGTTCTTGCTTGACACGGAGATATTGCGGCTATCATGGCCCCGTTCCCGCGCTCCTTGGGGCACGCCAGGGCCCGTCGCGAGCGCCTCCCTGCGTCCCCCGCGACGCAACTCCATCGCACCCCGCTCGAGCCGCCCCAGGATCCCGCGCCATGAAGAGCGACGGCATCCACACCACGACGAAGAAGGAACTGGTCGCCCGCATCGCCGACCAGACCGGCCAGACCAAGGTCGTGGTCAAGGAGGTCCTGCAGGCCTTCCTGGACGAGATCGTGGTCGAGCTGGCCCAGGGCAACCGCCTCGAGTTCCGCGAGTTCGGCGTGTTCGAGGTCAAGGAGCGCAAGGCCCGCCGCGCCCAGAACCCGCGCACCCTCGAGAAGGTCGAGGTCCCCGCCAAGCGCGTGGTCAAGTTCAAGGTCGGGCGCGAGATGAAGGCCAAGGTCTGCGACGAGCCGCCGCCGGCAAGGCGCGCCGTCCCCACCCCGAAGCCCGCTCGCAGCGAGCCCGCCCCGGCCCCGCGCCAGGCGAGCCGCCCGGCGAGCAACTCGCCGTTCTGAGCTGGCAACCGACCGACCGCGGAGACGCGGAGGGCGCGGAAGCAGAGCTTGGGCAAGCTCTGCGGGTTCCCTAGCTACACGGGCCAGGCCGATGGTCCAGCTACCGGCTGACTCGAGCCCTGGGGATCGAGCCGGCTCGTCGAGAGGATCCGCGCGTGTTCAGCGCGCGGCGAGCTTCGCCGGCGTGGCCGAGCGCTCGATCGCCTGCTGGACGTCGGCCACGAGGTCGTCGACGTGCTCGATGCCGACGGAGAGGCGCACGAGGCCGTCCGAGAGGCCGGCCTTGCGGCGCTCCTCGGCGGGGATGCTGGCGTGGGTCATGCTGGCGGGGACCTCGACCAGCGACTCGACGCCGCCCAGGGACTCGGCCAGGGTGAAGAGCTCGGTCGCGGTGGCGAAGGCGTTGGCGGCCGGGAGGCCGCCGGCGAGCTCGAAGGAGACCATGCCGCCGAAGCCTTTCATCTGGCGCTTGGCCAGGGCATGGCCCGGGTGGCGCGCGAGGCCGGGGTAGAAGACCTTCTCGACCAGCGGGTGCTGGGCCAGGGCCTCGGCGATGCGCTGGGCGTTGGCGCAGTGGCGCTCCATGCGCACCGGGAGGGTCTTGATGCCGCGCAGGAACAGGAACGAGTCCATCGGGCCGAGCTGGCCGCCGACGGCGTTCTGGTAGAAGGCGAGCTCGCTGCGCAGGCCCTCGTCGTTGCCGATCAGGGCCCCGCCCACGGCGTCGGAGTGGCCGCCCAGGTACTTGGTCAGCGAGTGCAGCACGACGTCGGCCCCGAGCTCGAGCGGACGCTGCAGGAAGGGCGTCGCGAAGGTGTTGTCGACGATCGAGAGCACGTTGCGCGCGCGCGCCAGGGCCGTCAGGGCGGCGATGTCGCAGATCGAGAGCAGCGGGTTGGTGGGGGACTCGAGGAAGAGGTAGCGCGTGCTCGGGCGGAAGGCGCGCTCGACGGCGCCGAGATCGGTCGCGTCGACGAAGGTGAACTCGATCCCGAAGTGCCTGAACACGCGCATGAACAGGCGGTAGGTGCCGCCGTAGGTGTCGCTCATCGCCACCACGTGGTCGCCCGGGCGCAGGCGATCGCACAGCGCGTTCGTGGCCGCCAGGCCCGAGGCGAAGGCCAGGCCCCAGCGCCCGCCCTCGAGCGCCGCCAGGTTGTCCTGCAGGGCCGTGCGCGTCGGGTTGGACGTGCGCGAGTACTCGTAGCCCTGGCGCGGCTGGGCGGGGGCGTCCTGCTCGAAGGTGCTGGTGAAGTAGACCGGGGTCATCACCGCGCCATTGGCGGGGTCCGGGCGCTGGCCGGCATGGATCGCGAGCGTCTCGAAGCGCGCGCGCGGGGTCCGGGGATCCTGGGAGGGCTTCTTGGCCATGGCGGTCTCGCTGCGCGGTGCGGGGAGCGGGTCTCGGCGTCTCGACGCGTCTCGACGCGAGTGTAGTCTCCCGCGTCGGCCCCGTCTCCGGCCCTAGAATCCGCACCCCCGTGGACGCGACTCCCTCCGAGCGCCTGGCGCGCTTCTCCGCCGACGCGCTCGACTGGCCGGCCGTGCGCGAGGTCCTGCGCGCCCACGTCGGCTCGCCCCTCGGGCAGCGCGCGCTGGACGAGCTCGCCCCGCGCGACGACGACGGGGCCCGCGCGGCCCTGGAGCGGGCGCGCGAGCTCGCGCTCTTGCTGCGGGAGGAGGGCCTGGAGCCGCCGCTCTCGGGGGCCAGCGACCCGCGCGCGATGCTCGCGGCCCTGATCGAGTTCCACCGCAGCGCCTCGGGCGACGAGCTGTGCGCGCTGGTGCGCTTCCTCGCGGCCCTGGAGGACGTGCGCCTCTGGCTCGCCGCCCGCCGCGCACGCCTCCCGGCCTGCGCGGCGCTCTTCGCGCGCTTCCCGGACCTGAAACCGCTGGCCGACGAGCTCGAGGCCGCGCTGGACCCCAAGGGGCGCGTGCGCGACGACGCCTCGGCACTGCTGGCGCGCCTGCGGGAAGGCCGGCGCGCGCTCGAGCAGGCGATCGAGCGCGTATTCCAGGGCCTGGTGCGCGATCCGGCCGTGCGCGCGGCGGTGGCCGAGGGGCACCTGGGACGCGTGCACCGCCGCGGCGGGCGGCCGGTGCTGGCCCTGCGCGCGAACTTCGCCGGGCGCGTGCCCGGCATCGTGCACGACCGCTCGCAGACCGGCGAGACGGTCTTCGTCGAGCCCGAGGCGGTCGTGAAGCACGGCAACGCCCTGGTCGACCTGGCCGCCGACGAGGAGCGCGAGGAGCAACGCATCCTGGCGGAGCTGACGCGCAGCGTGCGCCGGCACGAGGGGACGCTCCAGCTCGCCGCCGAGCGCGCCAGCGAGCTCGAGCTGGCGGCCCTGGCGGCGCGCTACGCGCGCGCGACCGGAGGGTGCGTGCCGAGGCTGGCGGGGCCGGGCGAGGGGCTGGTCCTGCGCGCCTTCCGGCACCCGCTGCTGGTCGAGGAGGAGCGCCAGGAGCGGCTCGCGGGCGTCGTGCCGCTAGACCTGCGCCTGGGGGACGCCTTCGACCTCCTGCTGATCACCGGCCCGAACACGGGCGGCAAGACGCTGGCCCTGAAGAGCGCGGGCCTGGCGGCGCTCTGCGCGCGCCTCGGCCTGGCCCTGCCCTGCGCCGAGGGCACGCTGGTGCCGCTCTACGACGGCGTCGCGGCCGACATTGGCGACGAGCAGGAGATCCAGCAGAGCCTCTCGACCTTCAGCTCGCACCTGGCGCGCATCCGCGCCGGCCTGGCGCGGGCCACGCCGCGCACGCTGGTCCTGCTCGACGAGCTGGGCGGCGGCACCGACCCGAGCGAGGGCGCGGCCCTGGGGGCGGCGCTGCTCGAGGAGCTGCTCGCGCGCCGCGCGCCGACGCTGGCCAGCACGCACCTCGGCTCGCTCAAGGAGTTCGCCTACCGGAACGCGCGCGCCGAGAACGCGCACGTCGAGTTCGACGCCGAGACGCTGCGGCCGCTCTACTCGCTCGTGATCGGCGCGCCCGGCGAGTCGCGCGCGCTCCTGATCGCGCGGCGCCTGGGCCTCGCGCCCGGGATCGTCGACCGGGCCGAGGCCCGCCTGGGACAGCGCGTGGCGGGCCCGCAGCCGCTGGACGAGGTGCGCGCGCTGCGCCTGGAGGCCGAGCGCCTGCGCGGCGAGGCCGATGCGCGGCTCCAGGCGCTCGAGGCCGAGCGCGCGGGGCTCGCGCGGGCCCAGGCGGAGCTGGCCGCGCGCACCGCGCTGCTGGCCGGCGAGGCCCAGCGCGGGATCGAGGAGCGCACCACACGCGCCCGGGCCGTGCTCGCGCGCCTGCGCACCGTCCTGCCGCAGCTGGCCCCGGCCGCGCGCACCGAGCTCGGGCGCCTGGTGGAGGAGCTCGAGGCGGCCCTGGGCGACGCCGCGCTCTCCGACCGGCGCGCGAGCTTCCTGGCGGGCCTCAAGAAGGGCGAGCTCGTGTGGCTGCCGAAGTTCAAGAAGCGCGTGCAGGTGACGCGCATCCACAAGGACAGGCGCGAGCTCGAGGTGAAGCTCGGCGCGCGCGAGCTGCGCGTGTCCTTCGACGACGTGACGTTCTACGAGAGCCTGTAGGTCGAGCCGACCGCGGAGCCGCGGAGGACCGCTGATCTTCTGCCGCTCGAACGCTCGTCAGCCGAGCAAGATCCTCACGAGCGGTAGAAGATCACGCATCCGGCGAAGCCGGAGGCCACCAGCAACCCTTCCGGAAATCGTCGGCCCTGCAGCCCCGTGGCGGGATTGGACGCGCCTCCCTTGGGCTGCGGGTGTCAACCCGCGCTGCGTCGCGCGGAGAGAAGCGGCGGCGAGAGGCTTCCACACCGGCTTCGCCTTCTCCGCGCCCCTCCGCACTCTCCGCGGCTCCGCGGTCGGTTCGATTCCGACCCCGGCGCCCTGGACGCCTTCTCCCCCGGCCGCCCGGGCCGTATCTTCGTCGCCGATGAGCGAGCTGCGCTGGGTTACGGCGGGCGAGTCCCACGGGCGCGCCCTGACCGGGATCCTGGAGGGCCTGCCGGCCGGCCTCGCAATCGACCTCGCGCGCGTCGACGCCGAGCTCGCGCGACGCCAGGGCGGCCACGGGCGCGGCGGGCGCATGAAGATCGAGCAGGACCGGATCGAGCTCCTCTCCGGGACGCGCGCCGGCGTCACGCTCGGCTCGCCGCTCGCCTTCACGCTGGTCAACCAGGACCACACGATCGAGCGCCTGCCGGTGCCGAGCAACCCGCGGCCGGGGCACGCGGACCTCGCCGGCTGCCAGAAGTACGGCCACCGGGATCCGAGGGCCGTGCTGGAGCGCGCCAGCGCGCGCGAGACGGCGGCGCGCGTGGCCCTCGGGGGGCTGGCACGCCAGCTCCTCGAGGCCTTCGAGATCGAGCTCTTCGCGCACGTGGTCGAGCTGGGCGGCCTGGCGGCGCGCGCGGACGCCTTCGAGGCGGCTGGAGAGCGACGCGGCGCGCTGCGCGCGCGCTCGGACTTCTACGCCCTCGATCCGGAAGTGGAGGCGCCCTGGCGCTCGCGCGTCGACGCGGCGCGCGCGGCCGGCGACACGCTGGGCGGCCTGTTCGAGGTGCGCGTCACCGGGCTGCCCCCGGGCCTGGGGAGCTACGCGAATCCCTACGAGCGCCTGGGGGCGCGCCTGGCAGCGGCGCTGCTCTCGATCCCGGCCATGAAGGGCGTCGAGTTCGGCCTGGGCTTCGAGTCGGCGCGCCGGCCGGGAACGGAGGTGCACGACGCGCTGGTCCCGCCGGCCCAGGCGCCCCACAGCGCGAGCGCACGCTGGGGCCGCTTCGCCCGGGCCACGAACCGCGCCGGCGGGCTGGAGGGCGGGCTGACGACGGGCGAGGCGCTGGTCGCGCGCGTGGCGATGAAGCCGATCCCGAGCCTGCGCGCGGCCCTGCCTTCGCTCGAGTTCGGGAGCGGAGCCGAGGTGGCGGCGAGCTACCAGCGCTCCGACGTGACCTCGGTGCCGGCGGCCAGCGTGGTGGGGGAGGCGGTCGTGGCCCTCGAGCTGGCGGCCGCCTTCCTGGCCAAGTTCGGAGGCGACTCGCTCGAGGCGGTGCGCGCCTCCTTCGCCGCCTGGCGCACCCGAGTAGCCGAGCTCTGAGACGCAACTCGTTGTATGGAAACTGGTTGAGTGGGGAAGGCGGGGCCCCGGGCCGAGCCCGCGCAGGGCCCCCGGGGCGGCCCTCCTGCAAGAATCCGGCCGCCGGCCTTGCTTCGCCCGTCGGGGTCCTTATCCTCTCGCCCTCTTCCGTCCGGTCGGGACCGGCCCCACGCCAGCGTAGCTCAATTGGCAGAGCCCCTGATTTGTAATCAGGTGGTCGTGGGTTCGACTCCCACCGCTGGCTCCGCGCGGGCCGCGGTCGGGCGGAGGACCCGGATCCTCCGGGCTGCTCACTGGCAACGAGACCGAATCGATGAGACGGGAGCGCGGCGCGTCCTCACGCCGCGATGCGAGCCGCGCCGCGTGCGCCGGTCCGCATCCGACCTCCCTCGCCGAGCACCTCGAGCGAGCGGGTCGCGCGCGCATGCACCGGACATCCGAGCCCGTGCCTCGACGGCGCGGTGCGCGTGCCTCGCACGACGCTCCGCGCACCGCCGCGGCCGTCTGCGCTCCGCCGTTCCGGCCCCGCCGGGGCGGAGGCTTCACCCGGGAGGATTCCCGAGCGGCCAAAGGGGTCAGACTGTAAATCTGATGGCTCTGCCTTCACAGGTTCGAATCCTGTTCCTCCCACCACCCCACCTCGGCTGCCCAGGAAGGCTCGCCCGTCTCGTCTGCTGCGACTCCCACGCGAGCGCTCGCCCCGGCGCGCCGCCGCGCGCCGCTCCGGCGCTGGCCGCGTCCAACGCGGGCGTAGTTCAATGGTAGAACGTCAGCCTTCCAAGCTGAACGCGTGGGTTCGATTCCCATCGCCCGCTCCACCTCGCGGAGTCCGGCGCCGAATCGCGCGCGCGCCTCGCGCGCGCTCCGGGAACACGCGGCGCTGCTGTAGCTCAGCGGTAGAGCACTTCCTTGGTAAGGAAGAGGTCATGGGTTCAATCCCCATCAGCAGCTCCACCTCGGCCTGCTCTTTCGCTCCTCCACCGAACCCGATCCCCAGCACACCCGTCCGCGCTCGCGCGCGGCGGTGACCCGGCACGTCGAGCGCGTCGCTCCACGTGCCCTCCACCGCAAGCCACTAGAACCCACGCATCCCGCCGGCCCGCCGGCAGCAGTCTCCCGAACGGACCACCAAGGACCCCGAAGATGGCCAAGGAAGTCTTCCAGCGTACCAAGCCCCACGTCAACGTCGGGACGATCGGTCACATCGACCACGGCAAGAGCACGCTCACCGCGGCCCTGGTGGCGCGTTCGGCGCACAAGTACAAGACCAAGGCCAAGACCTACGCCGAGATCACCAAGGGCGGAACCGTTCGTTCGGCGGACAAGACCGTCACGATCGCGGCCTCGCACTCCGAGTACGAGAGCCCGAAGCGCCACTACGCGCACGTCGACTGCCCTGGCCACGCGGACTTCATCAAGAACATGATCACGGGCGCGGCCCAGATGGACGGCGCGATCCTGGTCGTGTCGGCCGCCGACGGCCCGATGCCGCAGACGCGCGAGCACGTGCTCCTGGCGCGCCAAGTCAACGTGCCCTACATCGTCGTGTTCCTGAACAAGATCGACCTGGTCGACGACCCGGAGCTGCTCGAGCTGGTCGAGGTCGAGATCCGCGACCTCCTGAACAAGTACAAGTACCCGGGCGACGACACGCCCGTCGTGAAGGGCATCGCCAAGGCCTGCATCGACAACGGCCCGGGTGACGACAAGGCCAACGCCTGCATCGACGCCCTGGTCGACGCGCTCGACGCGCACATCCCGACGCCCCAGCGCCTGGTCGACAAGCCGTTCCTGATGTGCGTCGAGGACGTGTTCTCGATCGAGGGTCGCGGCACGGTCGTGACGGGCCGTATCGACGCCGGCAAGGTCAAGGCCGGTGACGAGGTCGAGATCGTCGGCCTGCGCGACACGCGCAAGTCGACCGTCACCGGGGTCGAGATGTTCCAGAAGACGCTCGACTACGGCGAGGCCGGCGACAACGTCGGCTGCCTGCTGCGCGGCCTCAAGAAGGAGGACGTCGAGCGCGGCATGGTCCTGGCCCAGCCCAAGACGATCACGCCCCACAGCCACTTCGAGGCCGAGGTGTACATCCTCTCCAAGGACGAGGGTGGCCGTCACACGCCCTTCTTCAAGGGCTATCGCCCGCAGTTCTACTTCCGCACCACGGACGTGACCGGCGAGAGCGCCAAGCTCACCGCCATGGACGGGCGCGAGGCCGAGATGTGCATGCCGGGTGACAACATCCGCATGGAAGTGAAGCTCATCACCCCGGTCGCCATGGAGCAGCAGCTCCGCTTCGCCATCCGCGAGGGCGGCCGCACGGTGGGCGCCGGCGTCGTCACCAAGATCATCGCCTGACCTCCGCGGCGCGCGCTGGGCTCCGGCCTCGCGCGCGCCCGTCGCCTCCCCCCGAGGCGCGCCCGGAGACCCACCCATGAAGATCAAGGAACGCTACGTGTACCTGGTGTGCACCGAGTGCTCGAACCGGAACTACACGACGCACAAGCGCCAGAAGTCGACCAAGAAGCTGGAGAAGAGCAAGTACTGCCGCTTCTGCCGGAAGCACGTGGCGCACAAGGAGAAGAAGCTCTGAGGCGCACGCGCGCGCCGCGCCGCGAGCGCTCCCCGCGAGCCGCTCGCACGGACCCACGCCCATGACGATCACGCCCGAGAAGAAGGACCCAGGGAACGTGGAGAGCCTGCCGCTCTCGCCGCCGCCGGAAGCGTCGCGCGGCTTCCTGTCCGCCTACAAGGAGGACCAGGGTCGTCACGCGCGCATGGCCGCCTTCTGGACGGTGGTCTTCTTCGTCGGCTTCGGCTGTCGCTTCCTGCACGACCTGCTGGTGCGCTGGCCGGCGCTGCGCGAGCCGCTGGGTGGCCTGCGCATCCCGATCGTCGGGGTCGAGGTCACGGCGGCCTTCCTGGTCTCGATGGGCCTGTTCCTCGTGGGCGTCCTGCTGGTGCAGCGCTGGCAGCAGAAGCCCAGGGTGGCCGACCTGCTGATCGACACCGAGGCCGAGCTGAAGAAGGTCACCTGGCCCAAGGGCCAGGAGGTCTGGAACGCCTCGCTGGTGGTGATGATCAGCGTGGTCATCCTCGGGGCCCTCCTGGCGCTGGGCGACCTGTTCCTCGCACGCATCATGCGGGCCCTGATCCTGGGGAGTCCCTGATGTCCTACAAGTGGTACTTCGTGCGCTGCCAGTCGGGTCGCGAGGACTCGATCCGCAAGCAGCTCGAGACGCGCATCCAGATCAAGGGCCTGCAGGACGTGATCCCGCAGGTGCTCGTGCCCTTCGAGCGTGTCACCGACATGAAGGGCGGCAAGCGCCGCGTCGTGTCCCGCAAGCTGTACCCCGGCTACCTGATGGTGCAGGCCGACTTCGGCGAGGGCGGCGAGGAGCCGCGCACCATGGAGGCGCGCGCCACGCTGCGCGAGACGCCGGGCTTCGGCGACTTCCTGGGCACGCGCGGCGAGCCCTCGGCCCTGACCGAGGCCCAGGTCACGAGCATCCTGTCGCGCATGTCCGACAGCGAGGAGCGGCCGCAGGTCGCGATCGCGCTGCGCAAGGGTGACATGGTCAAGATCAAGTCGGGCGCCTTCGACGGTTTCGACGGCGCGATCGACGAGGTCAACCCCGACAAGGGCACGGTCAAGGTGATCGTGACCATCTTCGGCCGGCCGACGCCGGTCGAGCTCGAGTACTGGGAAGTGGAGTCGCTCTGAGCGCCTCCCGGCGCCCACGGCCCCCGCACGGGATCACACGATGGCGAAGGAAATCACGGCGAAGGTCAAGCTGCAGTGCCCCGCCGGCCAGGCCACCCCGGCCCCGCCGGTCGGCCCGGCCCTGGGCGCGCACGGCGTCAACATCGGCGCGTTCGTCAAGGAGTTCAACGACAAGACGCGCGACCAGATGGGCCTGATCATCCCGGTGGAGATCACGGTCTACAAGGACCGCAGCTTCGAGTTCGTGATGAAGTCGCCGCCGGCCGCGGTGCTGCTCAAGAAGGCGGCCAAGCTCGAGAAGGGCGGGGGCAACGTCGGTCACGAGGATCCGGTGGGCAAGGTCACGCAGGCCCAGGTGCGCGAGATCGCGCAGATGAAGCTCAAGGACCTCAACGCCCGCGACCTGGAGCACGCCTGCCGCATCATCGCCGGCACGGCGCGCTCGGCGGGCATCCAAGTCGTCGACTGAAGGTCGAGCGAGAACACCCATGCGCAAGCGCAGCAAGCGATACGAAGAGGCGAGCAAGCGGATCGACCGCACCAAGCTCTACCCGCCGCGCGAGGCCCTCGGCCTCCTGAAGGCTCTGCCCCCGCCGAAGTTCGACGAGACCGTCGACGTGGTGGTGCGCCTGGGGATCGACCCCAAGAAGACCGACCAGCTCGTGCGCGGCGCCGTGTCCCTGCCCAAGGGCCTGGGCAAGTCTGTGCGCGTGGTGGTCTTCGCCGAGGGCGAGAAGGCCGACGCCGCCCGCAAGGCGGGCGCGGACGAGGTCGGCTCCGAGGATCTCGCCAAGCGCATCCTCGACGGCTGGATGGACTTCGACGTCGTCATCGCCAGCCCGGACATGATGAAGCACGTCGGCAAGCTCGGTAAGGTCCTGGGGCCCCAGGGCAAGATGCCGAGTCCCAAGTCCGGCACGGTCACGCCCGAGGTCGACAAGGCGGTGCGCGAGTTCAAGGCCGGCAAGGTCGAGTTCCGCACCGATGCGGGCGGCAACGTGCACGCGGCGGTGGGCAAGCGCTCCTTCCCGATCGAGGATCTCGAGCAGAACCTGACTGCGTTCCTGTCGCACCTGACGAGCCTGCGCCCGCCCAGCGTCAAGGGCAACTTCCTGCGCAAGGTCTCGGTCAGCACCACCATGAGTCCAGGCGCGCTGATCGCCTTCGAGGGCTGAGCCATGCCGAACCTGATCAACGAGATCGTCGTGCGTCAGCTCTCCGACGAGTTCGCTCGCGCGGAGGGCATGGTGATCGTTTCGCTCAACGGCCTGACGGTCGAGGAGACCGAGGGCCTGCGCGAGTCCCTGGCCGAGAGCGGCGTGCGCCTGCGCATGGTGCGCAATCGCCTGGCCGCCCTCGCCCTCGAGCAGCGCGGCGTCAAGCTGGCCGAGAACGTCCTGGTCGGCAACGTGGCCTGCGCCTGGGGCAGCTCCGAGGACACGATCAAGATCGCCAAGGCCGTGCAGAAGGCCGTGCGCACGCGTGACCCGAAGAAGAAGGGCGAGCTCGCCATCCGCGGCGGCCTGTTCGAGGGCAATGCGCTCGACGCGCGCTCGGCCGCGGCCCTGGCCGAGCTGCCGGGCAAGGACGAGCTGCGCGCCATGCTGCTCGGCCTCCTGTCCGGCCCCGCGCGCTCGCTGGCCACCTTGCTCGCCGCGCCCGGCACCTCGCTGGCGCGCGTCGTCGACGCCCACGCCAGGAAGGGCGAGAGCCCCGCCTGATCCGTTCACCGGGGCGCGCCCGCGCTCCGGCCGAGACCAACCCCCGTACCCGTTTCCCCGAGATCCGAGAAAGGTCCCCATGTCCGACGCAGTCGCCGAACTCGACAAAGAACTCGAAGAGCTTGCCGGCAAGCTCGACAAGCTCTCCCTCCTCCAGGCCTCGCAGCTGGTCAAGTACCTCGAGAAGCACTGGGGCGTGAGCGCCGCCGCCCCCGTGGCCGTGGCCGCCGCGCCGGCCGGTGGCGGCGGTGCCGCCGCCGCGGCCGCCGAGAAGACGACCTTCAGCGTCATCCTCGAGGGTGCGGGCGACAAGAAGATCCAGGTCATCAAGGAGGTCCGTGCGATCACCGGCCTCGGCCTCAAGGAGGCCAAGGACCTGGTCGACGGCGCCCCGAAGCCCATCAAGGAGGGCGTGACCAAGGAAGAGGCGGCCGACATCAAGGCCAAGGTCGAGGCGGCCGGCGGCAAGGTCAAGGTGGACTGAGCGGGCGCCCCTGGCCTGCCCTCCGGTTCCCTTGTCCGGCACCCCCCCCGATCGCAGCTCGGATTCGCTCTCACTCCAGGGAGCACGCTACCCGTATGTCCTGGGTGCGTGCTCCCTCGTGCTCGTGCCCCGCGGAGGCCGGCGCTGAGCGCCGCCGCACCGCCGAGCTCACCCCGGTAGCCCCGGCCCCGCGCGTTCCCGTCCCCCCGCCTTCCCTTCCGCCCGCCCGACGCCGATGACCGCTACGATCCACGCACCCAAGAAGTTCGGACGCTACCGGCACGTGATCGAGGTCCCGGACCTGACCGAGATCATGCGCAGGGCCTGGGAAGACTTCCTGATGATCGAGGCGCCCCAGTCCACGCGCCCGTCCAGGGGACTCGAGGAGCTGCTGCGCGAGGTCTTCCCGATCTACTCGTACGACAAGACCATGTGCCTCGAGTACGTGGGCTACGAGCTCGGGCGGCCGCGCTACACGATCGACGAGTGCCGCAAGCTGCGCCTGACCTTCGGGTACCCGTTCAAGGTGCGCCTGCGCCTGGTCAAGCCGGAGCCGATCGAGGAGGAGGTGTACCTGGGCGAGATCCCGGTGATGATCGGGGGCGGCGAGTTCATCATCAACGGCTCCGAGCGGGTGATCGTCAGCCAGCTGCACCGCTCGCCGGGCGTGGACTTCTCGATGGACACGACCAGCACGGAGCGCAAGCTCCACTCCTGCTGGATCATCCCCGAGCGCGGCTCCTGGATCGAGCTGAACGTCACCAAGAAGGACATCCTGACGGTGCGCATCGACCAGTCGGGCAAGTTCTCGGCCGTGACGCTGCTGCGCGCGCTGGACGAGAAGCTCTCGACCGACCAGGACCTGCTGCGCCACTTCTACCCGACCAAGACGGTCAAGAAGTCCAAGGGCCAGACCGAGAGCGCCTTCGCCAAGTCGATCACCGGGCGCATCGCGGTGGGGGACATCGTGGTCCTCAAGACCGGCGAGATCCTGGTGCCCTCGGGCTCGGCCATCTCCGAGGCGGCGGCGGTCGAGATCGCCGCCAGCGACCTGGCCGAGGTGGAGATCATCGACGCCGAGCCGGGCGAGATCGACCTCCTCATCATCAACTCGATGCGCGAGGACCCGTGCAAGAGCCACACGGACGCGCTGCTCAAGATCTACAGCCGCCTGCGACCCGGCAACCCGCCGCAGCTCGAGAAGGCGCGCGAGCTCTTCCACGAGAAGTTCTTCGATCCGCAGCGCTACCGCCTGGGGCGCGTCGGGCGCTTCCGCCTGAACCGCAAGTACGGGCAGACGATCCCCGAGGACGTCCAGGTCCTGCAGGCGGCCGACATCGTCAACTCCATCAAGTACCTGATCGGCCTGCGCAGTGGGCAGGGCGAGATCGACGACATCGACAACCTCGGCAACCGCCGCGTGCGCACCATCGCCGAGCTGGCGGCGGAGGAGTTCCGCAAGGGCTTGCTGAAGCTGCGCCGCACGGCCCAGGAGCGCATGAACCTGGAGGCGCCGGAGACGGTCAGCCCGCGCAACCTGATCAACTCCAAGACCTTCTCCAGCGCGGTCGAGTACTTCTTCGGCCGCGGCGAGCTCTCGCAGGTCGTCGACCAGACCAACCCGCTCTCGCAGCTCACGCACGAGCGCCGGCTGTCGGCCCTCGGTCCGGGCGGCCTGAACCGCAAGCGCGCCGGCTTCGACGTGCGCGACGTGCACCTGTCGCACTACGGGCGCCTGTGCCCGATCGAGACGCCCGAGGGCTCGAACATCGGCCTGATCAGCTCGCTGGCCCTGTACTCGACCCTGGACGCCTACGGCTTCCTGGTCACGCCCTACCGCGTCGTCAGCAAGGGCAAGATCACCGACGAGGTCGTGAACCTGCGCGCCGACGAGGAGTCGGGCAAGGTCATCACGCCGGCCGACGTCGTGATCGACAAGGACGGCGGCCTGGTCGGCCCGCGCGTACTGGCCCGGCGTGACGGCGACAACGTCGAGGTCCCGCCGGAGGAGGTCGACTACGTCGACGTGTCCCCGAAGCAGATCGTGGGCGTCTCGGCCGCGCTGGTGCCGTTCCTCGAGCACGACGACGCCAACCGCGCCCTGATGGGCTCGAACATGCAGCGCCAGGCCGTGCCGCTGCTGGTGTCCGAGCCGGCCCTGGTGGGCACGGGCATGGAGGCCGTCGTGGCCAGCAACACGAACCTCGTGCTGCGCGCCGAGAAGGACGGCACCGTCACCTATGCCGACAGCCAGGTGATCCTGATCGAGGACGAGGAGTACCGCCTCACCAAGTACCGCGGCCTCAACGAGCGCACGTGCCAGACCCACAAGCCGGTCGTGCGCGAGGGCGACCGGGTCAAGAAGGGCGACCTCCTGGCCGACGGCGCCGCCACCAAGGACGGCGAGCTGGCCCTGGGGCGCAACGTGCTGGTGGCCTTCATGCCCTGGGAGGGCCTGAACTACGAGGACGCGATCCTGGTCTCGGAGCGCCTGGTGCGCAACGACACCTTCACCTCGATCCACATCGAGGAGTACGAGGTCGAGATCCGCGAGACCAAGCTCGGCAAGGAGGAGTTCACGCGCGACATCCCCAACGTCGGGGAGAAGGCGCTGGCCAACCTGGACGAGAGCGGGATCGTGCGCATCGGCACCTCGGTCGAGGCCGGCGACATCCTGGTCGGCAAGGTCGCGCCCAAGTCGAAGAGCGAGCTGACGCCCGAGGAGAAGCTGCTGCACGCGATCTTCGGCCGCGCCGGCGTGGACGTGAAGAACGCCTCGCTGACCATGCCGCCGGGCACGCGTGGGGTCGTGATCGACGCCCAGAAGTTCTCGCGGCGCGTCAACCTGACGGACTCGGAGCGCCAGCGCGTGCTCACGCAGATCCGCGACGCCGAGAAGGACTTCCTGCGGGCCTTCAAGGACCACACCACGGCCATGCTGAACGAGGTCGAGAAGATCCTCGGCCTGCAGGTCAAGGACGACATCACCGGCGAGCGCGTCACGCTCGACGACGCCGCCACCTTCGATGCCATGCGCCGGATCAAGCTCCTGTGCCTGGCCACGGCCGAGGACTCGCCCGAGGCCGCCAAGCGCGAGCGCGCCCTGGCGGTGATCAACGAGAACCAGGCCCGGATCGAGCGCCGCGAGAGCGAGAAGAACAAGATCGTCAACCGCCTCTCGCGCGGCGACGAGCTGCCCACGGGCGTGCTCGAGATGGTCAAGGTCTACGTGGCCACCAAGCGCGCGCTCTCGGTGGGCGACAAGATGGCCGGCCGCCACGGCAACAAGGGCGTGGTGTCCAAGATCATGCCGGTCGAGGACATGCCGTACCTCGAGGACGGCACGCCGGTCGACCTCGTGCTCAACCCGCTGGGCGTGCCCAGCCGCATGAACGTCGGGCAGATCCTGGAGACGCACCTCGGCCTGGCGGCGATGATGCTGGGCGTGCGCTTCCACTCGCCGGCCTTCGACGGCGCGCAGGAGCAGGACATCGAGGAGTCGCTGCGCCAGGCGAAGCTCCCGACCAGCGGCAAGTTCCAGCTCCACGACGGCCGCACGGGCCAGCCCTTCGAGCAGGCGGTCACGGTCGGCGTGATGTACATGCTGAAGCTCCACCACCTGGTGGACGAGAAGGTGCACGCGCGCGCGACCGGGCCCTACAGCCTGATCACGCAGCAGCCGCTGGGCGGGAAGGCGCGCTTCGGCGGCCAGCGCTTCGGCGAGATGGAGGTGTGGGCGCTGGAGGCCTACGGGGCCGCGGCCATCCTCCAGGAGCAGCTCACGGTCAAGTCCGACGACGTCGACGGCCGCACCAAGATCTACGAGTCGATGGTGAAGGGCCTCAACATCCTCGAGCCGGGCACGCCCGTCTCGTTCGAGGTGCTGTGCAACGAGATCAAGGGTCTGGGGCTCAACATCGAGCTCCAGAAGAAGGTCGCTCTGTAGTCAGCCCGGAGGATTCCCCATGACCGAGACGATGACCGAGACCTCCAACAGGATCAACGACTACGGCAGCGTGAAGATCTCGCTGGCGTCGCCCGAGGACATCCGCTCCTGGTCCTACGGCGAGGTCAAGAAGCCCGAGACCATCAACTACCGCACCTACCGTCCCGAGCGCGACGGGCTCTTCTGCGAGCGCATCTTCGGTCCGGAGAAGGACTGGGAGTGCTTCTGCGGCAAGTACAAGGGCATCAAGCACAAGGGCATCGTGTGCGACAAGTGCGGCGTGATGATCACGCACAGCCGCGTGCGCCGGAAGCGCATGGGCCACATCAACCTGGCGGCGCCGGTCGCGCACATCTGGTTCTTCAAGGCCATGCCCAGCCGCCTGGGGACCCTGCTCGACATGAAGACGTCGAGCATCGAGCGCGTCGTGTACTTCCAGGACTACGTGGTCATCGATCCGGGCGACACCCCGCTGGAGGAGAAGCAGCTCCTCACGGAGGAGGAGTACCGCCAGGCGCGCACCAAGTACGGTTCGGAGTTCGAGGCCGACATGGGGGCCGAGGCGATCAAGAAGATGCTGCGGCGCCTGGAGCTGCAGAAGCTCTCCCAGGAGCTGCGCGAGGAGCTGCTCTCCACGCGCTCGAAGCAGCGCCAGAAGGACATCATCAAGCGCCTGCGCACGGTCGAGATGCTGCGCGACTCGGGCAACGACCCGTCCTGGATGGTCTACGAGGTCATCCCGGTCATCCCGCCGGACCTGCGCCCGCTGGTGCTGCTCGACTCGGGCAACTTCGCGACCAGCGACCTGAACGACCTCTACCGGCGCCTGATCAACCGCAACAACCGCCTCAAGAAGCTGCTCGACCTCAACGCGCCCGAGGTCATCATCCGCAACGAGAAGCGGATGCTGCAGCAGTCGGTCGACGCGCTGTTCGACAACGGCCGCTGCCGCCGCCCGGTGCTGGGCTCCTCGAACCGCCCGCTCAAGTCGCTGACCGACATGATCAAGGGCAAGCAGGGGCGCTTCCGCGAGAACCTGCTGGGCAAGCGCGTCGACTACTCGGCGCGCTCGGTGATCGTCGTCGGACCCGATCTGCGCCTGCACCAGTGCGGCCTGCCCAAGAAGATCGCGCTGGAGCTGTTCCAGCCCTTCATCATCCGGCGCCTGAAGGAGCTCTCGCTGGCGGACACGATCAAGTCCGCCAAGCGCATGCTCGAGCGCCGCGACGAGGAGGTCTGGGACATCCTCGACGAGGTGATCCGCGACCACCCCGTGCTGCTCAACCGCGCGCCCACGCTGCACCGCATGGGCATCCAGGCCTTCGAGCCGGTGCTGATCGAGGGCAACGCCATCCGGCTGCACCCGCTGGTGTGCGGCGGCTTCAACGCCGACTTCGACGGCGACCAGATGGCCGTGCACCTGCCGCTCAGCTACGAGGCCCAGATCGAGGCCTCCACGCTGATGCTGGCGACGAACAACATCTTCTCGCCCGCGAACGGCCAGCCGATCATCACGCCGTCGCAGGACATGGTCCTGGGCATCTACTACCTCACCAAGGACCACGTCGGCGCCTACGACAAGGACGAGCCGGGCTTCTTCAGCGGCATGCCCGAGCTGTACCTGGCCTACGGGCACGGGCGCACGCAGACGCACCGTCCCCTGCGCCTGCGCATGGAGCCGGGGCGCGAGGTCAAGCAGAACCGCACGGGCATCCCGGTCGAGACCGACGCCAAGGGCAAGCTCGATGTCGGCGGGAAGAAGGAGTACCTGCTGACCACCACCGGGCGTGTGATCTTCAACGACATCCTCCCGGCGGGGATGCCGTTCTACAACTACGAGCTGGACAAGAAGGGCATCGCGGCGCTGATCAGCGACTGCCACCGCCTGCTCGGGCGCGATGCGACCCTGCGGCTCCTGGACGACCTCAAGGACCTCGGGTTCAAGGCGGCCACGCGCGCCGGGCTCTCCTTCTCCAAGGACGACATGCGCGTCCCCGATTCGAAGGAGCGCATCATCGATCGCACGCAGAAGGAGATCGAGAAGGTCGAGAAGGCCTTCGGCAAGGGCGTGATCACCGAGGGCGAGCGCTACCTCAAGATCATCGACCTGTGGACGCACGCGCGCGAGCAGCTCGGCAACGACCTGATCCGCGTGCTCAAGGAGGATGTGCGCGAGGGCGACCCCTACGTCAACCCGATCTACTGCATGGTCGCCTCGGGCGCGCGCGGCTCGATCGACCAGATCCGCCAGCTGGCCGGCATGCGCGGCCTGATGGCCAAGCCCTCGGGCGAGATCATCGAGACGCCCATC
>Ga0315910_10001200_pt1 | contig 24203 bp, 11 predicted proteins | sample EdamamesoilMG_FD_204470 | JGI IMG/M metagenome (GOLD analysis project Ga0315910, IMG submission 204470) | Garden soil microbial communities collected in Santa Monica, California, United States - Edamame soil | ecosystem: Environmental > Terrestrial > Soil > Garden | place: USA: California... | reverse complement strand
TCGAGTTCCAGACGGACGACGTCGCGGCCGGGGCGCAGACCGACCAGTTCGGCGAGCACGCGCGCGCCGCCGACCTCGGGCACGAGCGCGGCGCAGCGGCGGCGGATGTCCGCGCTCTGCCGCGCGTCGATGCGCAGGTCCTCGCGCCGTGGCTCGCTGGTGCCGCCGAGCACGCAGTCGCGCGTGCGCGGGATCACGTAGGTCGCGCCGCCGCCGGGCTCGTGATCGAGCGCGAAGTTCTCCGTGTTCCCGCGCTCCACGCGCAGGATCTGGCCGCGGATCGCGAACATGCGCGCGTCGCGCGCGAGCTCGCGCGCGCCCAGTCCCGAGCAGTTGACCACGACCGGCGCGAGCTCGCAGGCCGCGTCGAGCGTCTCGAAGTCGCGCAGCTCGATCACGCCGCCTCCGCGCCCGAAGCGGCGCATCAAGTCGTCGAGGTAGATCGAGGTGTCGACCACCGGCGCCTCGAAGACCAGGCCGCGGCCGTAGCCCGGCCGCAGCTCGTGCTCGCGCGCCGCGCGCGAGCCGGGCAGGTCGCGCGTCAGGCTGCTGGGCGCCGCGTCCTCGGAGAAGAACTCGATGCCGCGGCGCATCAGCACGCCGCTCGAGGCCTCCCGCGCCAGCTCGCTGAAGACGCCGTAGGCGGTCCTGGCCCAGGCCTCGCAACGCTCGCGCGGCGCGACCGCGTACGGGTACCAGAAGGCCGCGGCGATGTTGGAGACCGTGTCCGGGGGCAAGGCGCGCGCGGCGATCGTCACGCGCCAGCCGGCGCGCTGCAGCTCGAGTGCGCTCGTGAGTCCGATCACGCCGCAGCCGATCACCAGCGCGCGCTTGACTTCCATGCGCCGCTCAGCGCGAGAACAGGTGGTCGCTCTCCGCCGACCAGACCATGAAGCGGTACAAGGGCACCAGTCGCGCGAGCTCCTCGACCATGCCCTCGGGCACGTCGGCGGAGAGCACCGCGCCGCGCGCACCCGCCGGAGCAGGGAAGCGGCACTCGACCGTGAGCGAGTGATCGCCGGGCTTGTAGTAGCGCAAATACTCCTCGATGCGGTCCACGCCGAGTCGGCCGCAGGGCCATTCGCCCTTCCAGTCGTCCATGCGCAGGCGGAAGCCGTCCAGGCGATTGAGCTGCGCGCGCCAGCCCTCCAGGCCCTCGGCCTTCAGCCGGTTCAACAAGTTCTGGCCGTCGTACCAGGCGTCCTTGTGGATGCGCAGGCTGACCTCCAGCGCCTCGGCCTCCAGCGCGACGCACAGGTAGGCGTTGCGGTAGGCCGCGTCGAGGTCCTTGGCCAGCTCGGCGCCGATCACGCGCTTCAGGCGCGTCTTCTCGGCCTTCCCGCGGCAGATGTAGGCCCACAGCCGGCGCACGCGCATGTGATTGAAGGCATGCGGCTGGTGCAGGCTGGTGCGCTGCGCGAGCTCGAGCTCGCCGCCGCTGTCCTCGGCGATGCGCGCGACCGCGGCCTGCGCGATCGTGCCCAGCTTGCGCCGCGCCACCAGGCGGCGGTCGTTGTATTGGGGGTCGCGGCTCAGCCCCTCGCTCAGGGCGTGGAAATCACCCTCTTCGAAGGGCGCGAGCGCCGGCAGGGGCTTGGGTTCGAGGTCGGGCTGGGGACACACGGGGGCGAACGATACGGCGGCGCGCCTTCCGGGGCGAGCGAGCGGCCCGGGATAGGGCAAAGGGGAGTTCAGGCAGTAGATTGCGCGGGTCTCTACCCGATAGGACAGCGTGCGTGGCCCCTCCCCGACGCGTCTGCTCCCCGACGGCAGCCATCCAGCCAGCATGCAGTTCGCCCATTTCAACTTCGACCCGGTCAAGGACCTGCTGGGCGAAGGCCCCCTGAGCGAAGTCTACCGGGCCGTCGACCAGACGCTGGACCGCACCGTGGCGCTGAAGATCCTGCGCGCCCACGTCGAGATCGACCCCGAGGCGGACAAGCGCTTCGAGCGCGAGGCCAAGCACACCTCGAAACTGATCCACCCCAACATTGCGACGATCTACGAGTACGGCTCCTCCGGCGGGCGCTCCTACATCGCGATGGAGTACCTCGAGGGCCGCACGCTCGACAAGATCATCAAGGACGGGCAGCTCGGCGCCGAGGAAGGCCTGCGCATCGCGATCCAGCTGACCAGCGCGCTGGCGCTGGTGCACCGCAACGGCCTGATCCACCGCGACCTCAAGCCGGCGAACGTCATGGTGCTCGACGACGGCACGGTCAAGCTGCTGGACTTCGGCATCGCGCGCGCGGACGGCGAGGCGACGATCACGCAGCACGGCATGCTGGTCGGCACGGTCCTGTACATGGCGCCCGAGCAGGTGCGCGGCGAGGACCTCGATCCGCGCTCGGACGTGTTCTCGCTGGGTGCGATGCTCTACCACGCGCTCTCGGGCCAGCTGCCCTTCCCCGGCGGCTCGTTCCCCGAGGTGTGCATGGCGATCCTCGACGGCAAGCCGCGCCCCCTGGGCCAGATGCGCCGCGGCCTGCCCACGGGCATCGAGAGCTTCGTGATGAAGTGCCTCTCGAACCGGCCGGAGGACCGCTACCGCGACGCGGAGGTCGCGCACGGCGTCTTGATGGCGCTGGCCGACACGGTGGCCTCGGGCACCAATGCCGCGGGCACCAGCTACCTCTCCGGCGTGCTGGCCGTGACGCCGTTCTCGGCGCCGGGCGGCGACGAGCACGCGCGCGCCATCGCGGCCTCGCTGCGCAAGGACATCGCAGCCGAGCTCGCGCGCACGGGCATGTCGGTCGTGTTCAGCGAGAGCCTCGGGCTCGACCCGAACTTGAACAGCGACTTCATCCTCAACGGCGCGCTCAAGCTCGCCGGATCCAGCGGCGACCTCGAGATCGTGCTCGAACGCCGGCGTCGGCAGGGCGCGCTGGAGACCAGCGAGATCTGGCGCGAGCACATCGCCCAGGAGGACGCGGACGAATGGTCGCTGCAGGCCCGGCTGGTGCGCGCGGCCGCGCGCTCGCTGCGCCGGCAGCTTGCGGAGCACTCGCTCAAGCCCGCCGTCGAGCACGCGGTCCGCGATCCCGAGGGCGCGCGCGCCCAGGCTCTGCGCGCGCACGGCATCCTGCACCGCGGGATGACCAAGCACCTGCTGGCCTCGATCTCGATGTTCCGGCGCGCGCTGGAGCTCGACCCCTACTGCGCGCTGGCCTACTCCGGCCTGGCCGAGGCCATGGCGCGCAAATACTTGTATTGGGACGGCGACGAGTCCTTCCTCGGCGAGGCGCGCGACCAGGCGCGGCGGGCGTTGGCGATCGATCCCGGTTGCGCGGAGGCGCACACGGCGATGGGCTTCGCCTACCACCTGACCAACCATCCGATCGACGCGCAGCGCGAGTACCGGTTGGCGATCCAGCTCAACAACAACGAGTGGCTCGCGCACCGGCTGCTGGGCGCGCTGCTCTCGCGCGAGGGCAACTACAAGGCGGCTTCGCCGCTGCTGCAGCGCGCGATCGGGATCCGGCCGACCTACATCAGCACCTACGATCACCTCTACCACGTGCTGCAGCGGCTCGACCGCTACCAGGAGGCGATCGAGGTCGCCGACCGCGGCATCGCCGCGGCGAAGAAGCAGATCCAGCGCGTGCCGGACGACCAGGACGCACGCGTCCACATGGCGACGCTGATGGCCAGGATGGGCCTGCGCGAGGAGGCGATCACGCTGCTGACCCAAGCCCAGGAGTTCGCGCCCAAGGACGGCTTCACCGCCTTCCACGTCGCCGCGGTGCACGCGATCCTCGGCAATCCCATGGAGGCCTTGGCCGCGTTGGAGCAAGCTCAGTCGCGCGGCTACTTCGTGCGCGCCGAGCAGCGCAATCCCGAATTCGACCCGTTGCGCGGCATGGCGCAATTCCAGGCCCTGGGTTCCTAGCAGTCCGTTGAAAAAGGCCCGTAGCGAGGCCGAGCGTGTTGTGGTGCTGCAAGGAGCGCGACAGAAAGTGGGGCGGAGGCGGCCTTCCTGGCCGCTGAGCACCACTTTCCGAGCGCGACGCCGCAGCGCCGCAACACGCTCGGCCGCAGTAGGGCCTTTTTCAACGGGCTGCTAGGACTCCCGGCCCGCCGCGCCTCAGCGCTCGACGTTGGACTCGAAGGGGTCGGGCTCGGGCTGCGGACTCACTCCGCCGGGAGCGGGCGCCTTGGGAACGTCTGCGACCGGCGCCGTCCGCGGCATTGGCGGCATCGGCGGCCGAGCCTGGTCCGCGCTGCTGCTCGCTACGTGACCCGCGGGTTTCCTCGGGACGGCGATCGGACGCTGCGACGCCGCGGGGCGTGAAGCTGCTGGCGCGGACTGTCGCGAGGGCATCATGAAAATGACACCGCCGATGACCACGAGCGCGGCGGCAGCCGTCATCGACCAGTTGCCCAGCACGGGCTCCTTCGAGGTACTCACCGGTTGAGGGTTCGACGACATGATCGAGCGGCGGGCAGCGGGCCCGGGGTGCCCATAGTCTGACACGCAGTTTGTCGGAAGGGCCCTGCGGGCGACTCGGATTTCTCGACGCTTCATGGCGCAGATCGCCGGCTGCGGCGGGGGCGCAACTTGCTACAGCAGCTGGTGTTGCAACCGTGAAGCACGCGAGCTTGCGCGGGCTCCCAGCGCGACGCTGCCCCGCCTCGCAGGTTCTCGGTACCCACGCGGATCCGCGTCCGTCGGCCGCGCCGACCCAAAGCCCGCGCGCGCGCGCCGGAGCTCCGCTGCGCGCGCCGGGCCCGGTCCGCTGCCTCCTGGCGCTCGGCAGCTCGAAGGCGGCCGGCGGTCGCCACCCTCCGCACGGCCGAAGGGTCCTGGAGCCGGGAGGCGGCTCGCGGCCCAGGCGCGGCCCGCCCATCGCCTCGCGCCCTTCATTGTGGGAAGGGGGGGCCGCGACTACACTGTTCGGCCCTCGAACTCGCCGGAAGCCGATCGTTCCGCCATCTCGGGTCAAATGGACCAACCGCTCGTCATCCTCGACACCGAGACCGCGACTCTGCGGGGTGCCCCCCACCTGCTGGAGCTGGGGGCGATTCGGGCGCTGGGCGGCGAGATCGTCGACCGCTTCGAGGCCCTGGTGCGGCCCGAGGTGCCCGTCGACCCGCTGGCCAGCGAGTTCCACGGCATCTTCGAGGCCATGGTCGCCGACGCCGAGCCCGCCGCGGCGGTCCTGGAGCGTTTCAACGCCTGGGTCGGCGAGCAGCCCCTGGTCGCGCACAACGCCGACTTCGACGGGCGCGTGCTGGGCTTCGAGTACGCGCGCGCGCGCCTGCCCGCCCCGTCGGGCCCGCTGCTGGACACGCTGCGGCTCTCGCGCAAGCTGATCCCCGAGGCGCCCGACCACAAGCTCGAGACGCTTTGCGAGCACCTCGAGCTCGACGAGGGCTTGCACCACCGCGCGCTCGCCGACGCGGTCTGGTGCTGGAAGGTGCTCGAGGCCTGCCTCGCGCGCCTCGACCCGCCGCCCTGCAGCCTCGCGCAGCTCGAGCAAGCCGCGGGCTCCTCCACCTCGATCGCCGCCTGCGCGCCGCGCGTGCGCGCGCACCTCAAGCAGCGCCACCGTCCGCTCGAGCACGCGATCGTGTCGCGCGAACCGGTGACGCTGGTCTACGGCGACACCGGCAGCGCTCCCGTGCCCCTCTCCGTCCTTCCGCGCGTGCTCTACGACATGGGCGCGCGCAGCTACCTCGAAGCCGAGTGCCTCGCTTCGGGCACGATCAAGACCTACCGACTCGACCGGGTGCACCAAGTCCGGCCCTGCCCATGAAGAATCCCGCGATCCGCAACCTGGCCATCATCGCCCACGTCGACCACGGCAAGACCACGCTGGTCGACGCGATGTTCCGTTTCGCGGGCACCTTCCGCGCCAACCAGAAAATGGAGGAGTGCGTGATGGACTCCGACGCGCAGGAGCGCGAACGGGGCATCACGATCCTGGCCAAGAACACGGCGATCAACTACCTCGGCACGCGCATCAACGTCGTCGACACGCCGGGCCACGCCGACTTCGGCGGACAGGTCGAGCGCACGCTGACCATGGCCGACGCCGTGCTCTTGCTGGTCGACAGCCACGAAGGCCCGATGCCGCAGACGCGATTCGTGCTGCGCAAGGCCTTCGAGCACGGGCTCAAGGCGCTGGTCATGATCAACAAGATCGACCGCCCCGACCAGCGCGCCGACAAGGTGCTCGACGAGATCTTCGACCTGTTCGTCGACCTGGGCGCGGACGCCTCGCAGCTGGATTTCCCGGTGGTCTACGGCTCGGGCCGCGGCGGCTACGCGGTGCTCGAGCCCAGCGACGAGCCCAAGGACATGCTGCCGCTCTTCGACATGATCATGCGCGAGGTGCCGGCGCCCGACGTCGACGTCAGCGGCCCGCTGCAGTTCCAGGCCTCGACGCTCGACCACGACGACTTCATGGGCCGCATCGCCATCGGGCGCGTGCAGCGCGGCGTGCTCAAGGCCGGCCAGCGCGTCGCGATCGCGCACCCCGACCGCTCCAAGCCGGTCATGTCCGCGATCAAGCAGCTGATGCGCATCGAGGGCCTCAACCGCGTCGCGGTCGAGCAGGTGGTCGCGGGCGACATCGCCATCGTCGGCGGCCTGGACGAGATCCACATCGGCGACACGGTCTGCCCGCCGGACATGATCGATCCCCTGCCGGCGATCACGCTGGAGGAGCCGACGATCTCGATGGTCTTCTACGTCAACAACTCGCCCTTCGCCGGCAAGGAAGGCCAGTTCGTCACCAGCCGCCAGATCCTCAATCGGCTGGAGCTGGCCACGCTGCGCGACGTCGCGCTGCAGCTGCACGAGACCGACAGCCCCGACAGCTTCGAGGTCAAGGGCCGCGGCGTGATGCACCTGGGCGTCCTCGTCGAGAACATGCGCCGCGAGGGCTACGAGTTCGCGGTCGGCAAGCCGCAGGTGATCCTCAAGCGCATCGACGGCAAGCTGCACGAGCCGATCGAGCGCACCACGGTCGAGGTGCCGACCGAGAGCGCCGGCAAGATCATCGAGTACCTCGGCAAGCGCCGCGGCGAGATGACGCACATGGAGCCCTTCGGCCTGCACACGCGCGTCGAGTTCCTGGTGCCCTCGCGCGGCCTGATCGGCGCGCGCACGGCGATGATGACGCTCTCGCGCGGCGAGGCGATCCTCAGCCACGTGTTCGAGAAGTGGGCGCCCGACCAGGGTCCGATCCCGCGCCGCCAGAACGGCGTGCTGATCTCCGACCGCGCGGGCGACACGGTGCCCTACGGCATGTTCGGCCTGCTCGACCGCGGCGAGTTCTTCATCGCGCCCGGCACGCCGGTCTATCCGGGCATGATCGTCGGCGAGCACTGCAAGGACTCCGACCTCGAGATCAACGTCTGCCGCGAAAAGAAGCTCACGAACATCCGCTCGGCGGGCAAGGACGACAACGTCAAGCTGCCGCCGCCGCTGATCATGTCGCTCGAGGAGAGCCTGGAGTACCTCGAGGACGACGAGCTGCTGGAAGTCACGCCCAAGAACCTGCGCCTGCGCAAGCGCCTCCTGAGCGAGAACGAACGCAAGAAGGCCGACCGCTCCGAGCGCAAGTCGCAGCCGGCGTGAGCGAGCGCGACGCGCAGCCTGGCGCAGCGGACGTAGCGCATCTCGCCCAGCTCGGCCGCGGCGAAGTCGAGGCCTATCGTCGCGCCCTGGAGACCCGCGGCGTGCAGGCCTTCGTGCTGCCGCTGCGCGCCTGCGACGGCCCAACCTGAGGCAGCTTCGTGTGGCTCGCGGTCGCGAGCGCCGACCTGGAGCGCGCCAAGGCGGCGCTGAGCGCGCACTGGGCCGGCGGCTGAGAGGCCAGGGCGGGCCCGCGCGCGAATCGCTTTCCCGGGCCGGGTTACTTGGCCCCGGCCACCGTGCAGCAGCGGGGCAGGCCGCTCCCCTGGGCCCTCGGCGGTTCCGATCTCGGCGGGACCCGGGGTGCGTTGCCCGCAAGCTTGCACAGACTAGTCTTCAGCGGACCCCGTGCTGCGTGCCATCGGCCACAATGGCCAAGGCAGGACGGGCGAGCTTCCATCCCCTCGCTCGGCGCCAGGCGACACCCCACCCCACCATGAAGCACGCACGCGCCTGCCCGCTCGCGCCGCGAATGTCGCCCCGAATCGGTCTGCGCAGCTGGCTCGCCGGAGGGCTGCTGGCGGCCGCGGGGCTGTGCCTGGGAGCGCCCGTGGCCGCCCAGAGCACGCCGAGCTTCGTCAACTGGGAATCGCCGCACGTCCACCCGCTCGACCTGACCCCCGACCGGCTGACCTTGCTCGCGGTCAACACCGCGGACGCGCGCCTGGAGGTCTTCGACGTCTCCAGCGGCACGCCGATCGCGGTGAGCGCGATCAGCGTCGGCCTCGATCCGGTCAGCGTGCGCGCGCGCACCAACACGGAGTGCTGGGTGGTCAACCAGATCTCCGACTCGGTCTCGATCGTCGACCTCGCCGGCCGGCGCATCGTGCGCACCCTGGCTTGCGACGACGAGCCGGCGGACGTGGTCTTCGCCAACAACCGCGCCTTCGTTTCTTGCAGCCAGGCGAACACGGTGCTGGTCTTCGACCTCGGCAACCTCGGCGGGGCGCCGACGCGGCTGGAGATCGTGGGCGAGCACCCGCGCGCCCTGGCGGTCTCGCCGGACGGCACGAAGGTCTACGCGGCGATCTTCCACTCGGGCAATTCCTCGACCGTGATCGGCGGCATCACCCCGACCGTCCCCGGCAGCTTCCCGCCGAACACCGTCGGCGACCCGAGCACGCCTCACGGGGGCCAGAATCCTTTCCCCAACGGGCCGGGCAACACCTGGGTGCCGCCGTTCAGCGTCGGTCTCCCGACGCCGCCGCCGGTGGCCTTGATCCTCAAGAAGGACGCGGGCGGCCTGTGGCGCGACGACACCGGCGCCGACTGGAGCGCCTTCGTCAGCGGCGCCCAGGCTGCCAAGTCGGGACGGCCGGTCGGCTGGGACCTCGCCGACCACGACGTCGCCGTGATCCAGAGCGGCGCGCTGAGCATCAGCTACGCCAAGCGGCTGATGAACATCTGCATGTCGATCGCCGTCGTGCCCGGCAGCGGCGACGTGGTCGTGATCGGCACCGAGGCGACCAACGAGATCCGCTTCGAGCCGGTGGTGAACGGGAGTTTCGTGCGCGTGAAATGGGCGAGGATCGGCGCGGGCGGCGCCGGCACTCCGTCGCTGGTCGACCTCAACCCGCACCTCGACTACCAGAGCCCCACGATCGCGCAGTCGGAGCGCGACAAGTCGATCGGCGATCCGCGCGCGCTCGCCTTCCGCGCCGACGGCAGCCGCGCCTATGCGGCCGGAATGGGCTCGAACAACGTCGTCGTGCTCAATGCGCAGGGCCAGCGCGCCGGCGTCGCGCCGACCATCGCCGTGGGCAGCGGGCCGACCGGCCTGGCCCTGGACGAATCCGCGTCGCGGCTGTACGTGCTGGCGCGCTTCGACGCGGCGATCTCGGTGATCGACACGCAGTCGGAGACCGAAGTGGCGCGCGTCGGCTTCCACGATGCGACGCCCTCGGCGATCCGGAATGGCCGCAGGCACCTGTACGCCACGCGCGCCACCTCGGGCCTGGGTCAGGCATCCTGCGCCTCGTGCCACGTCGACGGCCGCGTCGACCGGATGGCCTGGGACCTCGGCGATCCCTCGGGCATCCAGACCTCGAGCACGCTGGGACAGAACCTGGGCGGCAACGTCCCCGGCCTGAACACCGGTCCCTTCTCGCCCTTCCATCCAATGAAGGGGCCGATGGTCACGCAGACCTTCCTGGACATCATCGGCAAGGAGCCGCTGCACTGGCGCGGCGACCGCAAGGGCATCGAGAACTTCAACGGCGCTTTCGTGTCCCTGCTCGGCGACGACGCGCAGCTGAGCAGCACGGAGATGCAGGAATTCGAGGACTACCTCGCGACGCTCACCTTCCCGCCCAATCCCTACCGCGCGATCGACAACACGCTGCGCTCCAGCCTGACCCTGCCTGGGCACTTCACCACCGGACGCTTCGGTCCGGCGGGGCTTCCGCTGCCGACGGGCAATCCGCAGCGCGGGCTGGCGCTGTACCGGCCGCCGAACCTGCTCGACGGCAACACGCGCGCCTGCGTCTCCTGCCACACGCTGCCCACGGGCATCGGGACGAACTTCGCGTTCAATCCGCAACTCAACCAGTTCGCCCCCTTCCCGGTCGGGCCGGCGGGCGAACGCCACCACGCGATCGTCGCTGGCAACGGGGTGAGCACGATCACGCTGAAGGTCCCTCAGCTGCGCACCCTGGCCGACAAACGCGGCTTCAACACGACGCAGCTGCTCAACACCGCGGGCTTCGGCTTGATGCACGACGGCACGGTCGATTCGATCGAGCGCCTGGTCAGCGAACCGATCTTCACCACCGCCAACGACCAGGACGTCGCCGACCTGGTCGCCTTCATGCTGTCCTTCTCCGGCAGCGGCCTGCCGAACGGCACGCTGCAGAACGTGCTCGAGCCTCCGGGCACGTCGAGCAACGACACGCACGCGGCGGTCGGCATGCAGGTCACGGTGATCACGGTCGCGAGCACGCCGACGGCGCTGATCCAGAAGATCGCCACGCTCACGCAACTGGCGGCCGAGGACAAGATCGGGGTGATCGCACACGTGCCCTCGCAGGGCCTGCCGCGCGGTTTCTTCTTCGACGGGACGGCGTGGCAAAGCGACCGCTTCCTGGAGAGCTGGTCGACCGCGCAGCTGCTGAACGCCGCCGCGGTCGGCAACGAACTGACGATCACCGCCGTGGCGCGCGGCACGCAGATGCGCCTGGGAGTCGACCGCGATCTCGACGGCGTCTTCGACCGCGACGAGCTCGACCAGGGCACGGATCCGGCCGACCCGGACAGCTTCGGCGGCGGCTGCCAGCAGCAGGCGCCCAGCGTGCCGAGCGGACTGGTCGCGAGCTTGGCCGGCGCGACCACGGTGCACTTGAACTGGAGCGACAACGCCAACAACGAAACGAGCTACCGGGTCGAACGCGAGGCCAACGCGAGCGGCTTGTGGAGCGTGATCGCCACGCTGCCGCCCGACTCCACGAACTACATCGACGATCCTGCGCCCTGCTCCACCTCGCTCGTCTACCGCGTCAGCGCCGTGAACTGCGCCGGCACCGCGGGCTCGACCATGGATCACGTCGTCACGAGCACCTGCTGCGGCGTCGAGGCGGCCTACTGCATCGCGAAGCTCAACAGCCTGGGCTGCCTGCCGATGATCGCCTGGACCGGCACGCCCAGCGCGAGCCAGCCCGCCGGATTCCAGATCCGGGCCAGCGAGGTGCGCAACAACAAGAACGGCCTGCTGTTCTACGGCGTCAACGGCCGCGAGAACCTGCCCTACCAGGGCGGCACGCTGTGCGTGAAGCCGCCGATCCGTCGCACGCCCTCGGTCAACTCCGGCGGCACCCTGCCGCCGAGCAACGACTGCACCGGCGTGTTCGCCTTCGACATGAACGCCTTCGCCGCCGGCGCGCTCGGCGGCAATCCGCTGCCCGCGCTGCAGGTGCCCGGCACACTGGTGCAATGCCAGTGGTGGGGCCGCGACCCCGGCTTCCTGCCTCCGAACAACACGACGTTGTCGAGCGCGTTGGAATTCACGGTCTGTCCGTAGCGTCCCGTGAAAAGGGTGCCAGGCATCCATCCACCCCGGCCGCCGTTGCGCGCAAGGCGCGCAACGGCGGCCGCGGTGGATGGATGCCTGGCACCCTTTTCAGGGGCCTGCCGCCGTGCGCGACCCGCGTCGAACCGAGCCGCGAGTAGCCAGGAATATCACCGCAGGCACCAACGCACTGCGGCCCTGCCCTCCGGGCGTGTCGATCGGGCGAGCCTGCCCCCCCGCTTCGACCGTCCCGGTTAGGCTCTTGGCCTTCGTCCCCCATCCCGGAGCCCGCCATGTCCTTGCGCCCCACCTGCCTCGCCCTCCTGCTCCCGATCGCCCTGTGCACCGTCCGCGAAGCCGGCGCTCAGTCCAGCTTCGTCAACTGGGAGAACCCGCACGTCCATCCCCTGGATCTCACGCCCGACCGCTCGCTGCTCTTGGCGATCAATACCCCGGACGCGCGCCTGGAGCTGTTCTCGACCGGCGGGGCGCTGCCGGTGTCGATCGGCTCGGTGCCGGTCGGCCTCGACCCGGTCAGCGTGCGCGCGCGCGACAACAACCAGGCCTGGGTGGTCAACCACATCTCGGACTCGGTCTCGATCGTCGACCTGCCGACGCAACGCGTGCTGGCCACGCTCGCCACCGACGACGAGCCGGCCGACGTCGTGTTCGCCGGCGGGCGCGCCTTCGTCAGCTGCAGCCAGGCGAACACGGTCCTGGTCTTCGACCTGGGCAACCTCAGCGCGGCGCCGACGCGCGTCTCCATCATCGGCGAGGACCCGCGCGCGCTGGCGGTCTCGGCCGACGGCACGCAGGTCTACGCGGCGATCTTCGAGTCGGGCAACGGCTCGACGGTGCTCGGCGGAGGCACCGCGGGCGCGGCCGCCATCAGCTTCCCGCCCAACGTGGTCAACCTGGTCACCACGCCCTACGGCGGAGTCAACCCGCCGCCCAACTCCGGCGCGGGCTTCAACCCGCCGATCAATCTCACGCAGGGCACGCCGCCCAAGGTCAGCCTGATCGTCAAGAAAGACGCCAGCGGCAAGTGGATGGACGACAACAACCACGACTGGACGCCTTGGGTCAGCGGCGCGAACGCCGCGCAATCGGGTCGTCTCGTCGGCTGGGATCTCGCCGACCACGACGTGGCGGTGATCGACGTCGGCTCGCTGTCGGTCAGCTACGTCCAGCGCATGATGAACCTGTGCATGGCGCTGGCGGTCAATCCCTCCACCGGTGAAGTGGTCGTGGTCGGCACGGACGCGACCAATGAAATCCGTTTCGAGCCGAACGTCAACGGCAAGTTCCTGCGCGTGCTCTTCGCACGTGTCGGCGCCGGCGGCATCGGTGCCCCGAACCTGATCGACCTCAACCCGCACCTCGATTACTTGTCGAGCACGCTGCCGCAGAGCGAGCGCGACAAGTCGCTGGGCGATCCGCGCGGACTCGTGTTCCAGGCCGACGGCACGCGCGGCTACGTCAGCGGCATGGGTTCGAACAACGTCGTGGTCGTGGACGGAAACGGCGCGCGCCTGAGCAGCGGCCCGGGCATCGCGGTCGGCGAGGGGCCGACGGGCCTCGCGCTCGACGAATCGCTCGGGCGTTTGTACGTGCTGGACAAGTTCGAATCGGCGATCTCGATGGTCGACACCTTCGCCCAACTCGAAGTCGCGCGCATCCCCTTCCACGACGCGAGCCCCGCGGCGATCAAGCTCGGCCGCAAGCACCTCTACGACACGCGCAAGAATTCCGGGCTGGGCCTGATCGCCTGCGCCTCTTGCCACGTCGATGCGCGATTCGATCGACTGGCTTGGGATCTTGGCGACCCCTCGGGCCTGAACAAGTCGCTCGCCGGCCAGAATCTGGGCGCGAACATCCCGGGTCTGACCACGGGCTTCGCACCGTTCCACGCGATGAAGGGGCCGATGACGACGCAGACGATGCAGGACATCATCGGACGCGAGCCGCACCACTGGCGCGGTGACCGCAACGGGCTGGAGCAGTTCGCCCCGGCCTTCCTCGGACTGCAAGGCGACGACACCACGCTCAGCGCGAGCGAGATGCAGGAGTTCGAGAACTTCCTGGCGACGATCTTCTACCCGCCCAACCCCTACAGGAATTTCGACAACAGCCTGCCGACCAATCTGCCCCTGCCCGGCCACTTCACCACCGGCCGCTTCGCGCCCGCGGGTGCTCAGTTGCCCAACGGCGACGCGGTTGCGGGCCTGGCCTCGTATCGGCCGCCGGTGCTGCTCGACGGCGGTGCGTTGGCCTGCTCGACCTGCCACACCATGCCGACGGGCATGGGCACCGATACGCGATTGATCGGCGGCGTCATGCAACCCTTCCCGGTCGGCCCCCAGGGCGAGCGCCACCACATGCTCGTGTCCGTCGACGGCCTGACCAACATCAGCATGAAGGTCCCGCAGACGCGCAACATGTACGAGAAGACCGGCTTCAATACGACGCAGCTGGTCAACACGGCGGGCTTCGGCCTGTTGCACGATGGCAGCGTCGACTCGATCGAGCGCTTCATCGCCGAGCCTGCTTTCCTGGTCACCAGCGACCAGCAGGTCGCCAACCTGACGGCGCTGATGCTGGCCTTCTCCGGCAGCGATCTGCCGACGGGCTCGCCCACCAACCCGCTGGAGCCCCCCGGCACGCCGAGCAACGATTCGCCGGCCTCGGTCGGCAAGCAGACGACGCTGGTCTCGCTCGCCGGCGCGCCGCCTGCGCAGACGGCGCTGATCACGAGCATGGAGCAATTGGCGATCAACGGAAAGGTGGGCGTGATCGCGAAGAGCCGCCAGTCGGGTCTCGCGCGCGGCTACCGCTACGAGCCGACGACGAACTCCTGGCAATCCGACCGCGCGGCGCAGACGCACACCGATGCGGCGTTCCGCGCGTTGGCCGCGGCGGGCAGCGAAATCAGCTTCACCGTGGTGCAGAAGGGCACCGAGACGCGGCTTGGGATCGATCGCGACCTCGACGGCGCCTTCGACCGCGACGAACTCGACGCGGGCACCGACCCGGCCGATCCGATGAGCCACCCCGGCGGCTGCACGCAGCTTGCGCCGAGCGCGCCGACGGCGCTGATCGCCAACACGATCTCCGCCACGCAGATCTCGCTGTCGTGGACCGACAACTCGAACAACGAGGACGGCTTCCAGGTCGAGCGCGCGCTCGCCGGCAGCGGCTCGTGGTCCGCGATCGGCTCGACCGTGGCGAACACGACCGCCTTCCAGGACACGAGCGTGGCCTGCGGCACGGCCTATGACTACCGCGTCAGCGCTTTCAACTGCGCGGGCAAATCGGGTGCCGCGCTGGACAGCGCGAGCGCGGGCGCCTGCTGCCCGACGCCGGTGGCGTACTGCACCGCCAAGCTCAACGGGCTGGGCTGCACGCCGACGATCGGCTCGACCGGCAACTCCAGCGCCGCGGCCAGCAGCGGCTTCGTCGTGCAGGGCAGCAACGTGCGCAACTCGAAGAACGGCCTGTTGTTCTATGGAGTCAACGGACGCAACTCGAGCCCCTACCAGGGCGGCACGCTGTGCGTCGCGACGCCGATCAAGCGCACGCCGTCGACGAACTCCGGCGGCACGCTGCCGCCGGCGAACGACTGCAGCGGCGTTTTCCAGATCGACATGAACGCCTTCGCGGCAGGCGGCCTCGGCGGCAATCCGCTCGCGGCCCTGAGCATCGTCGGCACGACGGTCAACTGCCAATGGTGGGGCCGCGACCCGGGTTTCCCTGCGCCGAACAACACGACGCTGACCGACGGGTTGGAGTACGTGGTCTGCCCTTAGGCCGGGATCCGCGGCCTGGCCACGGCTCCGCGGCCGTGACCGGAGCCAGGCTGGCGGATGCGATGAAACATTTTCGACCATGGTCGGGAGTAGCCTGACCATGAGCGAGCATCCCAACGCCCTGTTCGAGCGCTACCGCAGCCACAACGACCTGCGCGCCCTGGCCCGGCTCTTCGACGCGGTGGCGCCGGAGCTGGCTTCGGTCGCGGCACACTTGGCGAAGTCCACGGACGAGGCCGAGGACCTGGTGCAGGCCACGTTCCTGAGCGCGATCGAACGCTCGGAGCATTTCGATCCCAAGCGGCCGCTGGTGCCGTGGATGCTTGGGATCCTCGCGTTGCACGCGCGCAAGCAGCGTGCGCGAGCGGGACGCGAGCTGGACGTCGAACGCGTGCACCAGCCCGCGGTCTCGGATCCGGAGCGCGATGTCGAGCAGCGCGAGTTGACCGCCGCGGTCGGGCAGGCGGTCTCGCGACTCAGCCCGGCTTGCGCGCCACTGGTGCGCCGCTACCTGCTCGAAGGCGCGACGACGCAGCAGCTCGCGCGCGAGTTCGAGATCCACCCGATCACGGCGCGCGTGCGTTTGCACCGCGGGCTCAGGCAGCTGCGCAAGCTCTTGCCGATCGGGCTCTCGGTCGCGGCTTTCGGCGCGGTTGGATCGCGATTGGATCTCGCCGCGGTGCGCGCCTGCGTGCTGCGGCGCGCGGCGCAATTGACGGGAGCGAGCGTGCCGGTGGCAAGTCTCGCTTCGGGAGCCTTGATGCTGGCGCTGCTGGCTCCGCTGGTGCTGGCCGTGCCCGCGTGGCTGGCCTGGCGCACGCCGAGCGGCAGCACGGCGGAGCTTGCGACGCTGGAGCCCGCGGCTTCGAGTCGCGTAGCGAGTCTCGCCAACGTCGAAGCGTCCTCGCTCGCGAACGCGGCGGCCGAAGCGCTCGATCCGCAGCCTGCGTCCGCGCGAACCTCCGCGACGCCGAACCTCGCCCAAGCGCGCGTGCGCGGCCGCTTGCTGCGTCCTGACGGATCGCCCGCCGTGGGCGCGGTGGTCGATCTCGACGGCCTGGTCGGCGATTCGCAGCTCGCCGAGGCGCACGGTCTGCCGTCGCAGTGGGTCGATCCAGCGCCGCTGGTTTGCGGCGAGGGCGGAGAGTTCGAATGGAACTTCGAAGCGCGGCCTGGTGACCAGTTTTTCCTCACGGCGACGGCGGAGGGTTGCGCGCGGGCGAGTTGGCGCTGGACGGAGCTCGAAGCGAACGAGCAGCTCGACCTCGGCGACGTGGAACTCGAAGCCGCGGGCGAATTGAGTGTGCGCGTGCTCAACGCACAGGGCGAGATCCTGGGGCAGGGATGGACGGTGAGCGCCGACGTGCCGGCGCCCAACAGGCTGCAAGGCCGCGACAACTCCATGGTGCGGGGGACGGTCGATGCCTCGGGCAACACGTTCATGCTCAGCGCGTTGCCGGCGCGGCGCGTGAACGTGTCCGCGCGGACCCTGAACTACGCAAAGGCCGAGGCGCGCTCGGTCGAGGTGCTCGAAGGCACGAGCACCGCCGTGGAACTTTTGTACGTCGGTCCTGATCCCCTGCGGCGCATCGCGATCAGCGTGCGCGTGCCGCGCGGGGGGCATTCCGCTCCAGCGGCGGAACACGTCTGGCTGACGCAACCTGGCCTGCCCGCGCGTCAGGCACAAGCGCCGTCCTCGTACGTCAGCGCCTTCAGCTTCGATGAACTCGAGCCCGGGGTGTCGTACGCCGTGCTGATCGACGATCCGCGCCTCGAGCCGTGGAGTCAGAGCGGCGTGCAGGCCGGCGAGACGCTGCGCCCCAAGTTGCGCGGCAACGCGGCGCTGGCGCTGCGCATTCTGCAGGCGGATCAGACGCCCTACACCGGCCGCTACCGGCTGAGCGTGCTGTCGTTCGGATCGCAATCGCACCACGATCTGCACCTCGTGAGCGCCAACGAGGATCCGCCGCCGGACGGACGCGTCAGCGGCTTGCTGCCCGGCGATTATGAACTGGAATTGTCCGTGGCCAACCAGGGCGCGCAGCGACTGGTCGTGACGGGGCTTGACGCCTTGGAAACGCGCGAACTCGAGCTCAGCCTGGGCCTGCCTGTCGGCATGCAGGGCCGTGTGCTTGCGAGTGACGGCGCCAGCCCGATGGTCGGCGTCGACATGCAGCTCACGCGCGGCGAGCTTGCGGGACATACGCTGGGCATTGGACAGGGGATGAGCGTGGGCGGTCAGAGAGTCCCGCGCGTCGACGCGCGCGCGACGACCGATGCCCAAGGCCGCTTCCAGTTTGAGGATTTGCAGCCGGGAGCGTGGGTCGTCCGCGCCAGGTGGAGCCGCTGGTTGTTCGTGGACCAGACGGTAGTGCTTCCGCTGGAGCACGAACTGGAGTTCGTGCAACCGCGCTGCGGACTCTTCGCGGGGCAACTGCTGCTGCCGCCGGGCTCGCCGATCGGAGATGCGGAGTTGTTGATCAGGCCGATTGTCGATGGCGTTCTCGGCAGGCCAGCGCCGGAACCGTCGGAAAAGAACGGTACATCCGAACTCGCCGCCGATGGCAACTTCCAATATGGGCCGCTGCCCGTTGGCGATATCGATGTGGGCTTGAGGGTCACGACCGAGTGGCTCGACGAGGGCCAGACGAGTACGGCCTCTGGCCCGCGACTAGGCACGTTCACGATCGCAGAAGGCGCGCCGCAGATGCAGCTGATCGATGCGCGCGCGAGCTTCCCCGCTCGCGTGCATGGGAGAGTGACCCTCGACGGCCTCGCCGCTTCCGGCGGTTCCGTCCTGATCAAGTCGCTCACGCCAACTGCGCCGCAGCACACTTCGGGCGGGCTCTCGGTCGCCGGGGAATTCCGTTACGGCGGACTCGTGGCGGGCTCCGAGCAACGCCTGGAATACACATCCCCCAGCGGATGGTCGTGGGTCGTGCCTGAGACGATCGTGGTGGCCGCGGGCAGCGACACCGAGTGCACGATCGCGATCACGACCATCGAACGCGAAATCCAGATCGTCGACGCGAACACGCATCAGCCTCTGCCCCACCAGCGCCTCGCCTGGCGCACGGGGCTCGACTTCGCGGCGACTCAAGATCCTCCCGGCGAGTTGGAGCACGGCGGCGGCCGCAGCGACGCGCAGGGCGAGCTGAATGTGCGCATGCCGCCGGGTCCGGTGCGCTTCGTCGCGCTGCCCTCGGGGACCTTCACTCCCTCCACCATGGATTGGAGTGAAGGCAGCGCGCCGATCGTGCTGCGCTTCACGCCTGCGCCGTAGCACGCGTCACGGAAAACGGATCCGGCGAGTCGGTTGGGCGGCACCGACTCGCCGGATCACTGCGGGGTCTGGTCGGGCTCGAAGCCCGCGCTCACGGCGCGACCGTGTACTCCAAGCCGTCGGTCAGCGTCGTGTTGTTCGGCGCGGGGAAACCCGGGTCGCGGCCCCAGAACTGGCAGTTGACGACGGTGCCTGACACGCTCAGCGCCGGCAACGGAACCGGCGGGCCGCCGCTCAACGCAAACGCGTTCATGTCGATGCTGTACACGCCCGTGCAGTCGTTCGCGGGCGCGGGGGTGCCGCCCGAGTTGAGCGCGCCCGTGCGCTTGATCTGCGAGGCGACGCACAGCGTTCCGCCCTGGAACGGGATCGAAGCACGTCCGTTGACGCCGTAGAACAAGAGCCCGTTCTTGTTGTTGCGCACGTTCGAGCCGGTGACGTCGAAGCCCGATCCCGCGCTGGCGCTGGGCGATCCGCTCGCGCCGATCGTCGGCACGCAGCCCAAGGCGTTGATCTTGGCCGTGCAGTAAACCGTGGCCTGCGCGCCCAGCTCGACGACCCCGTGAACCTGGTTGTGGAAGGCGGTGCCGGCGTCCGGCAGGTCGTTCCACAACGCGGCGGGATTGTTGTAGCGCATGCAGCCGAAGTCCTCGCCCGCGCCTGCGTTGTTCGGCTCGCCGACGTCCCAGTTGGTGAACGTCACCGGCTCGCCGCTGGCCCACACGAAGCTGCCTTCGGCCGCCACGTCGTTGAAGCCCATCCACAGATCGATGTCAACCCCGCCGAAATTGTGGAACGTGGCGGTGATCCAATCGTGCTCGGCTTGGTCGTTGACCGTGACCAGGTGGCCGCCCAGCTGGATCGCGCCCAGCTCGGCCTCGCTCCAGGACGAGTATTCGAGCAGGTGGTAGACGTGCCCGTTGGCCGGATTGGTCGCCGTGGTGAGGATCGCCGGCGGCAGCACAGGGCCGATGTTCATGTTGCCGGTGCCCGGCGCGGAGCTGGGGTAGACACCCAGCCGCACGATGTAGGTCTGGCCGGCGACGGCGTTGAACTGGATCTCGGTCTGCAGGCTGCAGGCGTCGTCGCCGCAGGCGATCACCGGGCCGGCGCAGGAGCTGTCGTAGACGGCGATGCGCGTGTCGACGCTGGTCTGGCCACAGGTGTCGATCTGGAACAGGCCCGAGTTCGGGGCGGTCCAGCTCCACCAAACGTCGAGCTCGATCTGCGATTGGCCGAAGAACAGGCACAGGTTGTCCGGCGAACCGTCGGTGGTGGCCAAAGTGTTGTCGAAGGCGAACAACCCGGTTCCGGTGATGACCTGGGCGGTGGCGCAGGTGTTGTCACCCTGGGCGAGCGCGGGTGCGCTCAGGCCGCAAATGAGGGACATGGCGAAGGCGACGCTGGATTGCTGCATGGAGTTCCTCGAGGGATGGGAGCGGAGACGAGCGCGGACCAGTGTAATCGATGGGCCGCGAGCCGCCGCGCGAGGCTCGGAGGGGACACGTTTACGCACCGCGAACCGGCGCCCGCGGCAGCTGTGACCTCGCGGTTCGCGGGAGCTGCGGCGATCCCCTAGAGTGGTTGACGCCGAGAGGCCGCAAACGCCGATCGAAAGCCTTGCATGAGCGCTACGCACCCCAAACCTGCTCGCCGAAAGCTGCGCTGGCCGTTGCTGGGCGCGCTCGCGCTCGTCGCGGGCCTGCTGGTCTGGCGCTTCGCTCCGCCGGCGTGGTTCGGTGAAGTGCCCACGACGAGGATCGAGGGCGCGCTGGTGCGTCGCGGGCCGCTGCTGATCTCGGTGCTCGCGCGCGGCGACCTGGCGGCGGCGGACAGCGTCGATCTGAAGTCGGAGGTCGAGGGCCGCACGACGATCCTCTCGCTGCTGCCCGAAGGCTCGCGCGTGAAGGAGGGCGACTTGGTCTGCGAGCTCGACGCCACGCCGCTGATCGAGAAGCGTTTCCAGCAGCAGATCGCCGTGCGCAACGCCGAGGCCGCCTACGTCAAGGCCAAGCAGAACTTCGAGATCCAGCGCAGCCAGAATCGCAGCGACCTGGCGAAGTCGAACCAGACGCTGGAGTTCGCGCGCCTGGACCTGCGAAAATTCCAGGAAGGCGAACGCGACTCGCAGCTGGAGAAGTCCAGGCAGGCGATCGACCTGGCCAAGGAAGATGCGGCGCGGGCGCGGACCAAGCTCGACTGGTCCGAAAAGCTCGCCGGCAAGGGTTTCCTGACCAGCTCCGAGCTGGAGGCCGACCGCATCGCCGAGCACCGCGCCGCGATCGTGCTGCAGCAGGCGACGCGCGACCTCGACTTGCTGGAGCGCTTCCAGCTGCCGCGCACCGAGGCGGAACTGCTGGCGGCGCGCGAGGAAGCCGAGTTCGAGCGCGAGCGCGTGGAGCTGCAGGCCAAGGCGCGCATCGTCGACTTCGAGGCCGACCTGAGCACCAACGAAGCCAAGCTCGGCCTGGAGACCGAGAAGCTCTCGAAGCTGGAGCTGCAGATCGAGAAGGCGCGCATCCGCGCGCCGCGCGCAGGCCTGTTGATCTACGCGCAGCTCGACAGCGACGAACCGCCGATCCAGGAGGGCACCGAGGTCCGCGAACGCCAGACGATCGCCTCGATCCCCAGCGCCGAGGGAATGACCGCGCGCGTCAAGCTGCACGAATCGGTGCTCGAGCAGGTCAGCCTGGGCCTGCCGTGCACGATCACGGTCGACGCGCTGCCGGGCAAGAGCTTCGAGGGCAAGGTGGCCTTCGTCGCGCTGCTGCCCGACCAGAATTCGCGCTGGTCGAATCCGAACGCGCGCTGGTACCGCACCGATGTCGCGATCCTGGGCGGGAGCGCCGACATGCGCCCGGGAATGTCGTGCGCGATCACCGTGCGCATGGAAGAGATCCCCGACGCGATCTACGTGCCCTCGCAGGCCGTGTTCCGCGACGGCGATGCCAACGTCAGCTACGTGCTCCGAGCCGGCGCCGTCGAGGTGCGCCCGGTCACGGTCGGTCGCTACAACGTCGAGAACGTGCAGATCCACAGCGGGCTCGCCGAGGGCGAGATGGTGCTCCTCAGCCGTCCCGGGGATCTCGGCGAGCAGCGCGAGCAGCCCGAGGAAACGGATCCGCCGCTCGCCGTTGAGCAATCCACGGCCTCCGCGCCGGGCGCGCAGCCCGCGCGCGAGTGATCGGCGCGCTCCTCGAGTTCGTCGATCGACTTCGGACTCGTCCTCGCGCCGGCGCGGGAGCTGCACTCGTGGGTGGCATGTGCGCTGCGCTTGCCCATCCAACGCACACCCAGCACGCGCCGTGACTCGAGCTCCGCTGCGCTGCGGCAGTGCTCCGTGAACGCGTTTGGTGCGACACCGTACAGCTCAGCACGCGCCGTGACTCGATCTCAGGTGCACTGCGGCGGTGCTCGGCGAACGAACTTGGTGCGACACCGTACAGCTCGTTATCCGCTGCACTGCGGCAGTGCTCGGTGAACGAATCTGGTGCGACACCGTACAGCTCGTTCGTACCATGCAGGCTTCGCTTGCCACCCAACGCACGCACAGCACGCGCCGTGACTCGATCTCAGGTGCGCTGCGGCTTCGCTCGGTGAACGAATCTGGTGCGACACCGTCCAGCTCGGTGAACGAATCTGGTGCGACTCCGTACGCGCGGGTAGGGTGGCGGGCATGGGGCTGTTTTCATGGGGCAGGCGCGAGGATTCGCGAGCTGCGCTTGGGCTGCCCGCGCGCGGGGATCAGCAGGCGCTGAGGTTGGTGCTGGCTTACCACCAGGCGAGCAAGCACGACTACCACCGGTTCGCGGCGGGTCCTCTGGAACTGGATTGGGAAACGCAGCCCGATCCGTTCCGGCGCTACGCGGGCGCGCGCTTGGAGCGGCTTGATCGCAGCCTGCCGGAAGGCCCTCCGTGGTTTGAGCCGGGGTTCCAGCCCGGCGCGACGAACCCACGCGTGTTGGATCGAGCAGCTTTGTCGCAGCTCCTCCACGACAGCCTCGCGCTCTCGGCATGGAAACGCTCCGGGCCTGCGCGCTGGGCGCTGCGCGTGAATCCTTCCAGCGGCAACCTGCATCCGACCGAGGGCACGCTGCTCTGCGGGCCGATTCCCGGGTTGTTCGACAAGCCGACGGTGGCGCACTACGCGCCGCGCGAGCATGCACTGGAAGTGCGCGCGGAGTTCTCGATCGAAGCGTGGCGCGAGCTCTCGCGCGGACTGCCCGAGGGCAGCGTGCTCGTCGGCCTGTCCTCGATCCACTGGCGCGAGGCCTGGAAGTACGGCGAGCGCGCGTTCCGCTACTGCCAGCACGATGCCGGCCACGCGATCGCCGCGCTGTCGATCGCGGCGGCGGCGCTGGGTTGGCGCGCACGCCTGCTGGAGCAGGCCGGCACATCGGATCTGGCGCGCCTGCTGGGCGTGTGGAGAAACGTCGGCGTCGAGCTCGAGGAGGCCGAGTGCCTGATCGCAGTAGCCCCGCAGTCCGCTGCGATCGATTGGGTCGCGCCGCCAGCAAGCTTCTTCGCCGCCTGCGAGCGCTGGACGTGGATGGGCACGCCCAACCCGCTGTCCAGCGACCACCACGAGTGGCCGATCCTCGAGGCGCTCGCCGAGGCGACGCGCAAGCCAGCGCAGCCGGCGCTCGATCCCGTGCCCGCGTGCCGCACGCCGCTCGCCGACGCGCGCGCGGCATGCGAGCCCATTTCGCTGCGCGCGATGATCCACCAGCGGCGCAGCGCCGTGTCGCTCGACGGCAGGAGCGGGATGGCGCGCGACGCCTTCTACCAGACGCTGACGCGCACGCTGCCCGAAGTTTCGCCGCTGGTCTTCGCTGCGCTTCCGTGGCGGCAGCGCGTGCACCTGCTGCTCTTCGTGCACCGCGTGGCCGACCTGGAGCCGGGGCTGTTCCTGCTCGCGCGCGATTCCAAGCAGCTCGACGCGCTGCGCGCCGCGTTCGACCCGGGATTCGTCTTCGAATCGCCGGCGGCGTGCCCGGCGTCGCTGCCGCTTTTCCGGCTGCGCAGCGGCGATGCGCGCTCGCTGGCGCGCGGCGTCTCGTGCCAACAGGACATCGCCGCCGACGGCTGCTTCAGCCTGGGCATGCTGGCGGAGTTCCGCGCCTCGCTCGAGAGCGAGGGCGCGTCCTTCTACCGCCGCCTCTATTGGGAATGCGGCGCAATCGGACAGGTGCTCTACCTGGAAGCGGAAGCGCTCGGACTGCGCGGCACGGGCATCGGCTGCTTCTTCGACGACCCGGTGCACCGCAGCATCGGATTGCGCGACGACGCCTGGCAGAGCCTGTACCACTTCACGCTTGGCCGCGCGGTCGACGACGAACGCTTGACCACCGAGCCCGCGTACGCAGCCGTCTGATCGTACGGTACCAGGCGCGAATTCAACACAATAGTGCAGGCGGGGACCACCCGCGCACCCCAGCCCCAAAGGGTTGTAAGCGAGCCGGGGAACCGACC
>Ga0315910_10001199_pt1 | contig 24214 bp, 19 predicted proteins | sample EdamamesoilMG_FD_204470 | JGI IMG/M metagenome (GOLD analysis project Ga0315910, IMG submission 204470) | Garden soil microbial communities collected in Santa Monica, California, United States - Edamame soil | ecosystem: Environmental > Terrestrial > Soil > Garden | place: USA: California... | reverse complement strand
CGGGCCGGCTGACAATTCACAACGCAAACACCTACACGGGCGAGACGCGGGTGAGCGGTGGCGAACTTTTCGTAAACGGTTCTCTTGTTGGCAGCCCTCTGATTGTGGAGCGACGCGGCACGCCCGAAGAGCCGTCGCAGTTTGGCGGCAATGGACACCTCGGAGCGGGACTCACCGTGCAGAACGGCTGCGTGCTGATCGTTGGACCCGACACGAACTCCACCGGAACGCTGACGCTTTCCAACCAGCTCACTGAACTTGGTAGTGTGCTCAACCGCTTCGATCTTTCCAACGACCCCACCGGCACAACCAACACCAACGACCGCGTGAATGTATTCGGCCATGTCACGCTAACCGGCACAAACATCATCGCGATCAATCAACTCAACGGCTTTCTCGGGAACGGTGTCTATCCGTTGATCGCTTATTCCGGCACGCTGACAGGTGGTTTGACCAACCTCGCGCTGGCCGGCGAATTCATCCAATCCGTCGCGCTGACGAATCCACCCGGGATGATCGCCTTGCTCGCCGTGTTGCCAGCCGGGCCGCCGACTGCGCCGACCAATTTGGTGGCAACGGCGATTGGCGCGTTTCAGATCAATCTCAACTGGACGGAAACAGCATCCGACGAGAACGCGCTGCTGGTCGAGCGCTCTCAGGGCAACACTACGGACTTCGCACAAATCGCCCTCCTCCCGCCGAACACTTCCTCGTTTCAGGACATCGGCCTGGCCGCGAACACGACGTATTATTACCGCGTGCGCGGTACGAACCTTGTCGGTTTCTCCGCTTACTCGAACACAAACAGCGCCACGACCACCGCCACGCCGCCGTCACTCACTTGGCGCGGCGACGGTGCGCAGAATATCTGGGACCTTGCCACCACGGCGAACTGGCGCAACGGCACAGCGCAAACGGTTTACGCCGACGGTTCATTCATCACCTTCGATCAATCCGGTTCAAATTCGCCCGCGATCAACCTGGCCGGCAGCTTCGCACCCGGCACGCTCACCGTGAACGCGACGAAGAACTACGCTTTCGGCGGCGGTTCAATTGACGGAGCGGTGGCGATTGGCAAGTCCGGCAGCGGCTCGCTCACGCTCAGCACCACGAACACCTTCACGGGCGGCATCCGACTCACCAACGGCACAGTGATTCCCGGCAGCGCGAGCGCAAACAGCACCAGCCTCGGACGCGGACCGGTCACTTTCTATGGGGGCGTTCTGGAATTCTCGGGTTGGAACGGCAGCACTTCGCCTGATTACGGCGGCAACACCAACGCCTACGTCATCCCCGCCGGACAGTCGGGAACGATTCGCGTGCCACAGCGCTTTCTTTCTCCGGGACTCAACGGCCCGCTCACGGGCAGCGGCACGTTGAACCTTCAGGTGAAATACGTCCGCGGGAATGTCAGCGGCAATTGGACGGGCTTCACCGGACGCATCAACGTTGCTGCTGGAAGCGGCGGTGCGACTGTGGACGATTTTCGGGTTGTCAATGCAAGCGGCTTCCCGAACGCGCGGCTTCACCTCGGCACCAACGTTTTGATGTATTCGCGGGCGACGGCCAACAGCGTTATTCCCATCGGCGAATTCTCCGCCGCGCCGGGCGCGATAATCAGCGCGAGCTTCGGCAGCAGCGAGGGCGTGCAGAACGCCGTGACCTGGCGCGTGGGAGGACTGAACACCGATGCCACCAACGCCGCGCTTTTTCAGGGAACGATCAGTCTGATCAAGGAAGGTGCGGGCCGATGGACGTTGACCCGGGACAACACGTACACCGGAACAACGACGGTCAACAGTGGTGTGCTGATCGTGAACGGTGACCAATCCGCCGCGACGGGAAACGTCATCGTGAACACAACCGCCACCCTCGGCGGCGATGGCGTCATTAGCGGCAACACGACGGTTAACGGCGCGCTGTCGCCAGGAGTTTCCATCGGCACGCTGGCTTTCAGCCAAAACCTCACCTTAAACGCGCCGGGCCGGTGTCAGTTTGAAATCGGCAAGGACCCGCTGGCGAACGATCAGGTGGTTGTGGCCGGGAATCTCGTCTTGGGCGGCACGCTGAGTGTGGCGAATACCAGCGTGGAATTGCTGTCTGCCGGCGACAACTTTCAGTTGTTCGCCGCCGCCGCTACCAGCGGAGAATTCGCCGCGTACAACCTGCCGTTATTGGAGAAAGGGCTGGCATGGAACACCAGCCGGCTGGCCGTGGACGGGCGGATTTGGGTGGTGAGCACGCAGCCGCCGATAATGAATCACGCGACACTCACGGGCGGTCAGTTCACGGCCAGCGGCTCCGGCGGCACGCCCAACTGGATTTATTTCGTGCTGTCGGCAACCAATGTGGCGCTTCCGGAGGAGCAGTGGTCGCGGGTGCAGACAAACCAGTTCAACGGCAACGGCTCGTTCGGATTCGTTGTGTCTATCAATCCCGCTGCGTCGCAAACCTTTTATCGAATCGTTGTGCCATGATCCAACACCGCATCCATTTTGACAATTTTGCCTCACGGCCAGAATGGGCAGGCGATTTGGCAGATTTGCGATGGTCACGCTGGACGCCCTCAGGGTTTAATGTGTCCCTGAACCAAGAACGCAATGTCACCCGGGAATTTCCACGGATGAATTGCCTTTGTCGGTCGTCTGAGACCGGTCAGCGCTTTGTTTTAACACCCTAACCTCCATCATGAACATGAAGCACTTAGTCCTTAAATCGTCCCTCATCGTTGTCCTCGGTCTGCTCGCGATGCAGCCATCCCTCCGGGCGGCGGATGTGATCAAAGCCGACAACGCCACCGACCTCAACCAAGGATCGTCATGGGCTGGCGGCACGCCCCCGACTTCGGCGGATGTCGCGATCTGGAACAGCACCGTCACGGCGGCCAACACCGTGCTCCTGGGTGCAAATACCAATTGGGCTGGCATCCGCATCACCAATCCCGCCGACCTGGTGACCATCGGGGCGGGCAACACGTTGACGAATGGCAGCGCCGGGATTGATCTGGGACTGGCCATGGCGGACCTCACCTTGGACAGCGGACTTGAGCTGGGCGCTTCACAGACATGGAACGTAGGAGCCAACCGCACCTTGATCATCAGCACGCCCCTTTCCGGCGCGGCGGCCACCACGATCACAAAGAGCGGCGCAGGGACATTGATTTTGAGTTCAGCCGCCAACGGCACCTACGCGGGCAACTGGTCCATTGATGGCGGCGTGTTGCAACTCAACTCCGGCAACGTAAATGCCAACAGCGCGCTCGGTACGGGCGGGATTACCAATAATAATTCGACCCTCCGTACGCACGCGGGACGCATCGTCGGCAATGTGCTTCAGTTCAACGGCGATTGTATCGTGGACGCGAACGGCCTGAGTGTGGTTTTCGACGGTGCGATTCAAGGCGGCGGGACGATCCGCGTAACAAATCTTATTGCCGGCGCGACGTTGACCTTCGGCGGCAATGGCAACGGCGGCGGAAACATGAACAACTTCACCGGAGCGGTCCTGTTGGGCGACAGTGCCGGGACGCTGCGCTTCAACAACGGCGGCGGCAACAACAACGTGGGCAATGCCAACGCGACATTCGATCTGGGTACCGGCACGGCGTCCTTCTTCAGCCGCAACCGCAACGCGACGGTGAATTTTGGCGAACTCTGGGGCGGCTTGGGTACGACGATCCGGCAGGGCGCCAGCAGCAGCGGCACGACCACCTACAATATCGGCGGCAAAGGCACGAGCAGCACGTTCGAGGGCATGATCGTGGATGGCGGCACAACCGCCGCCGGCTTGGTGGCCATCAACAAAGTCGGCGCTGGTACACTGACGTTGCTGGGAGCGAACACGTATCTCGGTAACACCACCGTTTCTGAAGGCGTGCTGCAAATCGGCAGCGGCGGCATCAGCGGAACGCCGGGCGGCGGAGCAGTCGTCAACAATGCCACGTTGATTCTCAACCGGACAAATGACCTCACCGTGGCCAACGCGATCAGCGGTACGGGCAACTTGATTGTGCAGGGTGGCGGGACCGTCACCTTCGACGGGGCCAACACTTCCTCTGGCAGCCTGATCGTGAACGTCGGCGTAGCGGTGGTTGGCGCGGCGGGTTCGATTCAAGGTCCGATCACACTCGCAAGCGGAACGCGGCTCGACGTGTCGCTGAATCCCGGGTTCGCGTTGAATCAAACGCTGTCCGGTTCAGGCGCAGTTGTGGGAGCATTGACGGCCAATGGAGACACGCTTAGTCCGGGTGGCGCGGACGCGGCAGGTGCGCTCACATTTTCCAACGGTCTGAACGAAGCGGGCGCGCTGATTCACCAGATGGAATTGACCAATCCTGGCGGCCCGAACGATCTGATCAACATAGTCGGCGACCTCACCGTGAGCGGCTCGGTGACCAGTTCCATCGTCGCCACGCGCCTGGGTGGAGGCGCACTCCCGCAGGGTGTGTATCCGCTGATCAAATACTCCGGCACATTCAACGGCACGCTCGACAATTTCGGTGTCACGGTTGTCGGTGTGACGGGCACGCTCACGAACCCGCCGAATCAAATCGCGCTCATCGTCACTGCGGCCTCACGAGGCGCAACCAACCTGACATGGAAAGGCGACGGCGCGGCAAACAGTTGGGATGATGGTTTGAGTGCGAACTGGTTGAGCGGCCTCGCGTCCTTCACATTTCTGGCCGGCGACTCGGTGCGCTTCGACGCTACTGGCGCGGCCAACGCGGTGGTGAACCTTGCCTCCGCCGTTCTCCAACCCTCCGCCGTGGTCGTGGATGCAGCCAACGATTACACCTTTGCTGGCGCGGGCAACATCAGCGGTGCGACCGGCTTGATCAAAACGAATTCCGGCAAGCTGACGATTCAGACAACAAACTCCTATACCGGACCGACGGTGATCGGCGGCGGCACGTTGGAAATTGCCAGCGCGGCGAACGGCAATTCCGCCAGCCCACTCGGAGCATCGAGTGGAGCCCCAACCAATCTCGTGTTTTACGGCAGCACGTTGGCCTTTTCCGGAGCGGACAGCACGACGGATCGTGGCGCGACCTTGAATGGCCCCGGCGGAATCTTTGATATCGTGAGCGGCAACCTTACGTTCAATGGAGCGCAACTCATTGGGGCGGGCGCATTGGTGAAGAACGGGGTCGGCACGTTGATGCTGGCGGTGGCCAACACTTATGCTGGCGGCACGGTTCTCAGCAACGGCGTGCTCGCGCTCGGATCGAACGGGGCGAACAACAATGGCGTTGGCGGCAGCGGCCTTGGGCCGACGAACAGTCCGGTGACGTTCCGCGGCGGCACCCTTCAGTTGTTTGGTTTCACTGGCAGCGAGGCGGCAAATTACAGCACCCTCTACAACCCGCTGGTCGTCTCAGCCGGCGAAACCGGTGAATTGCGCATGTTTCAGCGCGGCCCGGCCAACAGCGGCGGCAACGCCGGCTTGCAGAGCAGCCTGACGGGTGCAGGCACGTTGAACCTCGTGGTCAATTATGTACGCGATGACTTGAGCGGTGACTGGTCCGCCTTCACGGGTCACATCAATGTCCTCGCTCGCGACGGCGGTGACGAAATGCGGATCAACAACAATTTCGGTTACGCCAATGCGACGGTTACTCTGAACGACGGCGTCAGCCTCTGCCGCTCGTTCACCGCTGACACGGTGAATGACCTCGGCGCTCTGAATGGCACCGGCTTGAGCATTCTGGGGACGGGCAACAGCGCTGGCGCACGTACGACCTGGCGCGTGGGTTGGCTGAACACCGATGCGAACTTCGCCGGAACGATTGCCGATGATCCGGGGGGAACGCGAATAGTCAAAGTCGGCACCGGCACCTGGACCTTGAGCGGCGCCAATGCCCATACCGGACCGACCATCATCAGCAACGGCGTGCTGGCGGTTACCGGTTCGCTAGCCAGTACGAACATCAGCGTCGTCTCAGGCGCCTTTCTCGACGTTTCGGCGCTGCCAGCCTTGTCGCTTGCGCTCGGACAAACGCTTGGCGGAAACGGAACGGTGCGCGGGGCGGTAGATACCTCTGGTGGCGGCACGATCGCACCCGGTTTGTCAGTTGGCACGTTGACGATCACGAACAGTGTGAACCTGGCCGGGGAAGTTGTAATGGAAGTCAGCCGCAGCGGCGGTGTCCTCACGAGCGACAAACTCATCGCGCCCAGCATCGCTCAGGGCGGCACTTTGCGCGTAATCCGCAGCGGCGAACCGCTTCAGGTCAACGACATCTTTGATTTGTTCGATGGCGCATTGTCCGGCGCGTTCACGACTTTGGCACTCGGTTACTACGCTTGGGATACAAGCCAACTGGCGGCGAACGGGACAATTCGCGTCACCGGCCTGCTGCCCGCACCTACGCTGGGCGCGACCGCGAGCGGCGCGGACATTGTGCTGACTTCCGCGGGAGGAATTCCCGGTGGCCAGTTGACCGTGGTAACATCAACGGATGCCAGTCTGCCGCCGGATTCGTGGACACCGGTCGTTAGCGATGTGTTTGATCTCAGCGGCAATTATACGCTCGTCATCCCTGTTGAGCCAGGTACGCCACAACGGTTCTACGCCATCCGCGCCTTCTGAGTCATGAACGGAAGACAGGCTTGGATGGCGGTCGCCCTGTTGGCTGGTTTCATCGCCAGCCGTGGAGTGGCGCAACCCCATCCATCGTCCGCTCCCGCGCTTTATCTCATCGGCGATTCCACGGTTCGCAACGGCAGCGGTCGGGGAGCGGATGGTTTGTGGGGTTGGGGCAGTGTTCTCGGTGAACACTTTGATGCCGCGAAAATCCGCATTGAGAACCACGCCATCGGCGGACGCAGCAGCCGGACGTTTCTGACGGAAGGCCGCTGGGAGGCCGTGTTGAAGGAAATCAAGCCGGGCGATTTCGTGATGATGCAGTTCGGGCACAACGACGGTGGTGGGTTGACCGGAAATCGCGGCCGCGGCTCGCTCAAAGGCAACGGCGAGGAGACGCAGACCATCACCAACAACGCCGGCAACGTGGAAACCGTTCACACGTACGGTTGGTATCTGCGCCGCTACGTTGCGGACGCAAAGACGAAAGGCGCGACCCCGATCGTCCTGTCGCAAATCCCCCGCAACCTCTGGAAGGACGGCAAAGTCGGGCGTGAATCGAACGGCTACGGCAGGTTCGCGAAGGAAGCGGCGGAGCAGGGCGGGGCGGCGTTCCTTGATCTGAACGAAATCGTCGCCGCACGTTACGAGCAATTCGGCGAGGCGAGAGTGCGCAGGGAGTTTTTCAAAACCAACGATCACACGCACACGACGCTGGCGGGCGCGAAGCTGAACGCTGCGTGCGTGGTGGAGGGAATCCGTCAACTGAAGGATCCCGTTCTGGCGGGCGCTCTGTTGCCGCCCCGTCTCCGATTCGACTTTAGCGGGGGTAAAGTTGATCCAGATTGGACGACGGTCAGCACGGCTCAACTTTATTCACCGTCCACGGGTTTTGGTTTTGAATCAATCGCCAGGCCGGACGCAGGCGCGGGCGGCGTGACCGGCGAACGACCGTTTCTTTTCTCGGTTGATGTGCCGGAGGGAAATTATCGGGTGACCGCGACTCTGGGTGGCAACGACCATGCCAGCACCAACACGGTGAAAGCGGAACTGCGACGCTTGATGATGGAGAACCTGAACGTTGGCAAAGGCGAAGCCGTGACACGGGAGTTTTGCGTCAGCGTCCGCACGCCAAAGATTTCCGGCGGCGATTTCGTCCGGCTTAAGCCGCGCGAAAAGACGAACGAGATGGTGAACTGGGACGACCGTTTGACCCTGGAGTTTAGCGGCACACGGCCAAGCTTGCGGACTCTGGAGATTGCTCTCGTCACCGTGCCCACAGTATTCCTGCTCGGCGATTCCACTGTGTGCGACCAGCCGCTTGAACCCTGGAACAGTTGGGGGCAGATGCTGCCTCGGTTCTTCAAGCCGGAAATTGCGGTGGCCAACCACGCGCAATCCGGCGAGTCCATTAAGAGTTCGCTCGGTGCGTGGCGGTTTGAAAAAGTGTTCAGTCTGATGAAACCCGGCGACTGGCTGTTTCTCCAGTTCGGCCACAACGATATGAAGGATCGCGCCACCAATGCGCTGGCAGCCTATCGTGAGAATCTGAGGAAGATTGTGGCCCGTGCGCGTGAGCAGGGCGGCACGCCGGTGCTGGTCACTTCAATGGAACGCAAGAGCGGTGTTGAGCGCGACACTCTGGAAGGTTATCCCGATGCGGTGCGCGCGGTCGCCCGCGAGGAAGGTGTGGCGTTGATTGACCTTCACGCGATGAGCAAGGTTCTTTACCGGGCGCTCGGCGCGGATTTGGACAAGGCGTTTCAAGACGGCACGCATCACAACGATTACGGCAGCTACGAACTCGCGCGTTGCGTTGTGGAGGGTATTCGTAAGAATGTTCCCGCGCTGGCGAAGTCACTGGCGGAGGATGTCCCGAAGTTTGATCCGAACCAGCCCGATCCGCCGGAGAAATTCCACATGCCGGAAAGCCCTGGTATGTTGGGACCGAAACCCGACGGAAATTGAATGCAGTTAGCGCGTCCCCGAATGCGAAATACAACTCCACGTCATCGGAGCGCCGGTCTCCGACCCGGCTCGTTTCAGTTTGTCCTGCCAACGCGCCGGGTCGGTGACCGGCGCTCCGGTTACGCGCAGAAGACGTTGCTGGGTTGGATGGCTTGTCTCGCCTTATTGGTTTGCATGGCTTTCAACCCGGTCGCGAACGCGCAGGACCGGATTGACCGCCACGCGCTGGTCACGCGGCACAATCCGGTCATCCGCAAACTGGACGTGGATGCGCCGCTCACGATCGGCAACGGCGGCTTTGCGTTCACGGCGGACATCACGGGGCTGCAAACTTTCGGCGAACACTATCATCGCTGGGGCGTTCCGGTGGAGACGCAATCCCGCTGGTGCTGGGTGAGCGATCCGAATCCAAACAACTACCAGCTTTCCGACGCCAACAAGGACTTCAGGCAAGCCGCTGGCCGCATCGTAGCTTATCCGACGCAGGCCTCGACACCCGCCGGCGACTGGCTGCGCAAGAATCCGCGCATTCATCCGCTGGGGCAAGTCAGCCTCGACTACACCAAGGCCGACGGCTCGCCGCTCGCGCCTGGGGACATTCAGAATCCCGAGCAGACTTTGGAACTGTGGAGCGGAGTCATCACCAGCCAATATACAATCGAAGGAAAGCTGGTGAAGGTGACGACGGTTTGCCATCCACAATATGATCTGGTGGGGGTGCGGATCGAATCTGGTCTGGTTGTGTCGGGCAAACTGGCTGCAAAGATCGCCTTCCCACGCGGCCACGATGTCGCGATCAAAAACACGCCGCCGCTGGATTGGGCGAAACCTGGCTCTCATCAAACCAAGGTTCTAAATCATGTTCCGGGATGGGCGAGTCTGGAGTGCAGGGCGCTGGATGCGCGCTATGAGGTGATCGTTGCCTGGGGTTTGGGTGCCAGGTTTTCGGAGATCAAAGCGCACGAATTCAGAATTGAGGCAACCAATCAACAGCCTGCCTTGGAATTCACCGTGGGCTTTTATCCCGGACCGGCGCTGCCTTCATCATGGCCTACCGTGGACATGGCGATTGCGGCGAGCGTAGCACACTGGGAAAAGTTCTGGCGCAGTGGTGCGGCGGTGGATTTCTCCGGCAGCACCGACCAGCGAGCGAACGAAATTGAAAAACGTGTTATTCTCTCGCGTTACCTCATGGCCGCACAGATGGCCGGAGACGTGCCGCCGCAGGAGTCCGGGCTGACGTGCGCCACCTGGTATGGCAAGCATCACACGGAGATGATTTGGTGGCACACGGCGCACTTCGCGCTGTGGGGCAACGACGAGTTGCTGGCGAAAAATCTGGAGTGGTATCAACGCCAGCTTCCCGCCGCGCGCGAACTGGCGAAGAGCAGGGGTCTGCGCGGTGCGCGTTGGGCCAAGATGACTGGACCGAACATGCGCGAAAGCCCCGGCGGCAATCCCATGATCGTCTGGAATCAGCCGCACCTGGTTTATCTGTGCGAACTGCTCTATCGCAACGCACCCACACGCGACACGCTGGATCGGTATCGCGAGCTGGTGCTGGAGACGGCGGATTGTCTGGCCTCGATGGTTCACTTTGACGCAGCCAAGAAGGTTTACGTGCTCGGCCCGCCGCTGTGGATAGCGCAGGAGATTTACGATCAAGCCACGAGCCAGAATCCGTCCTTCGAACTCGCGTATTGGAAATGGGCGTTGCAAACGGCGCAGCAATGGCGCGCGCGGCTTGGGTTGAAACGCGATGAGAAGTGGGATCACGTCATCCAGCATCTCGCACCGCTGCCGCAGAAGGACGGCAAGTATGTCGCGCTTGGCTCTCATCCCGACACCTGGGAAAACGTGAACAGCCGGCACGATCACCCGACCATGCTCGCCCCGCTGGGCGTGTTGCCCGGCCCGGGCGTGGACCGCACCACGATGGAACGCACGCTCGATGCCGTGCTCCAGACCTGGGATTGGGAAACCAAAATCTGGGGCTGGGATTATCCGATGATCGCGATGACGGCGGCGCGCTTGGGTCGGCCGGGAACAGCGGTAGAAATTCTTCTGCGTGCCGGGCCGAACAACCTTTATCTGCCGAACGGCCATTGCCCGCAACGCAGCGACGAAACAGCGGCGCGCTCCACAAGACCGGGTGCCCGCAAACGCGAGATTGCGGTTTACCTGCCGGCGAACGGCGCGTTTCTTTCCGCCGTGGCTCTGATGGCGGCAGGTTGGGACGGTAACACGAATGCCGCGCCGGGATTTCCGAAGGATGGCAAGTGGCGGCTCAGAACAGAGGGGTTACGCGCTTTGCCGTGAATCCGAATTGCAGCGGCACGGAGAATCTTCTCGACAGGGAAACTGCATCAACAGATAAGAGACAAAATTGGAATGAAAGGCGGCGAATTGGCGCCGTGTTTTGCAATATGACGGCTATTGAGAGAATCCTGACAACTGGTCAGTGCGCTCGCTGTGGTGACAAGCTGATGCCGACTGAGCGAGAGATTCACGACATTAAGGCGGCGATGCGTTTTCGTATTCCCGAAAGTTATCGAGAATTTGTCCGACTTGGAGGGTTGAGCGAGCTTCGCATCAATCATCGCGTGTTTTCTCCTTCCGAGATTCTGGAGAATCGTCGCAATTTGCCAGACCAAGATCATGTGCCATTTGCAGACAACGGATGCGGCGACTTCTATTGCTGGCCTCGTAGGAATGCCGCAGAACCAGCAATACTATTCGCTGACCACGAAGAGGGCTACGGTTACAGGACGGCGGCTGCAAATTTTACGGTTTGGTTAGAGGAGCACAGGTTTTGATGAGGAGTTGGCACCGTGAGTTGCCTCCGCGTGATTTCGGTTGCTCCGTGCTCGGTCTGGGACAACCATCTGCCCATCAATCTATGAAATCCATCACTGTTCCCGTTAGGTCATTGTTTATGGGCGCGGCTCTATTCACCCATTTTCCTGAACCGGCCTGCGCGCAGCCGGGATTGGTTAAAACCGAGTTTATTTACGAAACCGCGCCGTTTCCGTCGTGCCATGCTTCGACGATTGAGGAAACCAAGGACGGTTTGGTGGCGGCATGGTTTGGTGGCACGGCGGAGCGGAATCCGGACGTGGGCATCTGGGTTTCGCTTCATCGGGATGGGAATTGGACCACGCCGGTCGAAGTTGCCAATGGTGTTGAATCACCGACGCTGCGTCACCCGACGTGGAATCCGGTTTTGTTTCAACCCAAGACCGGGCCGTTGATGTTATTCTACAAGGTCGGTCCGAGCCCGAGCACCTGGTGGGGCATGTCGATGACGTCCAGCGACGGCGGGAAGACTTGGTCGCAACCGGGCCGATTGCCGGACGGCATTCTCGGTCCGATCAAGAACAAGCCGGTGCAACTGGCCAGCGGCGAGATTCTTTCCCCGACCAGCACGGAAGGCGACGCCGGCTGGCGGGTTCACTTCGAGCGTTCGTCTGATCTTGGCCAGACGTGGACCGCGACGTCGCCGTTGAACGACGGCAAGATGATTGGGGCGATCCAACCGAGCATCTTGTTGCATGGCGGCGGCAAGCTTCAGGCGCTGGGCCGCACGCGACAGGGAAAGGTGTTTGATATCTGGTCTGAAGACAGTGGCAAGACCTGGGGGAAAATGACGTTGACGGATCTGCCCAATCCGAGTTCCGGCACCGACGCCGTCACGCTCAAGGATGGCCGTCACCTGCTGGTCTATAATCACTCCGCCAAAAGCCGGAGTCCGTTGAACGTGGCGCTCACCAAGGATGGCAAGCAGTGGTCCGCCGCCCTGGTGCTTGAAGACGATCCCGCCGCGCCCGCTGGGTTTTCCTATCCAGCCATGATTCAAACGAGCGATGGGCTGGTACACATCACCTACACTTGGAAACGGCTGCGCATCAAACACGCCGTCGTGGACCCGACCAAGTTGGAACTGCGCCCGATGACGGACACGGTGTTGCGCTGGCCCAACTGAGGTAGGATTCAAAGCCTTTGGGTTTTCGCTTGGCAAGACGCATGCCTTCTGTGGATGACACGGGAACTTTGCGTTTCAATTCACGCTGTCCTACTCTTGCACTTGGCATTCATTGAAACGCAACGCTTTCATACGCCCGGCACATCAGGATCAATCCGGACCATTTCGTCTGGCAGTTTTAACCCGACGTGTTGTGCTCGCGCTGGCTATGAGCCTCGGGCTGGGAGGCGCGTGGTCCGATGCCACGGAATCGCCAGCTTTTCATCCGCAACGCATTTTGGTCATGCCGCGGGACGAATCGCGTCTCCCCGCGCTGCAGCAGTTTCATGCGGCGCGTCAACGCCGGATCGAACGCTCATTTCCGAAGCAGGGGAATCTCCACATTGTAAGGCTGGCCAAGGGAGAGGGAGTCGTCGAAGCCGTCGCGCGTTATCGTGCAAGCGGGCTCGTTCAGTTCGCGGAACCAGACTATATGGTTTCTGCGGCCGCGTTGCCCAGTGATCCGCGTTTTCAAGATGGCACCCAATGGGGTTTGAACAACTATGGCCAGAGTGGCGGAATGCCGGGCGCGGACGTGGACGCCCCGGAGGCGTGGGACGTTTACCGTGCTGCGAGCAATGTAATCGTGGCCATCGTGGACAGCGGCATCCGCCACACGCACGAAGACCTCGCCGGAAACCTGTGGAAGAACCCGGCCGACGGCACGCATGGCTTTAACGCGCTTACCGGCAACCATAATCCCTGGGATGACTACGGCCACGGCACGCACGTGGCCGGTATCATCGGCGCGGTGACCGATAATGGCAAAGGTGTGGCGGGCGTGGCGTGGCGCGTGCAATTGATGGCGTGCAAATTCCTCGATACCCGCGGTGATGGATTTAATTCGGACGCGGTTACCTGCATTGATTTCGCGCGCACCAACGGAGCGCACGTTATCAATCTGAGTTGGGGCAGCACGGTTTATTCACAAGCGGTTTCCAACGCCATCTGGTTTGCTCGCTCAGAAGGAATCCTCTTCGCGGCGGCGGCGGGCAACGACTCGCACAACACGGATGCGATCCCGTTTCTTCCCGCAGGCTATGCGCTGGACAACATTGTCGCGGTCGGGGCTTCGACACGCACGGATGGGGTTTGGAGTTCGTCCAATTACGGGGCCAACAGCGTGGACCTCTTTGCGCCCGGCGCTGCGATTTATTCGACGACTGCAGCTTCCGACGCCGCGTACGAGAGCAAAAACGGAAGTTCGATGGCCTCGGCATTTGTGGCCGGTACGATGGCCTTGTTGCGCGCGGAGTCTCCGTCTGCGCCAGGAACCGAACTCATCGCCCGGTTGCTCGCCGCAGTTGATGTCGCGCCCGCCTTCGCTGGCAAATGCGTTACGGGTGGGCGGTTGAATATGCGCAAGCTCCTCGATCGCCCGCGCGTCACGGTAACGTCCCAGGCCTGGCCGGTCGAATTGCGGGTCAACGGCGTCACCGGTCACAGCTATGTGTTGTCCGCTTCCACCAACCTGACCGCGTGGACTGCGCTGCAAACGAACATCGCCGGAACGGATGGCGGGTGGGTGTTCACGGATGATGCGGCCACCAACTTCACGCGCCGTTTTTATCGCGCCGCCCCTCGGCCCTGAACTCCAGGTTTACCAAGCCATGCCAAAGCCCACCTTGCTCACAGTTTCAAAGTCGCCAAATCGGCTTCCAGTTCTCGCAGCCGCGTTTGAACCAGCGCCCGTTCCTCAGTGCGGAAGCGGTGGAAAGGCTCAGCCATGAAATCGTCACACACACCAAGGCAGGTGAGGACGCACTTGATTCCCTTGATGATCGCAGACGAGTGGCGGCCGATGTGATAAAGCGAATCGCTCACGCGCTGAATTTGCGCCTGCAATGCTGCGGCTTGGGCGGCATCGCCGGCGTGAAAGGCGGCGCAGAGTTTGACATAGAGTTTCGGAAAGATATTGGCGCCACCGTTCACGCCGCCGTGACCGCCCGCTTGCAGGGCATCAATCAATTTTTCCTCCGGACCGATGAACAGCGACCAGTCAGGACGTTGGGAGAGGAGCGCGGCAACACGTTTGAAATAGGCAAGGTCGCCCGAACTGTCCTTGAGGCCGGCGATGCGCGGCTGGTCCATCGCCCACTGGACTGTTTCCGGCTCGATCCACACCTTGGTTAGGCCGGGCATGTTGTAAAGGAACAATGGCAGGGGAAGTTCTCCCAGCAAATGGCCCAGATACTCGCGCAGTTCCGGCTGTGCTTCCGGCAGGTAGTAAGGTGGCGCGACCACCACCGCATCCGCGCCACATTCTGATGAATGGCGGGCGAGCTGGACCGACTCAACGAATGCCGTGTCGGTGATGCCGACCAGCACCGGCACGCGGCGCTTCACCTGCTGGCAGACGCGCTCGATGAATTCGCGGCGCAAGCGATAGCTCAAGCCCGGACCTTCACCCGTGGTGCCGAGGATGAATAGCCCGTGAACACCGCCAGCCAGGATATGTTCGATCAATCGCTCAAGTCCGGGAATGTCGAGCGTGTCGCGGCCAGTGAGCGGCGTGACCATTGGTGGAATAATGCCGTGGAGCGGTTTGTTCATTGCAGCGATTTTGCCCGGTGTTCGACCAGACAGCAAATCAATCGGTACGCAGGGAAATTGTACATCTGGCCGGACGTTGTCCTGCGAATTGGCAAAACAGGGCAGCCCGTTTTGCTGCCTTCGGTTTTAAATCTGCTGTTGCGGGCTTCGGCGAGGATGCGCGATCGTGCTCGTCGAACGCGGGGAAGTTGCAGTTCGCTGGCACCAAAAACACCCAAAACAGGACTTGCAATGCCGGTGGGCTGTGCCTAACCTCTGTGCTCCTTTTGGGGAAGCAAACGGAACGCCGCATATGCGGCGTTCCAGGCTGTGATCGAAAGTAAATTTATGGCAGTTAAAATCCGCATGAAGCGTGTCGGGGCTAAGAATACTCCGGTGTTTCGCATTGTCGTGGCCGATGGCCGCAGTCCGCGCGATGGCAAGTTCATCGAAGAAATCGGCACCTATTGGCCCGAGAAGAAGAGCGACAACGTGAAGTTCGACCTCGAACGGGCCAAGTACTGGCTTAGTAAAGGCGCGCAGCCGAGCGATACCGTCGCCTCCTTTATCAAGAAGGCGGGCAAGGCCGCCGCCGCCGCGGCTTAAGATTTTCCCGCCATGCAGGCCTTTCTCGAATATGTCGTCAAAGGTCTCGTGCAGCATCCGGCGGAAGTCACGGTGACGCCGGTGGCGCGCGAAGGTACGACGGTTTTTGAATTGCGACTTCACCCGTCCGACGTGGGCAAGGTGATTGGCCGGCAAGGGCAGACGATCAACGCGATTCGTTCCTTGTTGCTGGCCGGCAGCGCGAAACAGGGGCTGCGCTGTTCGTTGGAGATTGTTGAGGACAAAAGTAATTCGTCGTCCACCTCGTAATCGAGATACGAGGCCGAAGACGAGCTCGACCGGTGAAAATTGACGTGCTCACCTTGTTCCCCGGGATGTTCGCCGGGCCGCTGGACGAGAGCATCATCAAGCGGGCGCGGCAGGCGGGGTTGCTGGATTTGCAGTTGCACCAATTGCGCGACTGGACGCATGACCGGCACAAAACGGTGGATGACCGGCCGTTTGGCGGTGGTCCGGGAATGTTGTTAAAGCCGGAGCCGATCTTTGAAGCAGTGGATAGTTTGAAGCGCGAGAAAACGCGCGTCGTGCTGATGTCGCCATCCGGGCGAAAGTTCGATCAGGCCATCGCCCGCGAACTCGCAGAGCAGGAGCACCTGTTGCTCGTCACGGGCCATTACGAAGGTTTTGACGAACGGATTTGCGAAGCGCTGGCGGACGATGAGTTGTCCATCGGCGATTATGTGCTGACGAACGGCGCTCTGTCGGCGATGGTGGTGATTGACGCGGTGGCGCGGTTGTTGCCCGGGGTGTTGGGCGATGACGCCAGTTCGAGCGAAGAATCGTTCAGTCACGGTCTGCTGGAGTATCCGCAATACACGCGGCCGGCTGAATTTCGCGGAATGAGCGTTCCGGAAGTGCTGGTGTCCGGCAATCATGCCGAAATCGCCAAATGGCGGTTGGAGCAGGCAAAGTTGCGAACCAAGGAACGGCGTGCGGATTTGACGGAATGATGTGCCAAGGGCGACGGAGCAGGAGTCAAGTGATGAGGACCGGATCCTCCTGACACCACGCAATTGATACGTGACACTTAAGATTTATGAACCAGGCATTATTGGATAAAATACAGTCGGAACAGTTTCGGAAGGACGCCGCCAAATTCGGTGTTGGCGATTCCGTGAAGGTGCATACCAAGGTCGTGGAAGGCGAAAAGGAACGCATTCAGATTTTCGCCGGTGTGGTCATCGGCAAGCGCGGGCGCGGGCTGAACGAAACGTTCACCGTCCGGCGCATCAGCTACGGCGAAGGTGTGGAACGCGTCTTCCCGCTGCACTCGCCGCGCGTGGACAAGATCGAAGTCGAGCGCAGCGGAGCCGTTCGCCGCGCCAAGCTCACCTACCTGCGCAAGCGTTTGGGCAAGGGTGCGACGCTGGTGAAGGAAAAAGAAGCGAAGGCAGAAACGCCGGCCAAGTAAGCCGGGCGGGAGAACTTTCAAGTGTTCAGGCGAGGCTGCGGCCTCGCCTTCTTCATTGCAGTGCGGGGGGGGCAGCCGTGCTTCGCGCCTTGTCGGGGGTTAAGTCCGGGGAGCAGCCCGCGCGACTTCCGGATCAAGAGCCGGGGCTTAGTACCCCAGCGTGAGTTTATAGCGCAGAATGTTGCCGCAGGAAACCGTATCAATGGTGGCCCGGCTGCGCCAACCTTCGCAGCAGATTTCGCCGGACTCGGATGTGCGATGCGCTGAAACTGCGTTGGCGAGCACGTCGCTCAAATCGAAATCACCCCGCACACATTCGTGATTCTGACAAGCGAAGCGAAACACGGTTTTGGCGTGTTCCAGGTTGACGGTGTATTTGATCTGACTGTTGCGGATGACTCCTTCCGGATCGTAAAAACTTAGATCCACCGTCAGGGATTTCAGATTGTTAAAGGTTTGGGCGAGGGAAGGAGACTCGAGGGTCCGCTGCTTCTCTTGCAGGAGGTATTCGTTGCGGGGGCTGGTTCTTGGGCTTTGCATCATCATTGGGATCCGCTCATTAGTGGATCAACAGTAATCCTAGCTGGCTGCTGGCTCGGAGTCTGTAACAATCGTTCGCAATTTTGGTTCGTGGAATCGGCGGCTTCGCGGTCACGATGTCGCCAGCAAAAAGGCGGAATCCGGCCCGGCCGGACTCCGCCATGAAATCCGAAATGGAATCAGTAACGATTGCGGTCGCCGCCGCTGCCGCCGCTGCCGCCGTATTCACGACGGCCACCGCCACCGCCGGAGCGCTCTTCGCGTGGCCGGGCCACATTGACCGTCAGGGCGCGGCCATCAATTTCCTTGCCGTTCAACGCGGCGATGGCCTTCTGGGCTTCCTCGGCCGAGCTCATGGTCACGAACCCAAAGCCGCGGGGGCGATTGGTCATGCGATCCATCATCAGGTTGGTTTCGGTAACCGTGCCATGCGCGGCGAATGCGTCTTGCAGGTCGTTTTCGGTGGTGTTGAAGGAAAGATTTCCGACAAACAGTTTATTGCTCATGTGATGCTTTGCTGTCCAGACTGACACTGCGCTTACCAGACTGTTCCCGAAAGCCGGGTTTCAAATCATCACTGAACCAAGTTCACCTGAGGATTCACCATGCCGTGGAAGAGACAAGCGATCTAACAGACGCAGTGAGGCTGACTGATTCCGCCGGGATAGCAACAACTATCGGAGCATCGGAGGAGTTGTTGAGAAGTCGAATTGGCTCATGCTAAATGCTATTGAAGTGTCGCACTTGATGCGGGGCTAATGGCCGATGAGTTGGCTTTTATTCAAAAGGCCAGACTCTGCCGGACCACGGACATGGTCTCCCGCTGCCGCGATTGGATGAATTGCTGGGTCTTGGCCACTTGGGCCCTGGTCGCGACGGGATCTTTGACCATCCCAAGCACTGCCGGCACCAGGCGTTGGATTTCACTTTCATTATCGAAGTCGAAGAGCCAGTCGCCGAGTCCGATGTCGCGCCACATGATGCCTTTGCTCGTCTGCTCGGCGAAGCGGCAGACAATGGCCGGCACGCCGTTGCCCACGCACATGATCGGTGAGTGCATCTCCAGTCCGAACATTCCGGCGCTGCGCACATAGGTGCTCAAGGCTTCGTCCGTTAACCAGAACGTCTCACGCCACACCGTGCGGGCGCGGACGTCCGGCGGCAGTTTGTCCACCAACCATTCCTTGCCGACTTCCATTTGGCTTTGGTCTTCCGGGCAGACGAGCACCTTGAAATCGGTTGTTCGCGTCACGGCTGCGATGGCTTCGCGCAGGGGCGCGTGGTCGTGTTCCGCCTGAGCGGCGTTGCGGGCGGCGCGACGATGTTGCTCCTCCGTCATCTGCGTTCCGCGTATTTTCCAATACGGCGTGTAACGCAACCGTGGAATCACGCAAAGAAACCCGCCTGCTTCCAGGCCATGTTGCTTTAGAAATGCTGTCGCTGCTGCATCGTTACGCAAGTCGCAGGCAAAAGCGCCGTCCGGCCCGAACTCCATAATGGGGCAAGTCACGCCGTCCGCTTTCGCGCGCGCCAGCGAAACCGAGTCGCGAAAGAACGCGAACCGCGCCTGGCTCAGGATGTCTTTGTCGTTGCCCGAGAGAAATGAGCCGTGGGTGATGCCATAGACGCCGAAAGGTTTGCCCGTGTATTTCCGAAATGCCGCAACATCCTGCGCCGCCACGAGAGACGCTCCGGAGCCGTGCAGCAGGAAATCACACCAGTCAACGGCGTCCTGCAATGCCGCATTCGTGGCCTTGCCGTCCGCGCCAATGCGACCTTTGACGATGCGCAGGTTCGGAAAACGCCGATGCTCCATCGCGGCCACTTCGTCCGAAAGATCGGAAGACGCCCACAGACGCACCTCAGCTTCGGGAATGTATTTCTCCAGCAATGCCAGCACGCCCGGCGTGTGGGCAATGTCGCCGATGTTCACGACCTGCCATGAGGAACGCAGTAGGATGTGCGGCCGCCTGTTTGCTTCAGTGGCCCGCAAGCTGAGGCCTGTGGCGGCGATGATTGAGGCTTGGAGAAAGCGGCGACGGTTCATGGACAAAAGCCATTCTTGTTGATCGGCCGACGGTTGATCTATCCGGTGATGTGTTTCGCCGCGTCTTCGGCGGCCACCACATTTTCCTGACGTGTCGAGAGATTCCGGAGCTTCACGGTTGCTTCGCTTTCAAATCTTGCCGTGCGCGTGGCTTTCAACTCCTGCGCGCGTTTGAATTGTTTGTCCGGTTTCGCGGGCGTGAGAGAGTATTCCACGACGAGACCGGCGGCGCGCAAGTCCTGGACGAGCTTGAGCGACGGCTTGCGCAAACCCTCGTCTTCGATGAGGACGAACACGTCCACTGTGGCTTCAAAGGCCGGAAGCAGCCCGCGCGCTTTGAGGAGTTCCAACAGCACCACGTCGCCCATGCCGAAACCGAGCGCGGGCAGGTTCACTTTGCCGCCGCTGATAAGCTTCACAAGATTGTCGTACCGGCCGCCGCCCGCGATGGCTCGGAATTCGCCCTTCCGATCAAACGCCTCGAACACCGGCCCAGTATAGTAGGCTAGCCCCCGAATGACGTGGTAATCCACCTTCACGTATTCGCCCAGGCCGCGGGCGGTCAGGTTTTCGAGGATTACTTTCAGTTCCGGCGTCGGTTCGCCAGCTTCGATGAAGCGGTTCAGTTCTTCCAGCGAAAAGCCGAGTGACTTGAGTTTCTCGTCGCTCTTGGCCGGCTCTTCGCGCTCCAGCTTGTCCACAATTTGAAAGAACTCGTACGCCTTCGAGTGATCGTGATTGCGGGCGGAGAAACAATCCTGCCACGCGTTGCGGCTGCTGAGACGGATGACGAAATCCTCTGCCGTCAGCCCAAACGAGCGCAGCGTATCAATGAGCAGTGCGATGAGTTCGGCATCGGCGGCGATATCGCTTTCACCCAGGATGTCGGCGTTAAACTGGAAGTGTTCGCGTAGGCGGCCCTTTTGCTGGCGCTCGTAGCGGAACAATTGCGGGAGCGCGAACCACTTGATCGGCTTCTTGTAAGCGCGCTCGTGCGCGGCGACCATGCGGGCGAGAGTGGGAGTCATCTCGGGCCGGAGCGCTATCTCGCGTTCGCCCTTGTCTTTGAAGTTGTAAAGCTGCGTGACGATCTCGTCACCGCTTTTGGCCGTGAAGAGTTCCAACGGTTCGAGTGGCGGCCCGTCGTATTCGCGGAAACCGTAATGGCGGGCGGTATCGCGCCATTTGTTGAAAATGTACTGACGCGCATCCGCACTCCACACATCCTTGTGCGGCAGCGGTTCGGGAAAGAAGTCGCGGAAACCGGGTAAACGTTCCATAAAGCCACCGCGAACTTACGGTGACGGGCAGGGAAAGGAAAAACAAAAAGGCGGCGGCCCGTAAGAGTCGACGCCGATAAAAGCAAACAGATTACGCGGCAGATTACGCTGCGGGCGGCGCTTGACCCGGTTCTTTCGGCGACAGCTTGAAAACATCCGCCCGCATTTCCTTGCCCGGTTTGAACTTCACCACGGCGCGCTCTGGGATGGGGACGTCGGTTTCCGGCGCGTTCGGATTACGACCGACCCGGGCCTTGCGGATTTTTACTTCGAACACGCCGAAGTTTCGCAACTCCACTTTGTCATGCCGGGCGAGGGCTTCAGCGATGTAGTCCAATGTTTTCTGAACAACGTCAAGGACCTGCTGTTGAACCAAACCGGTTTCATTGCTGATACGGATGACCAAGTCTCGCTTTGTCAGGGTCATATTATTAGGGTGTTTAAGGTTGATTTTTGGTGCCGATGGCTCGGGTATAACCCCTTTGTTTTCAGCGGTCAAGCAAGGAAACGGGCGATGTCCGTAAATGACCTCACTACCCTGATCTCTCAATACCCGAACTGACATGGACTTTTGGGCTAAATCTTCCCTTGTGCCGCACTGCCAACGGCTTCGGACAAGCCGTGGAAACCATTGACCGACAGGCGTTCCCGTAATCCTGTAACTATTGCTTTTGGCAGACCTGGGCCCTCGTAAACCAAGCCGGTGTAAACTTGAATCAACGAAGCTCCAGCCGTGATCTTTTCCCACGCATCCACAACATTAAAGATTCCGCCTACGCCGATAATGGGCAGTTTTCCCCGCGTCTGGCGGAATAAATGGCGTATGATTTCCGTGCTTCGGGCGCGAAGCGGGCGTCCACTTAGGCCGCCGGTTTCGGCATAAACGCGCTGCACGCTTGGATGCTCGGCTTGAGGTCGGGTGATCGTTGTATTGGTTGCCACCATGCCGGCGATCTGTCGCGGGCCAACCAGTTCTAGGATTTCATCCAGTGCCTCGAAGGAAAGATCAGGGGCGACTTTGACGAGAATGGGTTTGGCGTGCTGCGTGATACGTGATGCGTGACGCGCACCGGCCGGCTCCGGACTTTGGACTTTGGACTCTGGACTCTGGACTGACTGAAGCGCAGCCAGAATTTCATCCAACGCTTTCTTGTCCTGGAGCTGGCGGAGATTTGGCGTATTCGGTGAACTGACGTTTACGACAAAAAAATCCGCCAGGTCGCGCAACACGCGGAAGGAATTCGCGTAATCCTCGGCCGCTTTTTCAAGTGGCGTAATTTTGGATTTGCCCAGGTTGATGCCGACCGGGTGATCCGGCCAGCGGCCGCTTTTCCGCCAGTGCGAAAGCCTTTCCGCGAGCGCTTGGGCGCCCTCGTTGTTGAAGCCCATCCGGTTCACAATGGCTTCCTCCGGAATCGCGCGAAAGATTCGCGGCTGCGGATTGCCTGGTTGCGGATGCCAGGTTACACCGCCGAGTTCGCTGAAACCAAAACCCAGCGCCGCCCAGGCGGGCACGGCTTCAGCGTTCTTGTCCATGCCGGCGGCGAGCCCGACCGGATTGGGAAATTCCAGCCCGAAAAGATTCACCGGCAGTTTCGCCGAACCGAGAAAGGACTCAACGGCCTCTCCCACCAGTTCATTTCGACTGACCCACGACAGCCCCTGTAGCGTCCGGCCGTGAATCTCCTCCGCGTCGTTTGCAAAGAGAACCGGGCGCACCACCCTCCGGTAAAACCAACTCATGCGCGAAAGTGTCGGGAGTCGAGCGGCAGGTGTCGAGACGGGAATTGCGTCAGGGCGAAATCGTTTGCGGCTTGGGGAATGCAGCAATCTTTTCCAACGCGGCACCAGCGGCCAGGCGAACGGCCGCGTCCGGATCATTTTCCTTCAACGCAGCGAGCGTGGGAGTCGCGTTGCTGGATTTGTGAGCGGCCTCGGCCAGGGCATTGGCCGCAGCGAGACGCACGGTCGGATTCGTGTCGGTTAGCCCGGCGACGTAAACTGCCATCGCGTTCGTGTGTGTGATGCGCAGTGACATGAGCGATTCGATGGCTACGGCGCGCGAGGCGGCATCAGGATCGTGCGCCATTTCGACCAGGACGGGCAGGGTGAGTTGTCCACGTGGACGCACAGCCACCAGGGCCTTTGCGGCGTTACGGCGAGCTTCGCCGCCACTCTCCTGAATCAGCTTCAACACCGTCGGGCCGGCGACGGCGCCAATCCGACTCAACGAGTAGAGTGATGAATTACGAATGGATTCATTCCTTTCCCCAACGCATTTTACGAGTGCCGGGACCGCGGCCAGCGCGGGCAGGCCGCCGATCTGCCCGAGTGCATAGGCCGTGGCGTGGCGAACATTGAAATCGGGATCATTCAGCAACGGAATCAGTGCCAGCGCGCCTGTCGCGCCCGTTTCCCCCAGTGCGGTTGCGGCTGACCACATCACCTCGCGATCGGGATCACGCATCGTGCGGATCAAGTCCGGCACTGCGGGCGCGGCATTGGTGCCCAGCGCTTTCAATCCATTGGCCGCCGTGCTGCGGATGGTCGCGTAAGAAATTGGCTTGAGATTCCTGGTGAAGACGCGGCCCATTTGACCGGGCAGATGCGCGCCCAGCCAGACGCGGACCGTGCGCAGGAATGGTTCCTTTTCTGCCAGCCGCTGTCTTAGCAAGGGCAGGGCGTTTGTGCCCAGGGCGCGCAAGGCGGCGGTGGCTTCATCGCGTGATTCCTGATCCGGTGGCCACGCCAGACGTGTCGCCCACTCGTACGCGTTTCGGCCATTGTGAAGCGGCGGTGGTTTCGGGTTGGCAAAGAAGAAAAAAGCCACCGCGCCCACCGCTACGAGGAGCGTCAGCAGAAGAACATCGCGCTGTTTGGAGGAATGCTTCACCGGTGGAAACTGTCTCCCGAAACGCCGCGTCGCGCAATCATGCGTTCGCCGAGGGTCATGGCAACCAGGTTGAGAAAAAGACTGACCACTACGTACCCAGGCCGTTTGGTACAAACGCCGGACATCGGTGACGTGAAGGCGATAAAGTTGCGATGAGAATTCAAGTTTCGCAGGCATGTCAGGCTCATCCGGTTTGATCAGGTTTGACATGGTCAGATTCGGTTTGACTGGGTTTGACCGGGTTTGACCCGGGCGCAGCGGTGGCCCCTGCGCCCGGCGACTCCAGTGAGAGGCCGAAGATTTCACGCAACCG
>Ga0315910_10001198_pt1 | contig 24230 bp, 22 predicted proteins | sample EdamamesoilMG_FD_204470 | JGI IMG/M metagenome (GOLD analysis project Ga0315910, IMG submission 204470) | Garden soil microbial communities collected in Santa Monica, California, United States - Edamame soil | ecosystem: Environmental > Terrestrial > Soil > Garden | place: USA: California... | reverse complement strand
ACAACGGGTAGGGCAGGCCGAGCCAGCGTTCCAGGCCGTTGAAGGCGGCGGCGGGCCGGCAGCGCAGGCGCGGGCCGTCCTGCGCGGGCGCCGCATCACAGTCGCTTGCGTGCCAGCTGATCTCGATGCCGGGTTGCGCGGCAAGACGGCGGGCGAGTTCGCCCGCCACGATTTCGATCCCGCTGCGGTGCGCGGGATAGTAATGCGTCACGAGGACGACGCGCACTGCAGCCACGTGCCGGATTCGCTCATATCAATTGCTCGGCATGCTCGATGATCTCGTGCTGCATGCGCAGCACCGCGAGCGCATCTTCCGCGCCGATCTGCGCGGGTTCGGCGGAATCGCGCGCCGCGGCGGCGAAGCGGCGGAACACTTCGCCGTTGCCGTAGAGCAGCCTTCCGGCGAGGTGGCGCGGGCCGCTCAGCAGGTGCTGCGACCAGTGTGCCCAGGTCGCGGCAAGCGAAGTCCGCAGCACGGGCCACGACGTGTGCGCGCCGTCGTTCGGCACTTTCACGTAGATGTCGCGGAATACGTCGATGTCGCCGAGGCCGTGCTCGCCCGCGACCGAAACGTGCCATTCGCTCAGCGGCGCCTCGAAGCCCATGTCGAGCTTCACCGGCACCGCGTCGGCGCCGGCGGCGTAATGCACCGAGATCCACGCCGGCGTGTTCTTCTGCCTGCGGCTCGGATGAATCTGGGCGCGCAGGAAGCGCAGCGGCGCGGGCGCCAGCGCGCGCAGCAGGTAAAGCAGGTGCGGGCCTTCGTCGTAAAAAAGCCCGAGCGGCAGCTTGTCGTGCCACACCGGCAGTCGTCGCGCCGGGTTGCCGAGCTGCTGCGCGTGCAGGTAGGTGATCCGTCCGAGGCGCTGCGCGCGCAGATCGTCGAGCAGGCGCAGCGTGGAGCGCGCGAACTGGAAGTTGTGCACGATGGCGAGCGTCTTGCGGCGCGCGCGCGCAAGCGCCACCAGCGCCTCGCCTTCCGCCGGGTGCATGGCGAAGGGCTTCTCAGTGATCACGTGGCGATCCAACTCGAGCGCCTGCCGGATGAGCCCAGCATGGGAAGCGGGCGGTGTACCGATGCTGAATGCATCGATTTCTTCGAGCCATGGAATCGCGGCGAGCGTGTCGCCCTCGTGCGAGCGGGCGATCCCGGCCGCCTGCGCAACGGCGCGCGCATGCCCGGGACGGCGGTCGACCAGTCCGACTACTTCGATATCCGCAACGTTGCGCATCGCGGGCAGATGGCGGTGCAATGTGACCCATCCGAGACCGACCGCGGCGATTCGCAATGGTCGGTTCGCAGATTCCTGGTTTCGCGTCATGGGCGGCTGATGATACCTTCATGTACGCATGAACCAGATGGAAGGCAGCGTGGAATTCCGCGTCGACGGATGAAAATTCTTGCGCATCGCGGCAACATGGCGGGACCCGATCCGGCGCGCGAGAACGGACTTGCGCTGGTCGGCGAGGCGCTCGCCGCTGGCTACGGCCTCGAGACCGACGTACGCTATGAGGCAGGTAAGGGCTTCTATGTTTCGCACGATCCGGCGGCGCCCACCGCGGAATCCCTGCTGGCGGCCCATTGCGCGCTCTGGCGCCGCTATCCGGAAGCGACCATCGCCCTGAACATCAAGGAACTTGGGCAGGAACGCGCGCTCCTCGAGGCGCTGAACGCCCTGCGCGTTGTGCCGCAGCTGTTCCTGTTCGACATGGAACTGGTCGAGGCGCGGGCCGGGGACACCGCGCGCCTGTACCGCCAATTCGACGCTGCGGTAACGCTTGCTGCGCGGGTGAGCGATCGCGGCGAGCCGCTCGAGCGCGCGCTGGAGATCAAGGTCGCGAGCGTCATCTGGCTGGATGAATTTGAGGGTCCCTGGGCGACGGCTGACACGGTCGGCCGCTTGAAGTCCGCCGGCAAGACGGTCTATGCGGTGTCCCCGGAGCTGCACGGGCGGCCGCTGGAGGCGGCCGAGGCGCGGTGGCGCGATTTCGCCGCCTGGGGCGTGGACGGGATCTGCACCGACTGGCCGGCGCGGCTCGCCGCGCGGATCGCGGAGGCGCGTCGTGGATAATGCCCGCCCATGAAAAAGCACCGGTTGGACGACATGCGCGGCGGCTGGTTCGTCGGCCAGTTCGAGCCGAGCGTGCTCAAACTCGCGGCGTGTGAAGTCGCGGTGAAGCGCTATCTCGCCGGCGACCACGAACCTTCACATGTGCACCGCATCGCCGTCGAGCTGACGCTGGTCATTTCGGGCCGCGTGACGATGAACGGCCAGTCGTTCGGCGAAGGCGACATCATCGAGCTGGCGCCGGGGGAGTCGGGGGAGTTCCAGGTCCTCGAGGACGCCATCACTGTCGTGGTGAAGAGTCCCAGCGTAGCTTCGGACAAGTACGCTACGTAGCAGTCAACACCTTTTGCCACAGGCGCAACGTCAAGCCCCTCGCGGTAAGGATCATCTTCATATTGCGCGAAAACTTGGGCCACATCCGCTCGGGGTCCAGCCGATAGGCGGCATCGAAGTTTTCGATCGCCTTCCAGTAATGCCGTGACAACAGTTCCAGCTGACCCAGTTCGAAATGCGCCTGGGCATTGTCTGGCTGTAGTGCGATGACCTGTTGCAGGTCCGAGCGGGCCAGCGCGCGGTCGCCAAGCTGAAGAGCGACGCTGGCTCGCTCCCGGAACGCAGGACCATTGTCCGGCGCCAGGTTCACGACTTCCCCGAACAAGTCCCTGGCCCTTGCAAGGTCGCCTTGCCTGCGGCAGACCAGTCCTTTCTCGAAAAGGATGGTGGCGCGAAAAGGGGAGCAGCGTTCCTCCTTGTCGAGTTCGCTCATTGCTTCGGAAAATTTCCCTTGCGATGCATGGCATAGGGCCATGTCGAAATGGAGCCAGAGCCGATCGGGATGGCGCGAGATCAGCTGTTCCAGAACGCCGATCGCCTCGGCGCTGCGGCCGGTTTCCCGGAGCAGCCAGGCATACTCCTTCCATACTAGGTACCCGGCGTAGCTGTCCTGTGCGTGAGCGGCAGTGAGCCGGCGGGCCAATCCTTCCGCCGGGCCGAAATTCCGGAACTCGATCAGGTATCCGAGCAGCGATTGCAGCTTACGCCAGTCATCGATGTGGTCGGAAGCAAATTCGAAGGAAAGTCCCTCCTTGAGCAGCGACGCGAGATTCTTCTTCGATTGGGCCGCATGTTCACCCCAGGAACCAATTGCTTCTACATAACCCCGCGCGGCGCCAATCCGGTCTCCCGAAGCCTTGCGCAGGTCCGCCTTCAATTCCAAGGCGCCGATATCGCCGGGCAGGAGTTCCAGAACTTTGTCGGTTGCCGCCGTTGCTTCGTCCAGCTTTCCTTGGCTCAGAAAAATCCGCGCCAGTCCGCGGTGCGCGGAAAAATCCTGTGGATTCCACTCAGTGAGCTCGGCGAAGCAACGTTCAGCGTTCGCTAGCGAGTTATTGCGCAGAGCGGCGTCACCGTCCTCAAACAATTTGCTCGCACGCAAGGCGCTTTCCGATGGAGCGCGAGCAAATACTCTGAATGGTTCCAGCGGATGAGTGGTAGGCACGGGCCGATCTCGATGGAAGATCTCGACCAGACCGTACTGTTTCATGCATGCCTGGAACGTATCCTCCGTAAGACCGGTGTGCGAGGAAATATGGATCGCGTTGTCCTCGAACTCGCGAAACGAAACGATCAGGAAGAGCTTGCCGTCCGCCTTCAGAAGTCGGGAAAAGTGACGAAGCGCTTCACGCCATTCGAAGACGTGCTCCAGCACGTCGAAGCAGAAAATGGCGTCAAAGGAGTCTTCTGGTAGAGAATCCGCGGCCGATTTTTCGACGAAGCACGCCGCAAGACCAGCGCGGGAGCAATGCCAGCGGATGTAGTCGAAATGCGGCGAAGGCAGGTCGACGAAGGTAACCGGGTGGCCGCGGCGGAGGAAATGCAGGCCGTGGGTGCCGATACCGCTGCCGTAGTCGAGGATCGTCGAACCCTGTCGGAGAAACGGCGCCACTAGCCTGACCACGCCGAAGCTCGGCGTGCTGATCAGCTCGTATAGGTAGAGGTTGTCCTTGTAATACTCGGCGAGCGCTGAAGCGCTGTCCGGCGCGAGTCTGCGCCAGCGCGTCAGCTGGTACTGCAGGTAGTTGTCGTGCCGCTCCAGCAGTTCCTCGGCTGGGATGCCGAGGAAAGCGGCGACGTCCTGGACGACCTCATGATTCATCCGAATGCGCCTCTTCCATCAATCGAACGCGCGAAGCGCGGAGCCGTCCTTTCAATGTCCAAACGTGGAGCTACAATCCGCAGAACACCATGCCAGCCAAATTGCTCCGCGGGACATTGCGAGCAGTGCTTCCGGTTCTTGCGCTGCTTGCGCTCTTCGAACTCGCCACGCAGTTCTCGCGTAAGACATTGGACTTGCTGGGCGCCCTGCCGCTCTGGCCTGTCGGTCGGGAGTTGCTTTCGCTGATCGTGCCGTTCGCGCTGCTCAACATGCCACTCATCCTGGCTGAACGGATGTGGCCGGGAACGACCGTCCAGCGGCGCTATGCCGATGGCGCCAGTTTTCTGACCGTATTCCTGCTCATTACGTACTGCTGGACGAAAGCCGCGCACCAGGTAAGCGAGCACCTGGGATTGCTGCCGCTTTTTGTCTGGAAGATCGAGGACAATCCGGGCGAGGTGACGCATGCAACCGTGGCCGCCCTGGCGACCCTGGTCTCCGTTTGGGCCTACGACTTCTTCTACTATTGGTACCACAGGGCGCAGCATCGGTTCGCAATCCTTTGGAGCTTTCATCGCGTTCATCACTCGATCGTTCAGCTCAATTGCCTCAATTCCTACCATCACCCTTTTGACGAGATCTTCCGTCTGCCGTTCATCATCATCCCGTTAGCTATCCTTCTGAAGGTCGACGTTCCGCAGCTGGTTCTGCTGTCCGGCTTCGTCGCTGCCTGGGGGCAATACCTTCACTCCGACACCTGCGTTCATCTTGGCCGCCTCAGCCCCATTTTCGCGGATAACGCACATCACCGCGTCCATCATTCGTTGCTGGAACGCCATCGCGACAGGAACTTTGCCGCTTTTTTCCCGGTCTGGGACCGGTTGTTCGGCACATACGAGGCGCCTCAGCGCGTCTTGCCCGCTGTCGGCCTCGCGGACCTGCCGCCGCCCAGAACGGTGACCGACTACCTCATCATGCCTTTTCGTGTAGCGCGGAAAACGGAAGAAAGTTCACAACCACGCTGAGGTACACACCTCATCATGTCGTCGATCACGAATCAATGAGTCGCAATTCTCCGCTGAAGTACGGATATCGCCCAGGTAAGAGATGTTTCGCCTCCGAATCCAGGAACATCAGCACCCTGCCGCCGAAGAAGAAATTGGAGTTGACGACCGTCGCGGCGAAACCCACCGAGGCCGCCCGGAATTGCACGTCCGGTGCCGACTCCCTGCCGGAGGCCGTCATGGACTGGCCGTCCGGGCTCGCCAGTATTTCCCAATTGTGATAATCGCGTGAGGTGAACTCTGCCGGGAATTTCCCGCTCAAGCTGCCGCCCGACCATTTCTGATAGTTCTCGGACAGCATGACGTTGGCCTGGCGGCGTTCAATGCTGACCGGCTGGAGGACCTCGAGCCAGACGCTCCATCGCAGGCCGCCCTGTTCGTCCAGTGCCAGTTCCCATTCCTGGGCAAGCGGGGCGGAAATGTAGTCCCCGCGACAACGGATCTTTTCGCCGTCGATGCTCGTGCAGCGCCATACGGCTTTCGTCGATTCATGCCAGATACCGCTGCCCGGAAGATCACGGCTGTTGACCAGAAGCGAGGTATAGAGACCGAGTTTCTTGGTGACCTCGTTGCCGCGGTTGAATATCGAGGCGCGTCCGCTATTGAAGAGCACCGTGGTTTCTCCCTGCTGCAGCACCCCGACGCCGTCGCCCTCTCCCATGGTCTGCAGGTAACGGCCAATGGCGCCCTCGACCGAGCCCGCCGCAACGACTCTCCCCTGGGCGAGGAACAACATGTTCGTGCAGATGCTGCTCACCATGCCGAGGTCGTGGGAGACCACCACGATGGTTTTCCCTTCTTCGCGAAACTGCAGGAATTTCCTGAGGCATTTGCGTTGGAAACGCTCGTCGCCGACCGACAGGACTTCGTCGACGAGGAGTATTTCCGCGTCTGTATGCACCGCGAGAGAGAAGCCGAGCCGGATGAACATCCCCGACGAATAGCGCTTGACCGGCATGTCCATGAATCCGGCGAGCTCGGCAAACGCCACGATCTCGTCGTAGCGCCGGTCGATCTCCTTCCGCGACAGGCCCATCAGGGCCCCGTTGAGATAGACGTTCTCCTTGCCGCTCAAGTCGGGATGAAATCCCGCGCCCAGTTCGATCAGTGGCGCGATCCGGCCGACAATGCTGACTTTTCCGTCATCCGGCGTCGTGACCCCGGCGAGCAGCTTGAGGATGGTGCTCTTGCCAGCGCCATTGGGCCCGATGATGCCGTAGACCTCCCCTCTGCGCACCGAGAAAGACGTGTCCTGGAGCGCCAAGAGGTTCCGGTAGCGCTTGCTGACCCGGCTGAATTCGATGACCGGATCAGACGACATCGGCGAACCGTTTCTCGAGCTTGGCAAAGACGACCAGGCCGGCGGCGAATAACACGATGGCCACCGCGAATGCGGATGCCAGCGACGACACGGCCGGCAGCGAATCGTAAATGAGGATGCTGCGATAGGCCTCGATGATGCCCGCCATCGGGTTAAGTTCATACAACGCGCGCCACCGTTCCGGAACCGATTCAATGCGGTACATGACGGGGGAAACGAAAATCCAGAACTGAAGCAGATAAGGCATGCCGATCAGCACGTCGCGCCGGTACGCCGCCATGGACGACGTCAACAGCGTCAGCCCGAAGACGAGGAACAACTGCAGAAGCAGCAGGAGCGGCAGCAGGAGCACGCGCCAGGAAACGCCGATGTCGTAATAGGCAATCAGGGCCGCCAGGAAAACGGATGCGATCAGGAAATCGACCAGGCAGGCCAGGATTGCGGCCATGGGAAAGGAGGCGCGGGGGCAATGGATTTTCCGGATGATGGCGGCATTGCCGACGATGCTGCCGGTGGCGAGGTTTACGGAACTGGCAAAGAACGTCCACGGGACCAGGGCCGCGTAGACGACCAGCGGATAGGGGGCGTTGCCGCTGTCGATGTGGACGAAGCTCTGGATCATGACGAAGAGCGACATCAGGATCAGCGGCTGCAGGAAAGCCCACAGCGGTCCCACGACCGATTGCTTGTAACGCACCGCAATCTCTTTTCGCAGCAATGCCAGCAACAACTCGCCGTTGCCGCCCACGTCGGTCAGGATCTTCAGGGGGCTCATGGCTTGGCCTAGGATGACGGGCGAAAGGGCTGCAGCAGCAGGAGCAGGATGCGTCGGCTCCAGCTCCTCGCCGCCAGAAGCCAATTCAAGGCGCTCTTCTCGAGCCTTGAGACAGGGCGGCCGGTATGGCTGGAAGGGTGCGAAGGCCGATGCGCAATCGCCGCGAACTCGAGCAGCCGATCGGCAAATCGCCGCGCTCCGTTGCGCTCGGCCCAGACCCCGGCGCCCGAGAAAGCCAGTACCGACAGGCTCTCGAACGCCGCAACCGCGCGCAGGGTGGCACGGCACACCGCGTCGGCGTCCCACGCGTCGAAACTCGTTGCCTGATTCTGGTATTCGATCGCCAGAGCTTCCATGGACGTGCCGCGAGGCACGACCATGGGGATTCCCGCGCTGACGGCCTCGATGGCGACAGCCGAATAGCTGGCCCGGTACCGGTCGGGATCGTAGGGCAGGACCAGGAGATCGGTCCGATCCAGCAATGCCTGCCACATCGAAGGATCCGCCGGCCGATGAAGAAACTCGATGCTTGGATCCTTATCCGCCAATTCTTTCAAGGTGCGGATGACGGCCCGTTCGGCGGGTTCCCCGTCGTGAACGAGGATGCGGACATTGCAACCCGCTTTGCGGAGTCCCCGAACGATTCCGGGGAGCAGCTTGACGCCCTTTTCTTCTCTCTGTTGGCCCAGGAATGAAACCGTGATGCGGCCATCCTTGTCCGGTGTCCTCAAGCGCGCGGGCCCCAGCGCCCTGTGCACCGGCGGAAGCGCCGCGACCGGGAGTCCCAGCAGTTCCGAGTATTCCGAGGAGGCAGCTGGGTCGAAAGTGAACAGGAGCACGCGGCCCGGCTCCAGTGCGCGGAAATACCGGCTGGCTTTCCTGTATTGGGCGGGGAACTGCGCAAACCAACCCGCCGTGCCGGCCCCGGAGGGTGCGCCGAATTCGATGGCGGTGACGGGTGCTTCGCCGGCGGGGAACGCGGCGAGCCACTTGCCGATCGCGGCGAACTGGGGCGCGAGCACCGAATTGAAATACACGAAAGGATGGCGGCCCGCGGGCCATGCCGAGCGCAGATCCTGGCCGAAGCTTAGGCGCTGGATGAAGGAATCAACCAGGCTGATCGCCCGCAATTGCTCGTACGGCCGGAGCAGGAAGCAGGGCGTCGCGCCGAGCTCGCCGGCAAGATCCTTCTGGATTTGGAGGCTCGCGAAGACGTCCACCTCGCATCCGCGCGCGCGCAATTCACGGCTGATATGACGGCAGGCATTGGCCTGATGCCCGGTGTCGTCACGCAGCGAAGCGTCGAAATAGGCAACGCGGAGCGGCGCAGGCGCGCGTCTGGCAACCGGGCGCGAGTCCGTGTCGTTCGCTTCAGGCACGACCCTGAGCGCGTTCGAGCAAGGCATCTCGGATCTCGACCAGCGTCTGCCGCAGGTCCACGGTGTGGTCCCATTCCGGGTAGTGGCTCCTGAAGCGGCTCATATCGCTGATGTACCAGATGTGATCGCCGGCGCGGTTCTGTTCCGAGTATTTCCAGTTCATGCCGCGCCCGGCCAGCTCTTCGCACAGGCGGATCGCCTCGAGCATGGAGCAGTTCGCGAACCTTCCACCGCCCAGGTTGTAGACTTCCGCGCTGCGTGGCCGCCGGAAGAAAGCCCAAAGGGCCCGCACCACGTCCTTGCTGTGGATGTTGTCCCTGACTTGCTTGGCTTTGTAGCCGAACACGGTGTAGGGCTCTCCGCTGAGTGCGCGGGCCATGAGATAGGCTAGGAAGCCATGCAATTCTGTGCCGCTGTGGGCCGGCCCGGTCAGGCAGCCGCCGCGGAAACAAGCCGTCCTGAGGCCGAAATAGCGTCCATATTCCTGGACGAGCAGGTCGGCGGCCGCCTTAGAGACCCCGAACAGGCTGTGCATAGAGCCGTCGATGCTCATCTCCTCGTCGATCCCTTGCGCGTGATAAGGATGAGACTCGTCGATTTCGTAGCGGGTTTCGCGTTCCACCAAGGGCAGCGTGTTGGGCCGGTCGCCATAGACCTTGTTGGTGGACATGTGCAGGAAGACCGCTTCCGGGCAGTGCTGCCTGACGCAATCCAGAAGATTCAGGGTGCCATTGGCGTTCACGGAGAAGTCCGTCTGTACGTCCTTGGCGGCCCAATCGTGGCTGGGCTGGGCGGCGCAATGGACCACGGCGGCGACCGACCTCCCGAGCCGCTGAAAGACGGCCTGCAGGGCTTCGCGGTCCCGTATATCGACGGATTCGTGACGGTAACCGCGCAAGTCGCGTTCGAGCCGCTGGCGATTCCATGTCGTGCTGGCTGAAGCGCCGAAAAATTGGCTGCGCATGTCATTGTCGATGCCGACGACGGCAAGCCCCTGCTCGGAAAAAAAGCGCGCCGCCTCGGAGCCGATCAGGCCCGCGGAACCGGTCACTATGCACACCGACATGGCATCACCCGCCGACGAGTTGAAGAATTTCAGGCCGGTCCCTCAGCCACTGGGCGGTGTCCTGAACCGTCTTTTCGACCGAATGGCGGGGCCGCCAACCGAACGCCTCCGTCACTTTCCGGTTGTCGGTCACATACCAGGGAATGTCGCCGGGCCGGGTTTCCGGTGCGCGGCCGATGGGTACTTCCCGCCCGGCGACGGCGCGGCACAAGCGCGTCATTTCCTGCAACGAGACGGAGTTGGCGAGGCCGCCGCCCGCGTTGAAGACCTCGCCACGGGACGTTCCGATTCGATCCAGTGACTTGTAAATCAGGTCGAACGCATCCTGCACATGCAGCACGTCGCGCACCTGGTGCCCTGTGCCGCCGTAGCCGACATAGTCGAGGCCGCGCCCGAGCAGGTGCTTCGCGATCCATAGGGCGGTGAAGCCCTGGTCCAGCTTGCCCATCTGCCACGGTCCCGCGAGCACGCCGAACCGGAACACCAGAGCGGGAATGCCGTAGACGTCCGAATACTCCCGGATGATGAGCTCGGCGCACAGCTTCGTCGCCCCGTAGATCGTGCGGATTCCCTCGATCGGGAACTCGACGGTCAGGCCCTGCGCGGACACACCGGCAGGCAGGGGCTTTCCCGGGACGAATTCCATGCGTGCCCCAGTGGGAGCGAGCGGAAGCGCGTTCAGGCGGTCGAACGGGTAGACCCGGGAGGACGATATGAAGAGCAGCGCCGCCTTATGCTGCCTGGCCAGCTCCAGGCAGTTGATGGCGCCGCCAAGATTGGCGTCGATCAGGTAACGCGCACCGCCCTCGCGGCCCGCCATCACGGACGGTTCCGCGGAGCATTCGACGATCAGATCGACGGGCTCGTCCTGCAGGTCCGTCGGGACCCGCACGTCGCCGTGAACGAAGTCCACGCCACGGGCCTGGAGGCGGGCCAGCGTATGCTCGCTGCCCCGCCGCCGGAGATTGTCGAACGCGCGCACCCTGCTGCGGGGAAACGCTTCCTTGAGCGCGATCGCGAGGGTTGAACCGAGGAAGCCGGCGCCTCCAGTCACGAGAATTTTTTCCATGTCCTAACCGGGCTTGCGAAAGAATGCGTGCCACATCGGCATCCAGTGGGGATCGCTGGTGATCAATTCCCTGATCTGTTCCAGCGCCAGCCGCGAGCCGTCTGACGCCGCCCCCGAGGTGAACAAAGGCGAGAGCAGTCTCCCGATGTCTTTCGAAAGGCCGTCCGTGTCGCAGGTCTCCACGTGTGCAAGCTCCAGTCCGGAGGAACCCGTGATGTCGAGCATTTGCGCCCAAGTCAGCAGGCCGTAGCGGTCGCCCGAACGGCCAGTCTTCTCGAGAACCTGCTTCTGCACGGCCTTGGGCAAATAGTGGAAGAACCAGATCTGGACTTCGCCATCATAGGGAAAAAGATAATTCCCCGTGCTGACCATCATGCGGCCCCCGGGCTTGAGAACCCGCGCGGCCTCGGCGATGACTTTGCGCTGCGTTTCGAGAACGGGGCCCGCATCTCCTCGATGGTCGGCCGGCATGTCGACGTGCTCGATGACGCTATAGACGAAGACGTGATCGAACAGGCCATCCGTCAACCCGGACGCCGCGAGGTCGGCCCCCGAACCCTTCATTCCCGCCGCTTCAGGAACCCGAAGGCGCGCGATTTCCACGTGGGGCGGATGCGGGTCGATCATGGTGACCTGGGCGCCGCACTGCGTCAGAACCCGGGACAGACCGCCCCAGCCGCAGCCGACGTCGAGAATCTTCTTTCCCTGGAGGCTGCCCATGATCCGGAGTGCGCGGGAAACGGCATCGACATACCCGTCCGTATTGAACGCATCCCGCAGGAACATCTCGCAGGTTGCGGGAGGATGGCCGAGCGAGCCCCAGTAGGCGACCATACGGTCCCTGAACGCGTCGATGTTCTCTGGCGCCACCGAGAACGGCAACATCGCCCGCTGGGCGCCGACGGGCAAGTCGGCGGGATTCGGCCCCATTGCATTCACCAGCGAACGCAGTCCTTGCCTGAGCGCGTTTCGAATCATGGTGTTCCTGTCAGCAGGCTGTCGAATTCAAGGGGTGCAGAAAGCGGACTCTCACAATATTAATGCGCGGTCAGCGAACAGTCCCGGGAGGATTTCGAACCGTCCCGGACTTCAATATCGCTGACTTGTGTGATCACATCGGCGAGCGTGGCTGCCGCGGCCGCCATCGAATACTGATCGACGCAAAGCTGCCGGGCGGCGGTCCCCATTCTGGCGCGAAGGCCCGGGTCCCGCGCAAGTTTTTCGAACGCCTCAGCCAGTTCATCGACATCATCGCTGCAGAATCCCGTTACGCCGGGCTGGATGAAGTTCGCCACTTCTCCCAGGCGGGTCGAAATCGTCGGAATTCCCTTGGCCATGTACTCGAAGACCTTCGTCGGCGACTTGGAAAGAATGAACCTGGCATCCTCGGACTGCGCGCCCTGCTTCGCCATCGTCAATGAATACAAGCCTACATCGATCCCGTCCAGATACTCTGCCATGGTGCGCGGATCGACCCAGCCTTTCATGCGAATCGGATAGCCCGCGAACTCCGACGCGAGCGCCTTTTCCACCTCCGCCAGGTAGGCGCCGGTCCCTGCGATCTCGAATGCGATCGGCGTGACATCGCTCCGCCGGTCGCAGGCGCGGCAGAACGCGCGCAACATCAGCAGAAGCGCTTCGTACATGAATTCCTGGAACACGGTGCCGTTCCAGCCGAAAACGATTTCTGCGGACGGCTTCGACGACTTTCGGGGTTGAAAGGCGTCGGTGTCCGCGAAGGTCGGGATTTTCACCAGGCGCGGAAAAAACGGGCGCAATTCCTCCTCGAGCCGTTTTGAGGAAACCACGCACGCCGAAGCAAGCGAGGCGAACCGGGGCAGCACCTTGCGCATCCGGACGGGGTAGAACCACATGTAGTCGCCGATCCAGTCATCGATATCGAAGATGACCGGCGTGCCGCGCAACCAATGCAGAGCCCAACTCGTGATCAGGTCATAGTTCGGCCGTTGCTGCACGATCGCCACGGGAGGATTGGCGAGCAGCCGATGCGCCGCCCTGAGCGCCACGACCGCATGTTCCACGCCGAAGACAAGCCGGTCCGGCAGGTGCTTGAAGCGGTAGATGTCGTCCCAGAACGCCAGGGTGCTGGTCGGAATCCCCAGGCGGGCGACCCGGTCCGCGAAGTAATACGTGCGAATGCGGGCCGGCGCGACCGTAAAGCCTTCCTGGGAAAGGAAACAGACCGCACCCGTCGCCGGCTTGACCTTGCCGCGCATGCCGGCCAATTTCGCGAATACGCCGTAGCTGAGCATCCACGACAGGACGAGGAGGGCGGCGAGGGCGGTATCGGCGAGGTGGACCGCCTCCCTCAGCCGATCGGTGAGCAACCTGATTGTCGGAAACCGCGCTTCGAGGCGCAATACCAGACGGTGCGCCGGCGAGATCAGCAGCACCGGTCGCTCCGGTGGCTGCCGCGAATTACCTGTACACGCTCCGCCTCATCTGCGCGCATCGCCCGGATTCGGCCAACCCACGGCTTCACCCGAAGATGACGTCGCGAACCCTTGTGAACGCCTGTAAGGGATTGTTGAACCCGTAGACGAGCTTCTGCAGGGGGGCCTTGCGCAGCCCTTCCCACAACTGGTGGCGGTTCCAGCGCATGTTCGCTTCTCGCAGGATCATCTCCAGGTCGTCGGGCGACAGCGTCTCGGTCCGCACCGGCGTGGTGCTGTAGCCGTCGTACTTGCGCAGGTCGTGGATGACGAGGAGGTTCTTCTCCTTGACCTTCGTGTAGAGCTCGGTACCGGGAAACGGCTGCATCAGTGACATCTGCAGCGACTCCGGCGAGAGCTCCATCATGAAGTCCATCGTCCTGCGTGCCGTCTCCCAGGTTTCGCCCGGGTGCCCGAAGGAAAAGGTCAGATGGGTGGCGACGCCGAGTTCCTTCGCCCATTTCACGGCCTCGCGCACCCGCTTCAGGTCGAGTTTCTTCTCCATCGCGTCGACCAGGCCCTGGTCTCCCGACTCGACGCCGTACTTGATGAAGCGAAGCCCGGAGCCGGCCATGATCTCGAGGGTCTTCCGGTCGAAGGTGTCCGCGCGAGACATGGCACCCCAGGGCAGGTCGAGCTTGTGGTCCTTGAAGGCCTGCGCATAGCCGGCGATTCGATCCTTACCGATGTTGAACGTGTCGTCGTCGAAATAGAACGACTTCATGCCGTAGCGGTCGGCCGCGTGCTTCACTTCGGCGACGATGTCGCGTTCGTTCCGGACGCGATAGTTCCTGCCGCCGTACATCATTTGCGGCCAGACGCAGAAATCGCACTTGAAGGGACAGCCGCGGCTCGCCCACATCTGCAGATTGGGTCCCGGCAGGAAGGGCGTGGCTTCGACGTAGCGGTCCATCGGCAGGGGATCGCGGTCAGGCCAGGGGTACTCGTCGATGTTCTTCAGCAATTTCCCCTGAGGATTGGTGACGGTCTTGCCCGAGGAATCGCGGTACAGGAGACCTGCAATATCGGTTACCGGTTTGCCGTCCCGGATGGCTTCGACGAGAGCAAGCAGCGAAAATTCGTATTCGCCGCGGATGAAGTAATCCACTTGCGGATCCGTCGCCAGGACATCTGGTTCGCCCGCGTGCCAGGAGTGGGCTCCGGTCCATACGATGACCACGTCACGGCCCGCGACGGCCCTGATCTTCTGCACCATCGCGCGATCGACATCCAGCGAGGTGGTGGAGATCTCGAGCACCACAATTTTCGGATTGAACGCCGCGAAGCGGGCCACAAACGCCTCGTCGCTAATCCGCTCAGCGCAGCCGTCAACCTGCGTGGTGTCATGGCCGGCCCGCTTCAACGTTGCAGAGGCGTAGGCCATGTGGAAGGGGAAGGGCATGTATTGCGTGCCCTCGCGTTCGAAGTGGGGCCACCGCGACCCGGCGCGGACACCGTAATAGCCGGGACGTGCCCATGGTGGATTGCCGAAGAAAACGCGCATTGGAGCCTCCGAACCGCCTGCTCTGAATCAAGGAGAACCTGACTGCGATTTGCGACCGCACCAGAATGATCTCTTGACTAACGATTGTATAAGAAAACGCCCCCCAAGTCCTCATGACATCGTCGAGATACGAGGGCGAAAATCGGGGGTCAGACGTGAAGGAAGTCACACCGATGGCACGCGACTGAATGTGCGCCCGCGAGCTGCATGGCGCAATCGCGGAATTCTCGCGATCGGAGCCCACTGCAGTGCCATCACCGGAAGGGCCATAATCCGTCACGCAACAGCCCATGGCCAAAAACATCCTCTATCTTGCGGAAAACGCCCTGTCGCCGGTCCAGGGCGGGGGCATCGTGACCTACGCCTTGTTGCGCGGTGTACCCGCGGAGAATGTCTTTGGCTTGTATAGCTATCAGCACATCACACCTGCCACGGAATACGCTAGATGCATGCACCTGCTGCCGCGGCGCGACGGGCGTGGCAAGGCGGCGCCTCGCTCGACGGTCGGACATGGCGTGGCCCCCGAGGGCGCGGTGGTACTCAAGCTGCGCCAGGCGCGCGCACTTGCGCAACATGCGCTTGATCGGCTCCTCGGGCGCGACACGCGCGCCGCCATCGCGCGCATCGATGGCGCCGGATTCCGGCCCGAGGTCGTTTTCGCCGCGCCGCTGTCGTATCGCATGCTCAGGCTTGCCCGCTCCCTTGCGACCCACTATGGCGTGCAGGTGGTGATGCTCAACATGGACGACTGGGTATCCGAGCAGGCCTGGGTGTGGGGGCCGCTCGGCGGCTATCTGAGGCGTGCGGTCGAAGCAGAGATGCGAGCGATTGCTCCCATGACTGCGCTCGCGTTCTCCAACAGCGCGCGCCTGGCAGACGAACTCGGCCGGCGCTACGGCATCCGTCACGAGACCATGAACAACGCTTGTTACGACCTGATGCAGGGCGCGCCCTACCGGCCGCCTGTGCGCGCTGGCCGTCCGCTCGTCGTCACGTTTGCGGGGGCGCTCAACTGGCATCTGCAGGGGGAAACACTGGTACTATTTTCCCGCGCGGTCGCCGATCTGGCTGCGCGACGTCCCGTGGAGCTCCACATCTTCGCGCCCCGGGATTTCGCGCCGATCGCCAACCAGGCGTCGATTCCCGGCAAGGTGCTCTACAGGGGGTTCTGTCCGAAAGATGAACTGGTGAAGCACTATCTCGAATCGGATTTTCTCGTGGCGACGACGACGTTCGACGAGCGCAGCATCCTGCTATTCAAGCACTCGCTTGCCACCAAGCTGTCCGACTACCTATCGGTCGGCCGACCCGTGATCTCCGTCGGCCATCCGCAATGGGCCTTGCACGACTACGTCGAGGAACACGGCGCAGGCGTGGCGGTGCGCAGTCCGCGCCTCGAGGACATCAAGCAGGCGCTGGGCGCGATGTTCGAATGGAGCGAGCAGAAGAAGGTCGAAGTAGGGCGCGCGAATCGGGAGCTCTGGAAGCGCGCGCACGACGTAACGGTGATGGGCGCAAAGGCGCGCGAACTGCTCGGGCTCGGACCCGTACCGGCGGAGCTATGAACGCACGCACTAGCGAAGCCCCAATGCAGGGTTACTCGATGACCAAGCACCGTGTGCTCAACCGGCGCGGCGTGATGTGGCTCGGCCAGACCTGCAACATCCGCTGCTATTTCTGCTACTTCCTCGACAAGATTAATGCGCGCGAGCACCCCGAGCACGCGATGATGTCGCTGCAGAAGGCGAAGGAAATGTGCCGCGTAATGCGCGAGCACTACGGGCTCAACTCGGTGGACATCCAGGGCGGCGAGCCCACGGTCTGGGGGCCGATCTACGAGCTCGTCGCCTACTGCAACCGGATCGGTCTGAAGCCGACGCTGATCACCAACGGGGTCATGCTGGCGAAGAAGGACGTTTGCCAGAGGCTGAAGGATGCGGGAATCTACGATTTTCTGTTCAGCATCCATGGTGTCGGCGAGACCTATGACAAGATCGTCGGCCTGCCAGGCGGGAGCGAGAAGCAGTTGCAGGCGCTCGAAAACCTGCGCGAGCTCGGGATTCCGTTCCGCCTCAACTGCGTGCTGTCCAAGCCGGTGGTCGACCAGCTGCCGAAGCTGGCGGAACTCACCTTCAGCAGCGGGGCGCGGGCGATGAACTTCATCGCCTTCAACCCGTTCGTCGACCAGACGAGCGGCAAGCGCAACAGCGATACGGTTGCGACTTACGCCGAGGTGATGAAGGTGCTTACCCCGATCCTCGATGAGTTCGACCGGCGCAACGTCGAGTGCAACGTGCGGTACTTTCCGTTCTGCGTGTTTGCGGAGCGGCACCGCAAGTTTTCGCAGAACTTCCAGCAGATTGTGTACGACTTGCATGAGTGGGAGGCCGCAGCGGAGGTCTGGACCTCCCAGCCCAACCAGCGGCAGGCTGCACTGCCGCTGTCATCCCCGCCGCGGCTGGAGGAATCGATCTGGCACCGACGGCTGATGCAGCTCGGTCGCTCCGGGCCGCACTGGCTGCGCCGCATGGCAGACTGGGCTATCGATTTTCTGCGGCGCATGTATCCGCAGTCCGTGGCGAAGCCGCGTGAATTCCGCATTGACGCATCGTCGATTGGCCGGGGCCCCGTGCCTGCGATCGCCCCGGATATGAAGGCGCCGCCGCCGGTAGATCACCCGCTGCTGCCGTTTGCGATCCTGGCCGAGCGCATCGTCAAGATCGTGCAGGAGGTGCTGGGAGCCGCCCCGCGCCTGGAATGGCGGGAGTATCTGCATCGCGAGGCGCGCCGCCTGATGCCGCTTTCGGTCCACAGCTTTTCCAAGTGCGAGGCCTGCAAGTCCTGCGACGTGGCCTCGATCTGCGACGGCTTCCAGGGCGACTACGGCGAGCTGTTCGGTTTCGCGGAGGCGCGCCCGATCAAGGTTGGGCGCAGGATCACCGATCCGAAGCATTACATGGCTGAGCAGCCGAAGGTTGTCGAGGTGCAGGAGTACGATTGGGCATTGCCGCAACCCGCGCCCGGGCACGGCCCCGGAATGTAGCGCCGTGCAGCACGCGCAGCGTTCCGAAGCCGAGCGCGCCACGTACAACGCGGGCGCGGTGTTCAATGCCTCCGTGGCCCTGCATGTGCGCTTCGCGCACGTGTTCAACTGCCCGAATGCGGCCCGCGCGGAGGCTTACCGGCGGCAGCAGCTGGAGCGCAGCGTCCGGAATCGCGAGGTGCTGGAGATCGGCTGTTTTGACGGCTTCAGGATGCGCGAGTACACACGTCTCTCGCCCGAGCGGCTCATCGGCGTCGATATTTCCGATGTCCTCGTCGACCGCGCGCGGGCCAGCGGCCTGGACGCGCGCGTGATGGATGCCCACCAGCTCCAGTTTCCCGACGCCTCATTCGATTGTGTGCTCGGAACAGCGATACTCCATCATCTCGATTACGACAAAGCGGTCAGCGAGGTACACCGCGTCTTGCGTCCAGGGGGCACGGCGATTTTCACGGAACCGCTGCGCGGCAACCCGGCCTGGAAGGTATTCCGGATGCTGACGCCGAAGGCGCGCACCCAGGACGAGTTGCCGCTTTCCAGGGAGCAGATTGAAAGCGCGGATCGCCTTTTCGGCGACGGCAGGCACTGCTTCAGCGGCTTCGCCTCGACGTTCATCGGCAGCCTGACGTCCTTCCTGCCGCTTCCCGCGGACAACGGGGCGTTGCGGCTCGCCGACCGGATCGACCGCAGGGTCGAGCGGACGGCACTGCGGTATTGGATGAGCCATGTGGTGCTGGTCTGGCGCAAGGGCTCGGCTACCATATCCGGATGAGCGCGGCGACCTCGCAGGCCGGTGCTGTCATATTTGACCTGGACGGCGTCCTCGTCGACGCCACCGAATGGCATTTCGAGGCGCTCAACCGGGCGCTGCGGCTGTTCGGCTACCAGATCTCGCGATACGAGCATCTTGCCGCCTACAACGGCCTGCCGACCCGGACCAAGCTGGAGATGTTGTCGATCGAGAAGGGACTGCCGACGGCGCTCCACAGTCTAATCAATCGCCTGAAGCAGGTCTACACGCGCGAGGAGATCCTGCGGCACTGCTGGCCGTCATTCGACAAGGAGTACATGCTGAGCCGGTTGAAGCGCGACGGCGTGCGCATGGCGGTGTGCACCAACGCGATTTCCGAGTCCGCGGAGTTGATGCTCGTGCGCGCGGGGCTGCGTCCCTACTTCGAATTCGTGATCAGCAACGAGGAGATCAAGAAGCCCAAACCCGACCCGGAAATTTACCGCAGGGCGCTGGAGCGGCTCGCCCTGAAGGCCGAGCAGGTGATCGTAGTCGAGGATGCCCAGCCCGGCGTAGAGGCGGCGAAGGCTGCCGGGGTACGGGTGCTGCAGGTCTCCGGCTTTCCGGATGTCGACTATTGGCGGCTGCGTGCCTTCATGGACGGGGGGCGCTGATGCTGACCATCGTCGTGCCGATGGCAGGGGAGGGCAAACGCTTCGCCGAAGCGGGCCATACCTTCCCGAAGCCGCTGGTCGAGATCGACGGCCGGCCCATGATCGAGGTGGTGGTGCGCAACCTGGCGCCGGCCGAGCCGCACCGTTTCGTGTTTGTCTGCCGGCGCGAGCACGTGCAGCGCTATGCTCTCGACGACGTGCTTCGGCTGATTGCCCCTGGCTGCGGCATCACGGTCATGCGCGAGGCCACGGCGGGCGCACTTTGCAGCGTGCTGCTCGCCATGGAGCACCTCGCCGGCGCCGACGAGTTGCTCATCGCCAACAGCGACCAGTTCATCGAGGAGGGCATCGGCGCCTTCCTCGCCACGGCCCGGCGCGCTCAATCCGATGGCTGCATCATGACCTTCCCGTCGACGCATCCGAAGTGGTCTTTCGTCAAATTGGTGGATGGCGAGGTGGCCGCCGTTGCCGAAAAGCGCCCGATCAGTTCGTCGGCCACCACGGGGCTCTACTACTTCCGGCGCGCCAGGGACTTCCTCGAGGCGGCCGAGCGCACGATCATGAAGAACGCGTCGAAGGAAGGCGAGTTCTACGTCAGCCCAGCGTACAACGAACTGATTCTCGCCGGGAAACGGATCACGGTGCACCCGATACGGCGCGAGCAGATGCACAGTCTTGGCACGCCGGAGGACGTAGAGGCCTTCGCCGCCCTGCCGGTCGCCAAACTGCCGGGCTGAGCCGGCGCTGTGCTGAACATCGTCCTGCCGATCGCCGGCCGCGGTAGCCGGTTCGCGGTGGCGGGCTACCCGCAACCCAAGCCTTTGATCCCGGTTCGCGGCAGGCCCATGATCGACCTGGTGGTTGAAAACCTGCGCCCTGCGCGGTCGCATCGCGTCATATTCGTCGCGCTGCGGGAGCATCTCGAGCACTGGGATATCGGCTCGGTGCTGGCGCGCACCGCGCCCGGCTGCGCGATCGTTTCGGTCGATTCGGTGACCGAAGGTGCTGCCTGCACCGTGTTGCTCGCGCAGGAATGGATCGACAACGACGATCCGCTGATGATCGCGAATACCGACCAGTTCGTGGCCGTCGATCTTGACCGGTACCTGTCCGAATCGGACCGTACGGACTGCGACGGCCTGATCATGACCTTCGCGGCGAGCGACCCGAAATGGTCCTATGTGCGCAAGGACCCGGACGGACGGATCGTCGAGGTCGTCGAGAAGCAGGTGGTGTCGAACGAGGCGACCGTGGGTATCTACAATTTCCGTCGCGGCGGCGATTTTGTGCGCGCGGCAAAGTCGATGATCGCGAGGGACTTGCGCGTGAACGGCGAATTCTATGTCGCGCCCACGTACAACCAGCTGATCTGCGAGGGCGCGGTAATCCGGTCCTACGCCATCGAAGGCGAGGGCGTGGGCATGCACGGGCTGGGAACGCCGGAGGACCTGCAGCGGTTTCTCGAACGAGGTCCAGCGCTTGCCGCGCGCGCCTGAGCCTGAAGCGGTCGCCGACCGCGATATCTCGGTCGTCATCCAGGGGCCGCTGCTGCTCGACCGGACCGAAGGCGTGCGCAGGTGCCTGGACTCGGTGCGTTCCTTGCTGCCGGGTGCCGAGGTCATCGTGTCGACCTGGGAGGGCGAAGACGCCTCCGCTATCGCGCCGCCGGTGCTCGTCGAGAAGTCGCCCGATCCCGGCGGTTTTGTCCTTGCGGACGGTTACCCCATCAATCTCAATCGCCTGCAGCGCTCGACGCTGGCGGGTTTGCGGCGGGCGAGCCGAAAGTACAGCCTGAAGCTGCGCAGCGATCTTGCGGTGACTGACCGCCGATTTCTCGTTGCGGCACCCGCCCCGGCAGGGTGCCTGTTCGAGCGGCCGATGACAATGACGAACCTCTATTTGCGCGATCCGGAAAAATTCACGCTGCTGTTTCATTTTTCCGACATCGCGCAGTTCGGCCTGACGCGGGACCTGCGGTCGTTCTGGGAGGGCGAACTGTTCGCTGAAGACGAACTGCTGTTTCCGCCCGAGCTGGCGGGCGGCGTGCGTTCGCGCCTCAAGCTTTTTCCGGAACAGGCGGCGACCCTGCGCTGGCTCGGGCGCCATGGCATCGACGTGCGCCTTGCCGAGCCGGCGCAGGTCGATCGCCCGTTGCTTGCCCTCTGGGCCAGCGTGTTGGCGCAGAACGTGCACCTCGTGGACTGGAGGGCATCGGGAATCGTGTTCCCGGAGCGTTTCGCGACCGACCCTTCGTCCTTCGCGACGCTGCTGACGGAGGAGAAATTCGCCTCCCTGTCTTCGCGCGGTTTCGACTACCGCAAGGCGCGCTTCAACGCGTTCATCCTCGACCGGCTGCTGCATGGCGGGCTGGCGAGTTCTGTCGTGCGCCTGCGCGCGCGCTTTCCCTTCGTCAATCGCGCGCTACGGCGCGTCTGGGCGTTTTATCACGGGCTGAGCCGCTAGCGCGGAGGGCTGGTTGCCGACGATGCGCGGCCAGCCGTCGCGATACTCGATGCGATCGAGCAGCATCAGGCGCGCCGGCGCGGCGCGGATCGCGTGGTAAAGCATCCAGTCGTTGCCGGCGTCATCCGTTGCAATACTGTTGTGGCCAGGTGCGAGCCACGCGCTGCTTGCCACGAGAATCGGCTCGGGCAGCTCTTCGAAGGGTCCCAGCGCGTTGTCCGAGCGCGCCACCATCACGGCATAGCGCGGTTCCCGGCTGCAGCAGCGGTCGCCCGAGTAAAAAAGGAAATAGGTTCCGTTACGGTAGATGACCCACGCGCCCTCGATCAGTGACCGGTATCCGTCGCCGCCCGGGGAAAGGACATCCAGAGGCGTACTGCCGGCCAGAAAGGCGAGTCGGTCCACGGCGAGTTCCTGGACCCGGATGGGCTTGCGGCCGGAGCCCCAGTAGAGCAGCCGCTTGCCGGTCTTCGGGTCGTCGAAAGCCATGGGGTCGATATGCTCGATGCCGTCGCCGCAGAGCAACGGCGCGCCGAAATCGGCAAACGGGCCGGTCGGCGCGTCCGCCGTCGCCACGGCCAGGCACTTGCCCGTGCCGTTGTCCGGCTCGGCCGAGTAGTACATGAAGTACTTGCCGGTGCGCGCATCGCGCAGCACGTGCGGCGCCCAGAAGTGCTGCTTCGATGACGCCCAGCGCGGTTTGTGCGGCAGCGCGTCGCCCAGATGCTCCCAGCGCACAAGATCGCGCGAGCGCGCGACCTGCACGTTCCAGACGGCGCCCGCGGAGTGACTCTGGGTCGCGTAGGCGTAGAACCAGCCGTCCGGATCACGCAGCACCGCGGGATCCGGGAAATCCTTGTCAAGGACAGGATTGGCGTAGGTTCCGGCGCCTTCGCCGGGCCCCGGTGGACTGACCGCGCAGGAGGCCAGGGCGAGCGCAAGGACCGCGATCAGCCACCTGCGATAATGCGGCCGATGCGCATGCTGCTGATCGGATCCGCGGGCCAGCTGGGGAGCGACTTGCTGCGCAACAATCCCGGCCACGACATCGCGGCGCCGGCGCGCGGCGAACTCGACATCACCCGTCCCGACCAGCTGCGCGCCGCCATGGAACGCCACCGGCCCGAGCTCGTGGTGAACTGCGCCGCGTTTCACAATGTGCCGCAATGCGAAGAGCATCCGGAGCAGGCTTTCAGCGTGAACGTTACGGCGGTGCGCGATCTCGCCGTGGCCTGCCGCGACGCGGGTGCGCGGCTGTTCACGTTCAGCAGCGACTACGTGTTCGGCGGCGAGCGCCGCATGCCGTACGGCGAGGACGACCTGCCGCGGCCGCTGCAAATCTACGGCATCAGCCGGCTGGCCGGGGAGCACGCCGCGCTGGCGGCTGCGCCCGAGCATGCGGTGGTGATTCGCACCTGCGGCCTGTACGGCCAGTCCGGCGCGCGCTCCAAAGGGGGTAATTTCGTCGACGGCCGAGTGGCCGACGCACGCGCCGGCAAAACCATCGAAATGGCGATGGAGCAGATCGTCGCGCCGACCTGCACGGAGGACCTCAGCCGCGCTGTGCTGGCGCTCGCGGCCGCGCCGGGGCTCACCCCCGGCATCTATCACCTCGTGAACGAGGGGCAATGCAGCTGGTACGAGCTCACGCGGGCGATCGTCGGGATTCTCGGCCTGCCCGCGCACGTCGTGCCCGTCGACCGGCAGGGCAGGAGCGGCAACATGCGGCGCCCGCTTTATTCGGTGCTTGCCAATCACAAGGCGCGCGGGCTGGGAATTACGCTGCCGCCCTGGCGCGAGGCGCTCGAGCGCTATCTGCGGCGCCGCTACGCTTAGCGCTCACTCGAAGCGCAGCGCCTCGACCGGGTTGAGACGGGCCGCCTTGCGCGCCGGATAGAAGCCGAAGAACACGCCGATCGCGAACGCGAACGCGACTGCAAGAACGACCGATGCCGGCGACAGCACGATGCGCCAGCCGGCGATTTCCGCGATGCCCACTGCGGTCGCGACGCCGATCGCGATGCCGGCCACGCCGCCGATCAACGACAGCGTCACGGCCTCGACGAGAAACTGCCCGAGAATGTCGCGCGTGCGCGCGCCCACGGCCATGCGCAGGCCGATCTCCCTCGTGCGTTCGGTGACCGAGACCAGCATGATGTTCATGATGCCGATGCCGCCCACCACCAGCGAGACCGAGGCGACCGCGGCGAGCAGCAGCGCCAGCACGCGGCCCGAGGCCTCCTGCGTGGCGGCGACTTCCTCCAGGTTGCGCAGCGAAAAATCGTCGTCCTGCCCGGGCTGCAGGCGGTGCCGCTGGCGCAGCAGCGCGCGCACCTGCTCTTCCGCCGCCTTCATGTCGTAGCCTTCGGCGACCTTGACCCAGATGGTGCCGACGCTGCGCTGCTTGGCGAGGTTGGAGGCGCCCAGCACGCGCTTGCGCGCGGTGCTGATCGGCATCAGGATCA
>Ga0315910_10001197_pt1 | contig 24243 bp, 19 predicted proteins | sample EdamamesoilMG_FD_204470 | JGI IMG/M metagenome (GOLD analysis project Ga0315910, IMG submission 204470) | Garden soil microbial communities collected in Santa Monica, California, United States - Edamame soil | ecosystem: Environmental > Terrestrial > Soil > Garden | place: USA: California... | reverse complement strand
CATCCGGGTGCAGCCCGGCGATGAATTCGAAAGCGACCTGCCGGCGCTGGGCGCACCGCTGGTGACCCGGCTCGACGTCGAGCCGGCCGGGCATCGGCCCAAGTCCATCTACGCGCTGTGACGCATACGGGGGAAGGATGAAACATTCGCGACGCGTGTTACTCATGCTGGCGGCCGCCGGCCTCATCGCGGGCTGCGCCCGCAACGACGGAGACAATCGCATCCGGCTCGGCTTCAGCCAGATCGGCGCCGAGAGCGAGTGGCGCACCGCGAACACGGAGTCCATCAAGTCCGCGGCCGCGACCATGAACATCGACCTGCGCTTCGCCGATGCGCAGCAGAAGCAGGAAAACCAGATCAAGGCGCTGCGCACCTTCATCGCGCAGAAGGTCGACGTCATCGCCTTCTCCCCGGTGGTCGAGACCGGCTGGGACACGGTGCTGCAGGAAGCGAAGGCCGCGAAGATTCCCGTCATCCTCACCGATCGCTCCGTCACGGCGGATCCCTCCTTATATGTAGGCTTCATCGGGTCGGACTTCGTCGAGGAAGGCCGCAAGGCGGCCCGCTGGGCGCTGGAACATTTCAAGAACGAAACCGGCGACGTGAACATCGTCGAACTGCAGGGCACCGTGGGCTCGGGCCCCGCCATCGATCGCAAGAAGGGCTTCGAGGAAGTCATCGCCACGAAACCGAACTTCAAGATCATCCGCTCGCAGTCCGGTGACTTCACGCGCGCCAAGGGCAAGGAAGTCATGGAGGCTTTCCTCAAGGGCGAGACGCGAAAGATCCACCTGCTGTACGCGCACAACGACGACATGGCCATCGGCGCCATCCAGGCCATCGAGGAAGCCGGCATCGCGCCGGGCCGCGAGCTCGCCATCGTCTCCATCGACGCGGTCAAGGGCGCGTTCGAAGCCATGATCGCCGGCAAGCTCAACGCCACCATCGAGTGCAATCCGCTGATCGGCCCGCAGCTCATGACCTCGGTGGTCGAAGTGGTGGCCGGCCGCGAAATTCCCAAGCGCATCGTGGTCGACGAGCAGGTCTTCACCATGGACACGGCGAAGCAGCACATCCAGTCGCGAAAGTACTGATCGCGCGCCCGTGAACGACCGCGCCATCGTGCTGGAGGCGCGCGGCATCTCCCGCGCCTTTCCCGGCGTGCAGGCGCTGGCCGGCGTGGACCTCACGCTGCGCGCCGGCGAAGTGCACGCGTTGATGGGACAGAACGGCGCCGGCAAGTCCACGCTGATCAAGGTGCTCACCGGACTGTGCGCGCCGGACGCCGGGCAGATCAAACTACTGGGCCGGGAAGTCTCGCTGCACTCGCCGCAACAGGCGCAGCGGCTCGGCGTCAGCGCGGTCCACCAGGAAAGCCACCTGCTGCCGAACCTGTCGGTGGCCGAGAACATCTGCGCCGGACGCTACCCGCGCCGTTCGTGGCCGCGGGGCGGCGGCATCGACTGGCCGGAGACCCGGCGGCGCGCGCGCGAGCTGCTCGGGCGGCTCGGCATCGACATCGACGTCACGCAGCTGGCCGGCGGACTGCCGGCGGCCGTGCAGCAACTCGCGGCGGTGGCGCGCGCCGTCGCCGGCGATGCGCGCGTGCTGATCCTCGACGAGCCCACCTCGAGCCTGGACACCGACGAGGTTCAGGCGCTGTTCCGCCTGATCCGCACGCTGCGCGACCAGGGCGTGGCCATCCTGTTCGTCACGCACTTCCTCGACCAGGTGTACGAGGTCTGCGATCGCATGACCGTGCTGCGCAATGGCCGGCTGGTCGGTGAATACGCCTGCAGCCAGCTCGATGCGCGCGGCCTGGTCGCCGCCATGGTCGGGCGCGAGCTCGCGGAGACGCACAAGTCCACGACCCCTGCTCCGGACACCCCCGATGTTCCCGCCGCGCTTGCCGCGCGCGGGTTGACGCGACGCGGCGCCCTCAAGCCCGTGGATGTGGAGTTGCGCAAGGGCGAGGTGCTGGGCCTGGCCGGGTTGTTGGGCTCCGGACGCACCGAGCTCGCGCGGCTGCTGTTCGCGCTGGATTCGCGCGACGGTGGGGAAATCCACGTCGACGGCCGCGATTGCCGCCTCGAGGAGCCCGCCGACGCGCTGCGGCTCGGGCTCGCCTACTGCCCCGAGGATCGCAAGCAGGACGGCATCGTCGCCGAGCTGTCGGTGCGCGAGAACATCGTGCTGGCGCTGCAGGCGCGCATGGGCCTCGCCAGTTTCCTCAACCGTGGCGAGCAGGTCGCGCTCGCCGATCGGCTGGTCGCGGCGCTCGGCATCAAGACCGCCAGCATCGACACGCCCATCGGCCAGCTCTCGGGCGGCAACCAGCAGAAAGCCATCATCGCGCGCTGGCTGGCGACGAATCCGCGCGTGCTGATCCTCGACGAGCCCACGCGTGGCGTGGACATCGCCGCCAAGCAGGAACTCATGGGCGAGGTGATGAAGCTGGCCGCGGACGGCACCGCGGTGCTGTTCATCTCGGCGGAGATCGAAGAAGTCGTGCGGGTCGCGGATCGCATCCTGGTGCTGCGCGATCGCGCCAAGGCGGGCGAACTGCCGGGCGGCGCGAGCGAGGATGCGGTCTATTCATTGATCGCGGGTGGCATGACCGCGGGTGAGGCATGAAACGCCTGGCGCAGCATGCGCTGTTCTGGCCATCGGCGACCCTCGCGCTGCTGTTGCTGGTGAACGGCGTGCTCAACCCTTCGTTCCTCGCGATCAGCTGGCGCGACGGCCACCTGTTCGGGAATCTCATCGACATCCTCAATCGCGCGGCCCCGCTGATGATCGTCTCGCTGGGCATGACACTGGTCATCGCGATCCGCGGCCTCGACATCTCGGTGGGCGCGGTCGTGGCGATCGCCGCGGCCGTGGCCGCGTTGCTGGTGGGCGGCGGCTTCAGCGCGGACGGCGCGGTGGCGAGCAGGTATCCGCTGTGGTTCGCGCTCGGAGCCGCGCTGATGGTCGCGATGATCTGCGGACTGTGGAACGGCCTGCTGGTGGTCAAGGCCGGGATGCAACCCATCGTCGCGACGCTCATCCTCATGGTCGCCGGCCGTGGCGTCGCGCAGCTGCTGACCGGAGGGCAGATCATCACGGTCTACTACCCGCCCTACTACGTGCTGGGCAGTGGCTTCCTGCTGGGCCTGCCGGTGGCGCTGTGGATCGCCGCGCTGCTGTGGCTCGTCCTGCAGCTGCTTGCCACGCGCACCGGCCTCGGCCTGTTCATCCGCGCGATTGGCGGTAATCCCGAGGCGGCGCGCGTCGCCGGGGTGCGCGCCGCGGACATCGCGCTGTGTGTCTACACCTTCTGCGGGCTCGCGGCGGGCGTGGCCGGCCTCATCATCAGCTCCAACGTGAAGAGCGCCGACGCCAACAGCGCCGGCCAGCTGCTCGAGCTCGACGCCATCCTCGCGGTCGTGCTGGGCGGCACCGCGCTCACCGGCGGCCGCTTCTCGCTGGCCGGCACCGTGCTCGGCGCGCTCATCATCCAGACGCTCACGGCGACCATCTACTCGCTCGGCGTTCCGCCGGAGGTGAACCTGGTGGTCAAGGCCGTGCTGGTGTTCGCCGTGATGCTGCTGCAGTCGGCCGAATTCCGTGCGCTGGTGCTGCGCACGGTCCGCGCGCGGGCGGGGGCCGCATGAAACACCCGCTGCTGCCGCTGGGCATCACCATCGGACTGTTCGTCGCCATGGCGGCGTTCGGTGGCGTGCGCTACCAGGGGTTCCTGTCGCTGCAGGTGTTCCTGAACCTGCTCATCGACAATGCCTTCCTCTGCGTGGTCGCGGTGGGCATGACCTTCGTGATCCTGTCGGGTGGCATCGACCTGTCCGTCGGGGCGGTGATCGCGCTGACCACGATGATCTCCGCCGCGCTGCTGCAGGCCGGGTGGAACGCCTGGGCCGTGATGCTCGCCGTGCTCGCGATCGGCGCGGCGTTCGGCGCATTGCAGGGCTTCCTGATCCAGCGCTTCGGCCTCGCACCCTTCATCGTGACGCTGGCCGGCATGTTCCTGGCGCGTGGCTGCTGCTACCTGATCAGCACCGAATCCATCCCGATTACCGATGCGACCTACACCGCGATCGCGCAGGCGCGCATCCCCGCGGGGCTCGACGCATCGCTGACCGTGGGCGCGGCGATCGCCATCGTCATCGTGCTCGCGGGGATGCGCATCGCGCACGCCACGGAGTTCGGCCGCACCGTGTACGCCATCGGCGGCGGCGAGAGCGCCGCCCGCCTCATGGGCCTGCCGGTGGCCGCGACGCGCGTGCGCGTCTATCTACTCAGCGGCTTCACGGCGGCGCTCGCCGGCATCGTCATGACCTTCTACATGCTCTCGGGTTACAGCCTGCACGCCGTGGGCCTCGAGCTCGACGCCATCGCCGCGGTGGTCATCGGCGGCACGCTGCTCGCCGGCGGCGTCGGCTACGTGGCGGGCACGTTGTTCGGCGTGCTGATTCTCGGCATCATCCAGACCCTCATCGCCTTTGACGGGACCCTGAGCTCATGGTGGACGCGAATCGTCGTCGGAGTTTTGCTGTTGCTCTTCTGCCTGTTGCAGCGTCTGTTCGAGGCGCGTTCGCGCAGGACGGCATGACGCGGCCGTTCGGCCGCCTGGCGGACGGCACGGACGTCGAGATGTTCACGCTGGGCCCTGCCGAGGGCCTGCAGGCGGAGATCCTCACCCTCGGCGGCACGCTGCGCAGCCTCACGCTGCCCCCGCGCGTGAAAGGCGGCCCGCGCATCCAGCTGGTGCTGTCGTTGCCCGACCTGCCCGCGTACCTGAAGGACACGTCCTACCTCGGGCAACTCGTCGGCCGCTACGGCAACCGCATCGGCGGCGCGAAGTTCGCGCTCGACGGCAAGGAATACACGCTCACCGCCAACAACGGACCGAACACGCTGCACGGCGGCGACGTGGGCTTCGGCAAGTACGTGTGGAAGGTGCTGGCCAGCGGCCGCGGCAAGAACAGCTACGTGAAGCTCGGGCACCACTCGCCCGCGGGCACCAATGGTTTCCCCGGCAATCTCGACGTCACCGCGACGATCGGCGTCTCGGGAAAGACGCTGACGCTGGCCTACGAGGCCACCACCGACGCGCCGACGCCCATCAGCCTCACCTGGCACCCGTATTTCACGCTGTCGGGGGATCCCGGCAAAGCCATCGACGAGCAGCAGCTGCGCATCGACGCCAGCCACTATCTACCCATCAACGACGCGCGCGTGCCCACGGGCGAGATCGCGCCGGTGGCCGGCACGCCGTTCGACTTTCGCCGCGCCAAGAGCGTCGCGGTGCCGCCGCCCGCCACGCATCGGCAGATCGAACTCGCGGGCGGTTACGACCATTGCTGGGTGCTGGAGAAGCCGACCACGCGCAGTGGCCCCGCGGCCGCCGAGCTCTATTCACCGGCGAGCGGCATCCGCATGGGAGTGCGCACCAACCTGCCCGGCCTGCAGGTGTACGGCGCGTATCACCTGAAGAACGTCTACCCCGGCTGGCATGCCATCTGCCTCGAGCCCGAGAATTTTCCCGACGCCCCGAATCACCCCAACTTCCCCAGCAGCATCCTGCATCCGGGCCAGACCCACCGCTCCTTCATGAGCTTCAGTTTCACCTGAAAACAAGGCCGAACACGGTGCCGGGCTCCTTCTTCGGCATTATTCGGTGACGGCGAACATGGGGCCCAGCCTGGCGTGGTGATCGGCGCGCTTCAGCGCCGGCGAGTACAGGCTCGAGATCGAGCCATCCAGGTACAGCGCCTCGTCGCACTTCAGCGTGTCGCGAAACAGGCGCGCGAATTCGCGGAAGGTCACCGCCTCATCGCTGATGGCGAACACGGCCTCGGCGCCGCCGGGCGCGCACACCCCGTTCCGGACATGCCGCGAGTTGGAGTTCGCCCGAAACGCGCTGGTCGCGGGAATCTGCCCGCGATGCACCAGCATCGGTCCGGACTGCGTAGCGAGCGCAGGCGAGAGCCCGCGATATTCATCGGTCGCCAGCACGCGCGCGCCGGCGGCATCGACCAGGAACACGCCGTTCGGCTGCAGGAAGAAGTTGCCCGTGCCCGAGGCGCGATTGACGGGCGCGAGCGCCTTGCCATCGATGACCAGCAAGCCCACCGGCCGAAAATCCTGGTGAAACATCCCGGCATTCATCGCGAACACCAGCGTGCGTTGTTCATGCGCCAGCGCTTCACGCAGCGCCGCGAACGATTCGAAGCGCCTGCCGTTGGCATCGGCATACGCGAGCCGAAGCGCCGGCAACTGGACCCGGCAAACAACGTAGGACGCCGCGCCGACGCGCTGCCGGGCGCAATCCACCGCCTTCGCTTCGCCCGCCGACAGCCCGCCCGAAAGCTGCAGCAGCAACAGAAGCGCGAGCCCGCGGACGACACCCATGGGCGCCGAGCATACCGGCACCGTCTGTCTGTATCATCCGCCACGCGTGAAGCTGTCCTTCCTCCATCCCAAGTACTGGCCCACCTGGCTCGGGCTCAGCTTCCTGCGGGTGTTCGAGCCGCTGCCGCACGGATTTCTCTATCTACTCGGGCGCTCGCTGGGCCTGCTGCTGTTCCTGCTGCCCACGCGCTGGAAGCGCATCGCCCGTCGCAACCTCGAGCTCGCGCTGCCCGAACTCGATGCCGCGGCGCGCCAGCGCGTGCTGCGCGAGCATTTCGCCGGCCTCGGCTGCGCGATGTTCGAAACGGCCATCAGCTGGTGGTCGTCAAACGAACGCATCCGCCGCATCACCGACATGCGCGGGCTGGAGCACCTGAAGGCCGCGCAGGCCACCGGCCGCGGCGTGCTGCTGCTGTCGGCGCATTTCAATTCCATCGAGATCGGCTGCCGCGCGCTCGCCGCGCGCATGCCGCTCAACGTCATGTACCGGCCGACCAAGAACCTGCTGGTCGGCGAGTTCGTGAGCGCGCGCCGCGCGGTGCAGACGCGGCGCGCGATCCGCCGCGACGACGTGCGCACGTTGATCAAGGCGCTGAAGGAAGGCGAGGTGGTCTGGTACGCGCCCGACCAGAGCTTCCGCAAGAAAGGCGCCGAGATGGTGAAACTGTTCGGCATCCCGGCCGCGACCAACACCGCGACTTCACGCATTGCACACATGACCGGCGCCCTGGTGCTGCCCTACTTCTTCGAGCGCCTGCCCGGCGGCGGCTATCGCGGCGTGATCCACCCCCCGCTGGAGGGTTTTCCCACCGACGATGCGGCGGCCGACACCGAGCGGTTCAACCATATTGTCGAGGCCGAGGTGCGCCGCATGCCGGCCCAGTACCTGTGGATTCACCGACGATTCAAGGGTTTGAGCCCCGACTACCCCCGGTACTACGCGGGCATCTGAATCCGTTCCGCGCAAGGAAAGTCTGCACCGAGCGAAATATGAACGGCGCCTTAATGGCCAGGCCCGATTTCTTATGGCCCCTCGCGACGACCGCCTCTAAGATAGCCCCTCTTTCGAAACACCTACTCCGGGGATCTGAGATGAAGAAGTACCTGACCGCCCTCGTCCTGACGGGTGGCCTTGCCGCCGCCCACGCCAACGCCGCCTGCACCTACCCGACGGCTCCCGGAAAGTTTCCGGATGGCACCCAGGCGACCAAGGAAGAGATGCTGGCGGCCAAGAAGGTGGTGGTGCAATACAACGCCGACATGGACACCTACCTCGCCTGCATCAAGGAAGACTTCGACGCGCGCGTCGCCGCCGCGCCGGACGCATCCGCCGACAAGAAGGCCGAGATGCAGAAGAAGCAGGACGCGCAGTACAACGACGCCGTCAAGGAAGTGACCGACGTCACCGATCGCTTCAACGAGCAGCTGCGCGCCTGGAAGGCGAAGAACCAGCCGGCGGACAAGAAGCCTTCCTGAGGACGACAGCCGGGCGCGGCCCGGTCGCGACCGGCGGGGCTCTCCAACTACCATGTCGCTGCTGACGCCCGCGCAGGCCGAGACTCTGATCGAGCAGCACCTCGCGTGCCTGCCGATCGAGTCGTTGCCGCTGACGCAGGTCGCGGGGGCGGTGCTGCGCGAGAACGTGTACGCCGAGCGCGACCAGCCACCCTTCGACCGCGTGGCGATGGATGGCATCGCGCTGCTGTCGAGCGGCGCCAATGCCAACACCGGCCGCCTGCGTGTCACCGGCATGCAGGCGGCGGGTGATCCACCGCAGACGCTGGCGGATCCCGCCAGCTGCATCGAGATCATGACGGGCGCGATCCTGCCGCGCGGCTGTGACGCCGTGGTGCCGGTCGAGCAGGTGCAACGCAATGGCGCCTTCGCCCAGATAGATAGGGCCGAGCTCGGCCGCAAGCCCGTGGCTCCCTGGCAGAACGTGCACCGCCGCGGTTCGGATTGCCGCCAGGGTTCCTTGCTGCTGGCCACGGGTACACGGCTCAGCGCGCCGGAAGTCGCGGTCGCCGCCGGCGCAGGCATGGCGCGTCTGCGGGTCAGTGCCCAACCCATGATCGTGGTGATCTCCACCGGCAACGAACTCATCGAGCCCGGCGAGACCATCGAGCCGCACCAGGTGCGGCGTTCCAACGCCTACGGCATCACCGCCAGCCTGCGGCAACACGGCTTCACGCGAGTCGCCGACGATCACGTGCGCGACGACGAGGCGCAGCTCACCGAGCGTCTCGGCTTCCACCTGCGCACCCACGACGTGCTGATCCTGTCGGGCGGCGTGTCCATGGGCCGCCTCGACCTCGTGCCCAAGGTGCTCGAGAAGTTAGGCGTCAGCCTGGTGTTCCACCACGTGGCGCAGCGCCCGGGCAAGCCCATGTGGTTCGGCGTGTCGCAGTCGGGACCCGCCGTGTTCGCGCTGCCCGGCAACCCGGTATCGACGCTGGTGTGCCTGTCGCGTTACGTGTTGCCGGCGCTGCGCGCCGCCATGGGAGAGACGCCGCGCGAGCCGCGCCGCATCGCGACCACCGTGCCATTCGAGGTCAAGGCGCCGCTGGCGTTCTACCTGCCGGTGAGACTGAAGACCGACGACTGGGGCCGCACCTCCGCCGAACCCGCGCCCACCAACGGCTCGGGCGATTTCACCGCGCTCGCCGGCACCGATGGCTTCGTGGAACTGCCGCCCGGCCCGAATACCTGGCCCAAGGGATTCGTCGCGCGGTTCTTCCGCTGGTGAGCACCATGGACCCGCGCGAAAAAGTCGTTCCACTGTCTTCCCTTCTCCATGCGGACAAGAGTCGCGCACCGCTCGACGCCCTGCGCCGCCCCATCCACGACCTGCGCATCTCGGTCATGGATCGCTGCAATTTCCGCTGCCCGTATTGCATGCCGCGCGAGACCTTCCACGAGTCGTACCGCTTCCTCAAGAGCAGCGAGCGACTCGACTTCGACGAGATCCTGCGCCTGGCGCGCGTGTTCGTGCGCGCCGGCGTGAAGAAGATCCGCATCACCGGCGGCGAGCCGCTGCTGCGCCCCAACCTGCCCGACCTCATCGGTGACCTGACGCAGCTGCCGGGCATCGAGGACATCGCGCTCACCACCAACGGCATGCTGCTCGCCAAGTACGCCTCCGAGCTCACGGCGGCGGGCCTCAACCGCATCACCGTCAGCCTCGACACGCTCGACCCCGAGGTGTTCGCGAAGATGAGCGGCGGTTTCGGCGGAGTCACCGACGTGCTCGACGGCATCGAACAGGCGCGCCGTGCCGGCCTGTCGCCGGTCAAGATCAACACGGTGGTGCAGCGGGGCGTGAACGACCATACCGTGCTCGACCTGCTGGCGCATTTCCGCGGCACCGGCGTCATCGTGCGCTTCATCGAATACATGGACGTCGGCACGCGCAATCACTGGAACCCGTCGCTCGTGGTGCCGTCGCGCGAGCTGGCGGCACGCATCCACGCCCGCTGGCCGATCGAACCGCGCGACCGCGAGTATCGCGGCGAAGTGGCCGAGCGGCACGCGTATGCCGACGGCGGCGGGGAGATCGGCTTCATCTCCTCGGTGTCCCAGCCCTTCTGCGGCGACTGTTCGCGCGCGCGCATTTCCTCGGACGGCTCGTTCTACACCTGCCTGTTCGCGACGCAGGGTACGGACCTGCGCGCGCCGCTGCGCGGCGGCGCCAGCGACGACGAACTGTTCGAGCTGGTGCGCGGTGTCTGGAGCGGGCGGCGCGATCGCTACAGCGAGCTGCGCGCCTCGCTGCGCGACGCCGCCGAGTTGCACAAGGTGGAAATGAACTACATCGGCGGTTGAACATGAAATCGAAGTCCAGGATCACCCACGTGAACGCTGCGAACCGCCCGACAATGGTGGACGTGGGCGGCAAGCCCGCGACGCTGCGCCAGGCCAGTGCGGAGGCGGTGGTCAAACTACCCCCGGCGGTGGCGCGCGAACTCCTGAAGAGCGGTCATCGCACGAAGAAGGGCCCGGTGTTCGACACCGCCATCATCGCCGGCGTCATGGCCGCGAAGAAGGCGCACGAGATCATCCCGTTCTGCCACCCGCTGGCGCTCGAGCGCTGCGACGTGGACATCCGGGACTCGGTGCGCGGCACGATCCGCGTCACCTGCAACGTCGCCGTGCACCACAAGACGGGCGTCGAGATGGAGGCGCTCACCGGCGCGATGGCCGCGGCGCTCACCATCTACGACATGTGCAAGGCGTTGTCGCACGACATCGAGATCGGCCCGGTGCGCCTGTTGCACAAGACCGGTGGCAAGCGGGATTTCGCCCGCGCCGCCAGGGCAAGCACGGGCGGTGACCGGGGCCAGAAGGGATGAGTCCCGTGCCCGTCTACGGCCTGGTGCTCGCGGGCGGACACAGCTCGCGCATGCAGCGCGACAAGGCGGCCATCGAATACCGCCCCGGCGAAAGCCAGCTCGACGCCGCGATGAAGCTGCTGCGGCCGCGCGTGGCGCGCAGCTTCGTGTCGGTGCGCGCGGACCAGCGCGAAGACCCCGCCCGCGCGCGTTACCCGCAGATCGTCGATCGCGGCGATGTCGCCGGCCCCATTGCCGGCATCAGCGCGGCGCTCGCCACGCATCCCGGGGCCGCATGGCTGGTGCTGGCCTGCGACCTGCCCTTTCTCGACGCCAGCACGCTGGACTCGCTGCTGGCCGCGCGCGATCCCGAAGGCGACGCCACGGCCTTCAAGTCCTCGCACGACGGCCTGCCCGAGCCGTTGTGCGCCGTGTACGAGCCGCGCGCCGGCCAGTCCATCGCCGCGTACCTGGCCACCGGCAGGAACTGCCCGCGAAAATTCCTCATCAACGCGCGCACGCGGCTGCTGGACCAGCCCAACCCGCGCGCGCTCGACAACGTGAATACCGTGGCGGAGTATGGCGCGGCCATGTCGGCCCTCTCTCCCGGTGAAGTCCCCGCGGCGCGCGAGATCCGCGTGCAGTACTACGCGCTGTTGCGCGAGCAGGCCGGACGCAGCGCCGAGACGCTGAGCACGCGCGCGCGCACGCCGCGCGAGTTGTACGTCGAGCTGGCCGCGAAATATCCCTTCACGCTGCCCGCCGACATGCTGCGCGTGGCGGTGAACGCGGAGTTCGGCGACTGGACGCAGACGCTGAAAGCCGGCGATGCGGTGGTATTCATTCCCCCGGTGGCCGGCGGATGAACGCGCCCGTCAAGCCATTCCGTTTCAGCAAGACCGCGCTCGACACCGCGGCGCTGCAGGAAGCGATGCAGGACGATACCTGCGGCGGCTTCGCGGCCTTCGAAGGCTGGGTGCGCAATCACAACGAGGGCCACGCGGTCACGCGCCTGGAATACGAGGCCTTCACCGAACTCGCCGAGAAGGAAGGCGCGCGCATCGTGCAAGCCGCCATCGAGAAGTTCGGCGTGACACGCGCCGCCTGCGTGCATCGCGTGGGCTCGCTGGCCATCGGCGACGTCGCGGTATGGGTGGGCGTGAGCGCCGCGCATCGCGACGAGGCCTTCCGGGCCTGCCGGTTCATCATCGACGAGGTCAAGCACCGCGTGCCCATCTGGAAGAAGGAGCACTACGTCACCGGCGACTCCGGGTGGGTGAATTGCGAGAGGTGCGCCATGCCCGGCGCGCATGAACACGGGCACGGGCATTCACACGAACATTCCCACTCCCACGCCGCTCCCGCGCCTGACTACTCGCGCCAGGTGGCGCTGCGCGAAGTCGGTCACGCCGGACAGGCGCGCCTGCGCGCCGCCTCGGTGCTGGTGGTCGGCGCGGGCGGACTGGGCGTGCCGGTGCTGCAGTATCTCGCCGGCGCGGGCGTCGGCCGCATCGGCATCGTCGATGGCGACCGGCTGGAACCCTCGAACCTGCATCGCCAGACCTGGTACGCACTCGCCGATTGCGGGCGCGACAAGGCGACGCTCGCCGCCGAACGCGTGCGCGCGCTCAATCCCGAGGTGCGCGTCGACTCCCACGTGCTGCGGCTCGATGCCGGCAACGCCGAGGGACTGGTGCGCGGCTACGACCTGGTGCTCGACTGCAGCGACAACTTCAGCACCAAGTTCCTGCTCAACGACATCGCGCTGCGCGCCCGCAAGCCGGTGCTGTTCGCCAGCGTCTATCAATATGAAGGGCAGCTGCAGCTCGTGGCGGGCGACGACGCGTCGCCTTGCCTGCGCTGCGTGTGGCCCGAGGCCACGCGCGATGGCCTGGTCGGCAATTGCGCCGAGGCCGGCGTGCTGGGCCCGGTGCCCGGGGTGTTCGGCAGCCTGCAGGCGCTCGAAGCGCTGAAGTACCTGCTCGGCCTGCCCGGCCTCGCCGCCGATGAAATGCTGATCTTCGACCTGGTGACGCTGAGCGCGCAGCGGCTGCGCGCGCGGCGCGCTGCGGACTGCGCCGCGCATCGGGCCGGCGGGCGCGCGGCTGCCGCGGCCGCGCCCGCGGGCACCGCCCTCGCCTCCGGGCTCGAAGTCGAATACGCCACGCTCGCGCAGGCGACGCGCGACGGCTTCACGCTCATCGATGTGCGCGAAGGGCGCGAGCGCGACGCCGAGCCGTTGCCGGGCGCGAGCCTGCACCTGCCGATGAACAAACTACTCAGTGGCGCCGCGGAACTGGACCTGGACACCCGCTACCTGCTGGTGTGCGCCACCGGGAAACGCAGCACGGCCGCGGCCGACCTGCTCCGCTCCCAGGGTCTGCGCGAATGCCGCAGCCTGCGCGGCGGCCTGCGGGCGCTGAAGTCGCCTGCTTGAAGCACGCCCTGCTCGCAACCCTGCTGTTGACGCTCGCCGCGCCCGGCACGGCGTCCGCGGGTGATGAAGAAGACCTGGATTTCATGCGGCCGCTGTTGCAGTTCGCGCGCGAGCGCGAGCGCACGCGCGACGAGCGGCCCCGCCCCACGCCCGCCGGCGTATCGGAACTCAAGGAAGCCCGGCACCAGCTCGAACAATCCAATCCGCCCCGGGAGGGTGAGTGCGCGGGTTCACTGGGCGCCGCCGTGTATGCCGACCTGTACGCCGAGCTCGCGGCCGCGCATGCCGCCGAGGGCGACTACGGCGGCGCGGCCGTCGAGTTGCGCAAGGCGCACGACTGCCGGCCCCACAGCGCCGACATCCTGTCGCAGCTGGCCGGCGTGTTGTTCGACGCACGTGATTTCGCCGGGGCGCGCGAGGCGAACAACGCGGCGCTGGTGCTCGATCCGCGGTCGGTGAACGGCAATCGCACCGCCGGCAACCTCGACTACATCGAGCAGCGCTGGGCCGACGCCATCGCGCGCTTCCGTTACGTCGCCGCGAGCGACGACGACCGCACGCGCGCGGGATACGGCCAGCTCATGTTCTGGCTGGCGCAGCGCCGCGCCGGCGTCGCGAAGCCCGAGTTCGTGCAACGCATTCCGCCCGAGGGCTGGCCGCAGCCGCTGTTGCTCTACATGAAGGGTGAATACACCGAGGCCGAGCTGGTGGGCCCCATCATGCGCGGCGACCGCGATTCCAACTCGCAGCCGCAGACCAGCACCGACGAGCGGCTGTGCGAGGCGCTCTTCTATGTCGGCGAGGAATACTGGGCGCGCGGCGAACCCGAGGTGGCGCGCGACTACTTCGCGGCGCTGGTGAACCTGCGCGTGTTGTATTTCCTCGAGCACGGCCTCGCGCTCGCCGAGATCGCGCGCCTGCGGTAAGGGAAAAATCCGGCCGAAGTCAGTCGAGTACTCGAACCACCGCAAAATCGCTGTGCGCGCCATTGACGGTGTCGCCGGCCACCACGAGTTTGCCGTCGGCCTGTGCGGCGATTCCAAAGGCTTCGTCGTCGTCGCCACCGATGCCCAGCACGAGTCGCCCGCCATCGCCAAACGACGTATCGATCTCGCCGTCCGTCGTGCATCGCGCCACTGCGAAATCCATGTTGGCCCCGTTGAAACTGCGCCCGGCAAGCGCCCAGCCGGATGTGCCACTGGCGGCAATGGCATGGGCCTCGTCATCGCCCGCGGCAAGGTCGATATGCAGTCGCCCCGTACCGTTGAACGTTCCGTCGGCGCCGCCGCTCGCCGTGTAGCGCGTCAGTGCAAATTCGTCGAAACCTCCCTTCGCCACGTAGCCAGCGAGCACCAGGCGATCATCGGGCTGAATGTGGAGGGCTCGTGCGGCACCCACTCCGTTGGCCGCGTCGCGTATCAGTCCAAACGAACCGACCTGGCCGTCACTTTCCACCACCGCCAGCGCGAAGGCGGGCACACCCGTGCCCGTCGCATGGCCGGCAATCACGATGCGACCGTCCGCGCGGATCGCCACAGCGTTCGCGGCATCGTGGCCCCCGCCGAAGTCGATCACGACCTTGCCGTCGGCATCGAAGCGTGAGTCGAGCGAACCGTCCGGGTTGAGCCGCACAACCGCGAAGTCGAATTGCGAGTCGCTCGTAGTGCCGGCAATCACGATCGCGCCATCCTGCTGGATGGCAACCGCCTGCCCGCCGCTTGTCTGGCCGAGCGGCACGGAGACGACACCTCCGGCGAAATCCGTGTCCAGCGAGCCATCGACGTGGTACCGGGCCGCGGCGATGTGGAAATTGGAGCCGATGAAGGCCGTACCAGCCAGGACGATCCTGCCGTCTGGCTGCAAGGCCATGGCCATCGCCGCGGCGCTGATGCTGCCCACAGGGGTCGTCACACGACCGCCCTGGCCGAAAGTTTCATCGAGAGATCCGTCCGGATTCAGGCGAGCCAGTGCGAATGTAGTGACCACACCGTTGGCAGCCCTGGCGCTACCGGCAACCAGGATCTTGCCGTCCGGTTGCAGCAGCACGGCGCGAGCCCGGTCATCGTTGCCGTTGAAATCGACGAGCTTGATCCCGCCGCTGCCGAAACCGGGATCGAGCAGGCTCGTGAAGGGTACGTCCGTGCAGGTCACCGAGACGTTGCGCACGTCCGCGCCGGCGATGATGCCGCTGGCGTTTGCCACGGCGCAGGTCTGCGCCGGCAGGCGCGGCTGCTGGTCGACCTGCACCTGGTAAAAGGTGCCGTCCTGGAGAGCGTTGGCAAAGGCGAACTCGCCATTTCCGGACAGATGAAGTAGTTGGCCCGACGCTCCGACAAGCACCAGTCCCGATCCGCGCAGACCTGTCACGGTGCCGCCCACCGTCCAGGTGGCCGGCGCGACAGTGGTCTCGCATTCGACGAGCACGTCACCCACGGGCGCATCGGCAACCGCGCCGGTTGCGCGACTGACGTTGCAGACCTGCGCGGGATTCGAAGGCTGCCGCGCGACAGCCACCGCGTATCCGGAACCGCTCGCCACGGGTGTCGCGAAGGCATGCGCGCCATCGGCTGCAACCGCCAGATCGTCAGCATCGTTGTTCCGCAGCAGCAGTCCCGATCCCGCAAGGCCGCTGACCACGACGCCGATCGCGAAGCTGTCCGTGGTGCACTCGATCCTGACGTTCGTGACATTTGCGCCGCCGATGGCGCCGGCACCGTTGCTCACATGGCAGGTTTGCCAGGGCCGGGTCGGCTGCGCGGCGATGGTCACCTCGTACGCGGAACCGTTGGGCTGCGCACCCGTGAACGCGAAAGATCCATTTCCGGGGGACAGATCGTTGGCGCCGTTCTTGCGAATGGACAGACCGCTGCCCGCAAGTCCCGACACGGTGCCTCCCACCGTGTAGTTGGCGGGTGGCGGCGGAGAACCGCCACCCGAAGTGCCCCCACCACCACCGCACGCGCCTAACAACGTGCAGAGTCCCAGCGTCGCCACCCGTGCCGCCCCGCGCATCAGAACACTCCCACCGGCAGGTCGTCGTCCAGCGTATCGGTGAGCAGGCGCGGATTGCGCCCGTCGGTGGTGAAACTGATCAGGTCATGCTGGCTCCCGACGCGTTGCGCGAACACGACCCGCTCCACACCGTGATTCAGGGCGTCCACGCACAGGCCGCCCCAGGATCCAAAGTCCGCGAGTTCGATCAGCGTTCGCGGATCCGTGCCATCCGCATTGACGGAGTAGTAATTGCTGGTCCCGGAGCCGTCGGGAATGTTGATGATCACGCGCCCGTCGGAGCTGCTCGCGACGAACTCCAGTGCCTGTGAGGTGGTGAGGAGCGTGACCAGTCCCGTGCCATCCGTATGCACGGCGCGCAGGCTGGTCGTCGACCCGGCCACCGGGGTGACGCTGTGGATCACCCAGCCCGCGGGAAGCACGGAGTGCAGGCGGTATGTCTCGGCGACGCCGTTGCCCGTGAGCTGCAACGGCCCGCTGCCATCCGCGTTCACGATCCAGAGCTGCCGGTTGGTCGAGGGAGGAGAGCCGATCGTCAGCTCGAAAAGCACCTTGCCGTCCGGCGTCGCATGACCGCCGCGCGCCGCGCCACTGACGGCGCCGGTCAGCGGGAACTCGTCGCTGCCGTCCGGATCGACGGCGAACAGATCACCGTCGCGGGCGAACACCACGCGATACGAATCGCCTTCCTCCAGCAATGATCCGAAGATCGTGTCGGTGCCGCCGCCCAGCTCGACCGCCGCAACGCTGCCGTCGATGGGGACGCTGTAGAGATGCGCGTCGCTGGAGGCCGGCGCCCCATCGACCAGTCGCCGGTAGATCACCCGGCCGTCGGGTCCGATGCCGACCACCTGCTCGTAGTCAGGCGAGTCAGCGAGCGCGCGCGTGTCGGTGCCGTCGATGCGCACGCTGAACAGGTTGTTGTCGTCGTCGGTCAACGGGTACGCGCGGTAGACGACGCGCGTCTCGCCGTTGATCGTGCTCAGCCCTTCGTACAACACCGGCTTGACCGAGTCGTCCAGCTGGATGAGCCCGGTGCCATCGGCATTGACCACGAACAGTTCGCAGTCCAGCGACCCGCCCCCGACCAGCCACTCGAAGATCACCTGCAGTTCCAGCGCCTTTTTGAATCTCAATACGCCGGTCGGAAACGCGTAGAGCAGCACGTCGTGTGAGCCATCGGGCCACACGCTGCGCAGCTCGCCGCCGCTGGCCACGGGACGCAGGTAGACGATGTGTCCATCGGCCGTGACCGCCTGGAACTGCTCGACCTCGGGTGATTCGGTGAGACGCTGATTGCGCGTGCCGTCGGTTCGAACCAGGTACAGGTCGCCGTTGCGCAGGTAGATCACACCGTCGCGCGTCGCGCGCTCCGGCCCCACCGGAGTCGGCGTCGTCACGGACAACGTGGCCGCATTGCTGGTCACGCTGCCCGCGGAATTGCTGACGCTCACCGTGAAGGACGCGCCGTTATCGGTCAGTGCCGCGTTGAAGGCATAACTCGCGGAACTCGCGCCGGCGATGTCGACACCATCACGCATCCATTGGTACGCGAGCGGCGCATCGCCGCTGGCGCTGACCGAGAATGCCACGGCATCCCCCTCTGTCACGGACGCCGACGCCGGCTGCGAAGTGATCGCGGGCGCGGTCACCGTCGGTGGCGGTGGCGGTGGCGGTGGCGGCGATCCACCACCGGGGGGATTCGCGTCCCCTCCGCCTCCACCTCCACCGCAGGCCGCAAGCGTGAGCAACAGGTAGCCGGCTGATACCAGCCGGACAACTCCGGCCGTGACGCGCCCTTTCATGGGTTTACTCCGTGTGAATGTTTCCCATCGGGACATACAGAGTCGCGTCGGAAAGCGGCTCACGCTTTCGCAAGTAGCCGATCCGGAAGAGAAATTCTCGCGCGCGCCCTCACCCGGCGCGGGCCGGACAAGGCCCGGGCCGAGGCGGTTCACCCCGGATCGTGAGTTAGACTCTAGCTACCACGGGACGCGGGAGGCGGCGCCGGGATGGACTCGATTACCGAATTGCTGATCGCCACGCGCAGCGGAAATCCGCAGGCGACCGAAAAGCTCTTTGCAATCGTCTATTCGGAACTCAAGACCATCGCGCGTTCCCAGCGGCGCCGCTGGGTCGGCAACCACACCATCAACACCACCGCGCTGATCCACGAGGCCTATCTCAAGCTGTCGGAGGGCGCCGCCGCCGGCTTCGCGAACCGTACGCACTTCTATGCCACGGCTTCGAAGGCCATGCGCCAGATCCTGGTCAACTACGCCGAACAGCAGAGCGCGGCCAAGCGCGGCGGCGACCAGGTGCAGGTGCCACTCGAGGACGCGGAATTCGTCACCGGAACCACGGCGGAGGAGTTGCTCGACCTGGAAAGACTGCTGCGCAAGCTCGACGAAGAGGATCCGCGTCGTTGCCGCATCGTCGAATGCCGTGTGTTCGGAGGCATGACCATCGAGGAAACCGCCGACGCGCTCGACATCTCGCCGGCCACCGTGAAGCGCGAGTGGCAGGTCGTCAGTGCGCGGCTCTTCCAGGCGTTGCACGACCGTGGCTGAGCCGATCCCGGGCGCAAACCGGTATGCCTGACAAATGAGCAGTCCGCGGGATCAAAGGCTCGAGCAGCTGTTCCTCGATTCGCTGGAGCTCGAGTCTGCCGCGCGCGCGGAATTCCTGCGCGCGGCCTGTGCCGACGACCCCGAACTGCGCGCCGACGTCGAGACCCTGCTGCAGGCGGCCGGCGATTCGGAACGATTCTTCGAGACACTCTCGAGCCGCATAGGCGCCGCCGCCTTCCTCGGCGAGGCGAACGGCGCCGCAAGCTCCGCTGTCGGAACCGGTAGTTTGATCGGCGCCTACCGCCTGGTTCGCGAACTCGGCAGCGGCGGCATGGCAAGCGTGTGGCTGGCGGAACGGACCGATGGGCTCATCAACCGGCCGGTGGCGCTCAAGTTTCCACACGGCGCGTGGCGCATGGCGGGCCTCGCCGAGCGCATGGCCCAGGAACGCGACATCCTTGCGCAACTGACTCACCCGAACATCGCGCGGCTCTACGACGCGGGGCTGACGCCCGACGGCCAACCCTACCTCGCGCTCGAGTACGTGGAAGGCATGCCCATCGATCAGCACTGCCGCGAAAAGGCGCTGCCCGTGCGCGAGCGACTACGCCTCTTCATCCAGGTGGCGCGCGCCGTGGCGTACGCGCACTCGCGGCTGATCGTGCATCGCGATCTCAAGCCGTCGAACGTGCTGGTGACCGGCGCGGGCGAAGTCCGGCTGCTCGACTTCGGCATCGCGCGCCTGGTCGCGGACGGCAACGCGGACGCCACGAAACTCACCGCCCTGTCCGGTCGCGCGCTCACCATCGACTACGCCTCGCCGGAGCAGATTCTCGGGCAACCGATTTCCACGGCTTCCGACATCTACAGCCTTGGCGTCCTCATGTTCGAGATGCTCACGGATGTGCTGCCTTATCGACTGAGCCGGGAATCGCGCGGTGCGCTCGAGGACGCCATCCTTGGCGCGGACGCGCCACTTGCGAGTTCGCTCGCGCCACACGCCCTGCGGCGCGAGCTGCGCGGCGACGTCGATACCATCGTGCGCAAGGCATTGCGCAAGAAGCCGGAAGAAAGGTACGCCACGGTCGATGCCTTCATCGAAGATATCGACCGGCATCGCAGCTCGCGCCCGGTGCTGGCGCGCCCGGACAGCGCCTGGTATCGACTTGGCCGTCTCATTGAACGGAATCGCATCGCGTTCGGCGCGGGCGCCATCGTGTTCATCGCCGTGATCGCCGGAACCACGACTGCGTTGATGCAGGGACGCGCCGCCGAGCGCGAGCGCCAGCGCGCGCAGGACATCAATGCCTTCATCACGTCGGTGCTGCAGCGAACCGATCCGTACCAAGACGCCGGCGCTCAGCTGACGGGCGCGCAGCTGCTGTTGCTGGCACGCGAGGACCTGGCGGAACGTTTTCCCGACCATCCGGATCGGCGCATCGAACTGCTGAACATCATCGGCTCGGGACTTATCGGCCTGGGCGACACCGCGGAGGCTGAACGAACCCTGTTGCGCGCCCTGTCGGAAGCACGAATTTCCTTTGGAGGCAGCGACGCCTACAGCCTGCAGGCCCGGGTACTGCTTGCCGAGATCCGGAGCGTGCAACGTGACGCAGCGGGGGCGCGTGCCGCGCTGGTCGAGATCGTGCCCGCGGCACGCGTGCACCTGGAGAGCCACCCCGAGATCCTGGTGCGCGCGCTCAAACTGCAGACCGACGTAGCCATCGAGCTCGGTGAGTACGACAAGGCCCGCGCGCCGGTCAGCGAGGCCGTCGCGATCGGCAAGGCGCGCCTGGGACCAGCGCATCCGCTCACCGAGGCGGTCGCGGTGCTGCTCGCGGAAAGCTACATCTACCAGAACGATTCCCCCGATGAGTCCATGCGGGCCATCGAAGCGACACTCGCGGAAACCCGCGCGCTGCACCCACAGCGCCCGGACCATCCGCAGATCCTGCGAATGCGTGAGATCCGCGCCCGGATGCTCGGTCCGCAAGATCGGCGCGAGGCCGCGAAGGAGCAGGCCGAAGTCGCGGCCGGCCTCAAGAAGGCGGTCGGTCCGCGGACCCTCGAGGTTGCGAATGTGCTCAACAGTCTTGCGCATACGGAAATGGTGCTGGGCGATTTCCATGCCTCGCTGGCTCACTCTGACGAGGCGCTGGCCATCCTCGCGGAACGCGTCGAACCGAACTCCGCCGACTATGCCTACGCGCTGCTCCATCGCGGCAGGACCCGACTGGTCGCGCGCCAGCCGGAGAGCGCGCTCGAAGATTTCGACGAGGTGCGCAAGATCTTCGAATCCCTGTTCGGCCCGACACATTCGTTGACCGTGACGGCGCATTTCAATCGCGCCATCACCCTGGCGCGGCTCGGACGAAGCGCAGAGGCGCACGATGCACTGGCGAGTGCCTTGGCCGCCGATCCACCACCGGCCTACGCGGGCTGGTGGGAGGCGCATTCCACTGGAACCGTGTTGCGGCTGACGGGGGACTTGCGTGGTGCCGTGAACGCTCAACGGGAAGCGGCGCGCCTGCTCGAGGCTGGCACGAACGAAAGCCGCCAGAGGTCGATCGTCCTGGGTGAGCTGGGACTCGCGCTCTTTGGCCTGAATGAACGTGAAGCCGCGACGTCGCTGACGCAATCGCTCGCGCTGTCCGAAGAGCTCGACATGCCGATGAGCCCCGCTCGCGCGGACGTACTCACGGCGCGAGGGGCGATGATGATCGACACGGATTCAGCCGGTGCGCTCGACCTGTTGCGCCGCGCGGATGGCTATTGGAACGGCTTCGATGCCAATAATCCTGGCGGTGGAGAGGCTGCCTACTGGCTGGCGACCTGCCATGACAGGATGGGTGAAAAGATCGCGGCGCGCGACGAGCTGCGGCGCGCGATACGGCTGTTGTCCGGGTTACCAGGGCCGCGCGCGCAGGAACTGCTGCGCATGGCACGCAAGGGCGCGAGTGCGAAGACTGTCCCCGTTTCCTAGAAAACGAGGAATGTCCCCATTTACGGGCGGACCTGGCCGGTACCGCGCACGATGTACTTGTAGGAAGTGAGCTGCTCCACGCCCACCGGCCCGCGCGCATGGAAGCGATCGGTCGAGATGCCGATCTCCGCGCCCATGCCGAATTCTCCACCATCGGCGAACTGCGTGGAGGCGTTGTGCAGCACGATGGCGCTATCTACCCGGTCGAGGAAGCGCTGCGCCGTCGACGCGTTCGAAGTGATGATGCTCTCGGTGTGCGCCGAGCCGTACTTGCCGATGTGCTCGATGGCGGCGTCGACGCCGTCCACCACGCGCGCGGCGATGATGGCGTCGAGATACTCGGTATACCAGTCCTGCTCGGTGGCCGGCTTCACGCGCGCATCCACCTTCCGGACCTCGGCATCGCCGCGCACTTCGCAGCCCGCGTCGAGCAGGTCGCGCACCAGGGGCGCGAGATGCGTCGCCACGCAGGCCGCGTCGACCAGCAGCGTTTCCGCCGAACCGCAGATGCCGGTGCGACGCATCTTGGCGTTCACCACGATGGACCGCGCCATGGCGAGATCGGCATCACGATCGACGTACACGTGGCAGACGCCTTCGAGATGCCCGATCACCGGCACGCGCGCTTCGGCCTGCACGCGCGCCACCAGGCTCTTGCCGCCGCGCGGCACCACCACGTCGATGTAATCCGTCATCGAGGACAACATGTGGCCCACGGCGGCGCGGTCCGTCGTCGGCACGAGCTGGATGCACGCGCCCGGCAGTCCCGCGGCCTCCAGGCCTTCGACCAGGCAGGCATGGATGGCGCGGCTCGAATACGAACTCTCGGACCCGCCGCGCAGGATGGCCGCGTTCCCGGATTTCAGGCACAAGGCGCCGGCGTCGCAGGTCACGTTGGGCCGACTCTCGTAGATGATGCCCACCACGCCGAGCGGAACGCGCACCCGCGAAATCTCCAGGCCGTTCGGCCGGGTCCACTGCGCAATGCGGGTGCCGATGGGATCGGCCAGGGCCGCGATGTCCTCGACACCGCGCGCCATGGCTTCGATGCGTTTCTCGTCGAGCGCCAGGCGATCGAGCATGGCGCCGGACAGTCCCTTGGCGCGCGCCGCGTCCATGTCGCGGGCATTGGCGGCTAACAACTGTCCGACCGAGCCACGCAAGGCGGCGGCCATTGCCGTCAGCGCGCGGTTCTTGGTCTGCGTGTCGGCCAGCGCCAGCACGGCCGCGGCCGCGACCGCGTCGCGCCCGAGGCTGTCCATCAGCGCGGCGATTTCCCGATGATGGGGCGGGTCCATGGCGGCATTCATGCGGGGCACTCTAACAGGCGTCCGCGGTGTCGGCGCGCATCATGACCAGGTCATCGCGATGGATCATCTCGTCGCGGCCGCGGAATCCGAGCAGCGCCTCGATGTCCGCGCTGCGCTTGCCGAGGATGCGCGCGGCGTCGGAGTCCTTGTAGGCGATCATGCCGCGTGCCACTTCCACGCCTTCGCGATCCAGCACGCTGACGGTGTCGCCGCGCGCGAAGCGCCCGTTCACGCCGATCACACCGGCGGGCAGCAGGCTCTTGCCCGAACGCAGCGCCTGCAGGGCGCCTGTATCGATGGTCACCGAGCCGCTGGGACGCAGCGATCCGGCGATCCATTGCTTGCGCGCGTTCTCGGGATTCTGTGAAGGCAGGAACCAGGTGCAGTCGGCGCCCTCTTCCAGTCGCCGCACCGGGTGCATCGGCGCACCGGCGGCGATGGCCATGGCGCATCCGGCGGTGGTGGCGATCCTGGCCGCGGCGATCTTGGTGGCCATGCCGCCCGAACCCACGGCCGAGGCCGAGCCGCCGCCCATGGCCTCGATGCCGGGCGTGATCTCGCGCACTTCGGGGATCAGCCGGGCCGTGGGGTCGCGGTTCGGATCGGTGGTGTACAGGCCCGACACATCCGACAGCAGCAACAGGCAGTCGGCGCTCGTCATCTGCGCGACACGGGCCGCCAGGCGGTCGTTGTCGCCATAACGGATCTCGGTGGTCGCGACCGTGTCGTTCTCGTTGATCACCGGCAGCGCACCGAGGCCGAGCAATTCCGACAGTGTCGCGCGCGCATTCAGGTAGCGCCGGCGGTGTTCGCTGTCTTCGAGCGTTAACAATATCTGCGCCACGCCCACGCCGGCGGCGGCGAACAGCTCCTTATAGATGTGTGCCAATGCGATCTGGCCGACGGCCGCGGCGGCCTGGCTTTGTGGCAACGCGAGCGGGCCGGCCGGAAGTTTGAGCTCGCGGCGGCCGAGCGCGATGGCGCCGGAGGACACGAGCACCACCTCCTGGCCGCGCGCCCGCAGGCGCAGCAGGTCCTCGACCAGCGTGCCGAGCCAGCCACGATTGACCTGTCCGCTGGCCTGGTCGACCAGGAGTGCCGATCCGACCTTGACGACGATGCGGCGTGCACGAGTTAGAGGCAGGGCGTTGCTCATGAGTGTGTCTGTGGAATTTTCCGGCGATCTTAAGCG
>Ga0315910_10001196_pt1 | contig 24249 bp, 26 predicted proteins | sample EdamamesoilMG_FD_204470 | JGI IMG/M metagenome (GOLD analysis project Ga0315910, IMG submission 204470) | Garden soil microbial communities collected in Santa Monica, California, United States - Edamame soil | ecosystem: Environmental > Terrestrial > Soil > Garden | place: USA: California... | reverse complement strand
TCAAATTAAAATCTTACGATCACAATCTGGTCGATAAGTCTTCCGAGAAAATCGTAAGAGCTGTAAAAGCAACCGGTGCTGTAGTAAGCGGACCTATTCCGTTACCTACTGAAAAAGAGAAATTCACGGTGCTTCGCTCACCACACGTTAACAAGAAGTCGCGTGAGCAGTTTCAAATCTGTACCTACAAGCGTTTAGTAGACATCTACTCAAACAGCGCGAAGACGGTAGATGCACTGATGAAACTTGAACTCCCTAGCGGTGTTGATGTAGAGATCAAAGTATAGGTACCTGCTGATAATACTATTTGAAAGCCATCTGGATTCCGGATGGCTTTTGCTTTTTTATTTGTTCCTCACATATCGTTCAACATCAGCGGGTGTATCAAGGTCTGTTGCCCCCTGAGGAAAGTGGATCGTTATAACGTTGGCCTGATTCTTCTCCAGAATCTTTTTGGCTCCTTGCGCATCATCCATCATGAGTATTTCTTGAAAATGATTTCTCGGGAATAGAACCGGAACCCCGGAAGTACCTTCGTATTTCGATGCAACAATTGAATGATCGGATTGTTTGAATGAAAGTATCAAATGGTGCAGGTGCTGGGTAGTGACATCCGGTTGATCACAAACCATGATGATGGAAGCTTCCGTTTTAGGGTGTTGATTGACAAGTTGAGTAAGGCCAACCTTGAGCGAACTACCCATTCCATTTGACCAGCTTTCGTTGGAAATACATTGCACCGGAAGATCACCGATGATTGTTAAATGCTTCTCAGCTTCGTACCCCAATACTACTACAATATTTTTTAGCTGGGTATCTAGTGCGGTACGAATGGACCGTACCAACAACGGTTCACCCTCCAGTACGAGGAGTTGTTTTGATTGGCCCATGCGTGTTGATGAGCCTGCTGCCAGAATAATGATTCCAATGTTTTCGGAATCCATCACGTTATCTTCTTCGGCCAAAGATGCGAAGCAGGAACAAGAACAGGTTGATGAAGTCCAGGTACAGTGTTAAGGCGCCCATGATGGCTTCCTTATGATCTTCATCCGAACCCTCGTTGCCGATGATGTTAGTACTCTTGATCTTCTGTGTATCGTAAGCTGTGAGCGCGACAAATATTAGAACCCCCACATAGGTGGTGATCCAGTAAAGCATTTCACTTTTCATGAAGTAATTCACCACAGAGGCAATCAGGAGTCCGATCAACCCCATGAAGAGTATGTTACCCCATTTCGAAAGATCTGTTTTGGTGGTGTATCCATAAAAGCTCATCACACTAAAGGTACCGGCTGTTACAAAGAAGGTACTGGCAATAGAGGCTTCGGTGTACACCACAAAAATGCAGGATATGGTAAGTCCGTTTACAATGGCGTAAAGAATGAACACTACCGTGGCAATGTTGGCTGACATCTTGTTGATGAGGCTTACCAAAACAGCTACAGCAATAAGTTCAAGAATGATCAATCCGAAAAATATCCACTTACTTCCAAAAATAATATTGAGAAGCGCAGGCGATGATGCCGTGTACATGGCTACAAACCCGGTGATGACAAGCCCCAGGCCCATCCAGCCGTAGACCTTTACCATGTAGCGTTGTGTTTCGGCAGCAATTTGTTCGAGTGTATGGGGTGTTGGATTCATACAGTATTCAGCTAGTAAAAGAAAAGATACGAAAAAGTATAGATCATTTTATGAAGGTGTAGGCCATCACCGAATTTCCAAAAAAAGTCGGAACGAAAAGGATTTTGGTTTTAGCATCATAGTCCACATCGGCACTGTTGAGTTTTTGTGCTTTGGTGTCCAGCATTTTCACGGATTTTCCGGAGGCATCTATAAAATAAACTTCACCACTCCACGATGACACAATGTACTCGTTTTTACCTACGGCCACGATACCATCGTTCCTGGCTTCGGGGCTTGTTACGGTTAGCTTGGTGAGTTCTTTAGCACCCGATAATTTGTAAAACGATCCGTTGCCGGCATCGGCTACCAGTAAGTCGCCTTTGCGCGCAAGTAAGCCGTTAATGCGCTTAAAATCTTTACTCTCAAAATACAATTCAGCTTTTCCATTAGAAAGTTTATGAATTTTGCCCGTATCGGAATCAGAAACGAACACATTTCCTTTTGAATCCACGGTGATGTCGTTTAAGAATGTAGCGCCTTCAATGTTTATGGTGGCCGTAATTTTTCCGGTACCAATGTCAATCGTGACTACACGTGAGAGGTCGGCTACGTACAAATTGTTTTTGAACAGGCCCATTCCTTTGGGAGCATCCAGACCAGTTACCCATTCCGCAGAAATGATTTTTCCACCAGTTGTTACTTTGGCGATTGAACCTTTGCCATCTTTTTCGCCTGACTTTCCATCAATGCAGGATACGTAAAGAACGGAGCGTTTTACATCGAGTAGCACAGATTCTGGAACGCGAAGCAGAGTGTCTGTTTTCCACAACAGGGTAAGTGTCTGAGCAGATGAGGCGATTGTTAGAAACAAACACAGCAAAAGAGTACCTGTTCTTATTTTGTTCATAGTATTTTGTTTTACCCTATGGCCAACCCAATGGCAATAGCATTGGCAATGATATAAATCGAGATGACCATTCGTGATCCGATTCTGTTAATGCGAAGCGCCATATCTTCCTTGCCCTTATCGTGAAGTTTAAGCGATACAGCCGAGACCAGCAGTGTTACAAAAATTGCAAAGAACGTTAACGAGTGCAAGGTATCCACCAGTGTGAAGGATGATGACTCCGGCAGCACCGAATCGATAATGTACTTATTACCAACAGCTGCAAACAGACCACCGACTGGTAAGCCAAAGCGCGGTTCGAGTTCTGATGGGTGAGGGGTAAAACTGATAATAGCAATGAGAAAGGCAATGTACATGCCGACAAAAATTTTCATAAATAAACCCCATGCATCACGTTCAAGATTCATATCGATATTAAATGTGGAAAAAACCTGATAAGGATTGGTGGCATCGCCAAATCCGGTTTCATAGTCATTGTCGCGATTTTCTACCGTGAAGTTCTTAATCGTCCAACCATCGATGGCTTCTTTTTCATCGAAGCGACTGCCTTGTACATCGGGTGCGAACACCAGTCGTTTGTTGTCGAACAGGGTGTTTTCAATCTGAACATGAAGATGCTGTTGATCGAAAGGAAAATCACGCACATCCCAGCTTTCTTTCATGGTGCATTTCATTTTCATGATGGCCCAGGCCTTGCCCTCGATACTATCCACAATAATTTCAGGAGGCTCAATTTCTTTTGCGTTGGGAATATCGAGTTGTTTGGAGAAATCAAAATCAGGATTGTCGTACACAAACCACAGCCAGAAACGAATGGTGTATTCCTTCTCGTGAAAGTTAATATCGTGCAGGCTGATTACATACGCGCCTACCTTTACGGTATCGGGCACGGGTGCATCAGTACTATCGTTTTGACTGAATACTGAAAAAGAAACAAGAAGCAGCGAAATGGTCAGAAGTCTAATCATTGAGACAGGTGTAGTAATCAAAAGTAAAATTTTTATCGCATCTAAAGAAGCCTCTTAAGGTTCGGAACTTTGCTATTCCTGTGCTAATTTGACCCGAAATCATAAACCTATGTATACCGGATTACTGCATACCCATTCTGGCCTTCGCTACCTGGTTTTGTTGCTGTTGGTGGTGGTGATTCTTAAATCACTCACGGCACTTTTAACGAACAAACCGTTTGGCAAACTCGATGATAAACTCAGCCTCTTTTTGCTCATCTTCACGCATATTCAATTGGTTGTTGGATTAGTGCTTTATTTTGTGAGTGGTGCCGTGCAATTTGGTTCTGAAACCATGACTACCTATCGGTATTGGACAGTTGAACATGTTGTCGGCATGTTGGTGGCCGTTGCACTGATAACCGTGGCACGCTCTACTTCCAAGCGCATGACAAACGATACACACAAGCACAGACGTCTGTTTGTTTTTAATCTGCTTGCCTTGATCATCATCGTAGGCATTATACTGATGAGCGGCCGTAAACTCGTTTAAGCGTTCGCGCTGTTTCCCACAGGCATCAATTACTTCGTTGAACCGGGTTTATCCCGGTTTTTTTGTTTGTCATCTTTTACCTGATGTTTTACCTTTACTAGGCTTAAACTACCTATCCATGAGACTGTTACTTTTTACGCTGTTTACCTTCCTTGTTTTTTCGTCACACGCACAAATTTCTTCGCGATTTGAATTGGTGAAGATGGATAAGACGGTAAACACCTTTCACCACGAGGCCGCTCCCGTAGTATCGCCCGATGGTAATACGCTTTACTTCTTTGTGCAGGATCACCCTGAAAATACAATGGGTAAAGAGGATACACAGGATATCTGGATGTCGAAGAAAGATGCCAGTGGTGTGTGGAGCCAGGCGGAGCATCTTCGCAGCCCGTTTAACATCCATCGCTCCAACCAAGTGTTTACCGTATTGCCGGATGGAAGCTTGTTCATTCGCGGTGGCCGAACAAAAGGCGAGAAGGGATTTTCAATTGTAACAGGCGGTTCAATCCGTGAATTGAGTGTGAAGGATTTCAAGTCGATGAATAAGGGGCGCTTCTACGGGGCCAGTATGTCGGCCGATATGAAGCACATGATTATCTATTTCAGTGAAAAAGACAACAGTCCGGATAGCGATCTGTATGCAAGTCATGAGCAACCCGATGGCTCATGGTCCAAACCAGAAAAGTTAAAGCTGAGTACTACCTTGGATGATATGGGACCATTCATCAGCCCTGACCAAAAGATACTTTACTTCGCCAGCGCCCGTCAGTCACCCGGCCGCCAGGGTGGCGTTGATATTTATAAAAGCAATCGCGTAGATGATACCTGGACAAATTTCTCAACACCGGTTAATATGGGTAAGCCCATTAACACCAGCGCACTGGATTATTACTTCACCATTGATGCAGCCGGTAACGTCTTTACCAGCCGGGCAAACAAAGCGCTGGATGGTGCTCAACTGGATCTGTATGCGCTGGTTCCTAAAACGTTTAACATCACCCTTACAGGGGTTGTACTGAATGAGAAATCACGCGATCCACTTCCCGCTCCGGTAGTAGTAAAAGTTAAAGACAAAGAGCCAATCAACCTTAAGGGCGATGCCAATGGAAATTTTAACAGCAAGATGTCCGAGACAAACGAGATAACGGTGAGCGCTTCCTTCGCAGAATTCTTACCCAAGCAACAAATAGTAAAGATTCCGGTGTTGGAAAAAGACACTACCATCTTTGTTGAACTTTTGCTGAAACCTGTAGCGAAGAAATTACTCATCTCCGGAAATGTCTACGACAAGAAAACTGATAAACTGATTCCGGCTAAGTTGGACATCAGTTTGCGTGGCGACCGAAAGACGGCCTTCAAAATGGAGACCACCAGTGGAAGTTTTGAAAAGGAAATTCCGAAGCTGGGGTGGTATATGATCACCGCGTCATCACCGGGTTATCTGAATGCTACCGACAGTGTTCAATTGCCGAGCGAAGATCAGTCACCGGCTATCCGCGATATTTATTTGTTACCAATTGAGGTAGGTGTTACGGTTCGGTTGAAAAACATCTACTTTGATTTCGACAAGACTACCCTGAAGAAGGAATCATTTGTAGAGTTGAATAAAGTAGTAGACTTTCTGAAACAAAATAGCTCCGTAGAAATTGAAATTGCAGGCCACACCGATAACAAAGGTTCGGATGATTATAACGCCACACTCTCACAAGGGCGTTCGCAGTCTGTGGTAGACTACCTGATCAGCCAGGGCATTGACAGTTCACGATTAACCGCCCACGGCTATGGCGAATCTAAACCGATTGACACCAACGACACCGATGCAGGCCGCGCGAATAACAGGCGAGTGGAGTTTACAGTGGTCAAGAAGTAATGGCCGGTGTTTTTCTGAAAGCGGAGTGGCGTAAGCTCGCGATGGCGAATTATGCTGTCGATCCGAAATTATTAGCGGATTATCTTCCCGCTAAAACAGAACTGGACTTTTGGAGTGGTACCTGTTATGTAAGCCTGGTAGGCTTTATGTTCCTGAATACCCGTTTGAAAGGAATTCCAATTCCGTTTCATTCCAACTTTGAAGAAGTCAACCTCCGGTTTTATGTTCGTTACCAGGATCATGGTGAGTGGAAACGTGGAGTAGTATTCGTAAAAGAAATTGTACCTAAGCCAGCCCTGACATTTGTAGCCAATACGATTTACAAAGAACACTACGAAACCATGCCGATGAAACACCGTTGGCAAACGCATCGTGATCAACTACACGTTGAATACAAATGGAAGCAGAATCGATGGCATTCATTTTCGGTAACGGCTGAGGGTAATCTCCAGGATATTCGAGTTGGGAGTGAAGAAGAATTTATTACGGAACACTACTGGGGGTACACCCGGATTAATCAAGAGCTTACATCTGAGTATGGTGTAGAACATCCACGCTGGCAGGTTTATCCTATTAAAAATTTTAGCCTTGATGTAGACTTTGGGCAAGTGTATGGTGAGCCTTTTGGCTTTCTGAATAATGAGAAACCAAAATCCGTTTTTCTCGCAGAAGGATCTGAGATTGCAGTAAAGGATGGACAGAGAATTTAGAATTGATTATTCGCGACACGCGATCTAAGACTACCTTAAAAAAATACTAATGCACCTGATGCACCGCCAGGTAATCTTTAATCTGGAAGATAGCTTCGTCAACGGTTTTGGCCACCATTACCCGGTAGGTACCAATGTTCTTGAAGAATCGGATGGAAATTTCATCCTGATTCAGTAGAATAACTTTCTTGTTTGATTTAATTGCTAATGCTACCTCCGATGCTGTGCCGGCAGCCATGCCCAATACTACCACAATGTTGCTGGAAAGAACACTGATCAGGTTTCGGCCGCTGCCCATACCGGTTACAATTTTAATCTGGGCGTTTTCAGAAGAGTTCTTGTCGTTATTGTCAGGAAGTACCCCAATGGTTAATCCGTCAGCATCACGGGCGCCTTTCATAGCCGCATCCATAATGCCGAAACTGCGACCACCGGTTAACACTACCCAGCCATTTCTGGCAATGGCACGACCTAACTCGAAGGCCATTTCGTTTTCTTCCGGAGTGGCATTTTCTCCAGGACCCATTACTCCGACAATAATTTTAGCTGACATACAGGCTGGTTGAGGCTGCTAAATTAGTAACGCCATTTCGATTTACAAGCGTAATTCATACACCTTTAAGCGCAACTTACGGAAAATTGATTTTTCAAAATTCTGTACCGCAATCCTGGCAGCGGTAAACCTTCTTTTTTGGGAAGAAGATGCCGAAGAATAGCAGCTTCAGCCCGGGCAAAAATTGTTCGCTTGCTTCCTGCGGGAAATCCCGTTGCAGGTGAAGTGACCGGCAGCGCGGGCAATGGAGTTGCTCATCGTGTACGGAAAGCTGCGGCTCTCGTAGAATCTGTTCAGCCTGGTCCTGGTCTTTTTCAAACAGATGAAGGCGTACCTGAAAGGGCATGAATTGCTGGCCGGGGTATAGGTTAGCCAGGTTTTCTTCGGTTAAAAAGCAGGGAATACCGTACGCATCCAGTTTTGTTTTTACGATGCTGGCCTCAATCGCACTATCAAACTGACGGAAAACTATAATATTGTTCACTTCTTCCATTCCGCAGATTTCCGGGTATGATGAAAGATAGGAAAAATTTGCTAGCCTGCTTTGAACGATGTCATCGAAACAGAACCCATTACCGTTTTGTCGTTAAAGAACGTTACAGGTTCATCTGGTTTTTTTAGTCCGAGGATGTAGAGCATCGGGAGGTAATGCTCGGGCGTGGGGATGGATAATTTTGCAGCCTCACCGAGACTTTCAACATTGATCAGAGGTTTATGTTCATTCGCGCTTATGAGCGATTTGAATTTCTCATTCATCTCAATAGCCCAATCGTAGCCCATTTCAGCAAGATTCCAATTCATAATGCGAAGGTTATGTACCATGTTACCACTGCCAATAATCAACACTCCTTTTTTACGAAGGGTCTCAAGCTGTTGTGCCAGTTCATAGTGGTATTGCGCACCTTTGCTATAATCAATACTAAGTTGAAGTACGGGGATGTTGGCTTCCGGATACATTCGTTTTACTACCGACCAGGTACCATGGTCAAGGCCCCATTCGTGATCGAGCCCCACTGTTGTTTTGGTGATCAACGAAGCGGTTTCGTTGGCCAGTGCAGGATGGCCCGGTGCCGGGTATTGAACATCAAACAATGCTTTCGGAAAACCATAAAAGTCGTGGATGGTTTTTGGTTTTTCCATTGCAGTAATGAACGTGCCTTTTGTATACCAATGGGCGGAGATGCAAAGTACGGCTTTCGGTAAGGCAAGTTCCTTCCCTAGTTTCTCCCAGCCCGTGCTGAATTCATTGTCTTCTATGCCATTCATGGGTGAACCATGCCCAATAAAAAGTAACGGCATCTTGCTTTCTGATTCGACCAGGGAATCGCTGAATTTTTTTAAATCTTTTAAAGAAGGCATGGTAAGTAATCCCGATAGTAAGGTGATGAACTCGTTTCTAAACATACAACAGGCAAACAAAATAGAAGCGTTAGAAAGTTCAGATTCACACAGTTTCGTAAAGGTTTTACAGGTGCGGGTTATTTCTTAAGTTTAACGTATGCGAACCCTCTCGTTTATTCTGCTGCTGCTTTCGTTTTCAGCTTTTTCTCAAACGATTACCTCAACCCAACAGAAGGCACTCAACAGCTATGTGGAGTATGCCAACCAATCGGCTCAAGAAGTAAGCGCTGTAGTAAAACGCATTGTAGAGTACTATCCTACCATTCATCGTAAGAGTTCATGGGGGGTGCCGCGCTATACATGCCCGGTGCAGATGGAAGAGTACTACCTCACGCAAGTCGGCACATTAAGCAAATCGCTCAGCGCTGCGTACTCAACATCTCTTAATACCCACCTGAAAGCATTGCGCGCAGCAGCAGAGAAAATTGATATTAACTGCAAAGCACTCGATACGTATCACAAGCTGGAAGATTACAAGCAGGATAATTTTGCAAAAGCCGAATTACTGATCAGCGAATTGCAAGGATTACTGCGCGACTATAAAACCAAGCAGGTGGCACTTCAAGCTGAGTTGGAGGCTGTCTTTAAAAAACTGAATGTATCCGCACCAGATAACGCCTATCGTAAGGCCGATGGTATGTTGCGTGCGCAGGTCACACACGAAAGAGCATTGCTCGATTCGTGGACATTCAATTTAAAAGAAGAAGTTCATACCGGCTGGCCTGTTGATAAGCTGGAGCAAAGTATTTTGGATACCGATAATCAATTGGCCACGCTGAAAAAGTTTAAACCGGTACTTCAATATCCGGCTTCCAGCATGTGGCCGAGCTTTTTGGAAAATCTCACTTCGGTGCTGGAAGTAAAGCGAAGCGGTTTGGATGGCTACAACTTCGAAGCAAAGAAATCGGATGGGTATAGTAATGAAGTATACCTGAGCCTGATCAATTACTTCAATGGCACATTGGTTGCCGATTACAATACGTTCATTCAATTCGCTGAACGCGATAATTACCGGGGTCTGAAATTCATCAACTACTTTCCGTTGTTTGAAATCCGCGCACAAGTGGAGGTAGTACGAGTAGACGTACAACCCTTCAAGGATATTCCCCGAAGCCCTGTTGCTATCGAAACACAAAAAACTGCTGTTACCAAAACTACTTACAGTGCGTTGCTGAATTATGTTGATTTCATCAATGAAACCTGGCGGCAGGTTACGCGCATGCAATCAACGTTGACCAGTTTTAATTCAAGCGCCAGTTACTACAAAACTCTGGAGTCCTACGATCGGGTGGGCGGAATGAGTTTTGAGTACAAGGATTTCAACCTGCCATTGTCTGCGTATCAGAAAGTGGTGGCCGATAGTAAGGTACTCACCCCAACAGTTTCGAAGACGTTGAATGAACAAGCCGAGGTATTGCTCAACATACTGAAAGAGATGAACGACTTGGGTGCATCGTTAGAAATTAATGTAGCGGAAAAGCAATATGAAAAAGACCGGCTGAAGCGGGTGTATGAAATACTGGAACGACAAAAAGTTTTGTTCGAGTTGTGGGATCAAAAGAAGGAACTTCTCTACCGTGATGTCAGAAAAGTGTTCGATGCGTATCCGCCAGCCAGTCCGGCAAGTTCATGGTATATTTCGGGTATGGCCTTACGCAACCTCACCGATCTTGGTCATGCCGCGGTACTCCAGGCAAAGGCTTATTTCCGAGGAGATCTTTCGGTGTCAGTATCAACGGAAAAAATCGATCAAACGCTTCGTGAGGTAATTGCCAAGGAGTACGACAACATGAAAGGTATTGAGAAGATCGGCCGATACAACGGGCTCTGTCCGTACAATCCGTATGAAGATCTTCCGGAGTCTTCAAAATCGCTGAGCGAGGCGTTAAACAAAATGAAAACAAGTAAGGGTACTTCTCGCTACGAGCATCCGTACTATCGCATACAATATCACTACAATGACATTGTTGACGATTACAATAAATTTTGTGAACTCTCTAAGGACGTTCTGCTGTTGAAGACAATTAAAGAGCCCGAACTTTTTAAGGTTGAATATCCTAAACCAAAAACATCGGCAGCAACTCCGTCATCAGAAACATCCATCCTTGCGGCAAGTGTTGCTGTCACCACACCACCGGCCACTCAAACACAAACTCCTGCACCGCGTGCCGACAAGCAAACGACAACTGTACAGCACGATACTATTTACATTGAAAGACGCGACACGGTATACCTGACTGAACCAGGGGAGAATCTTCGGTCGATGGAAGGTTACGCTACCAACAACATGATTTTGTTGCTCGATGTATCCGGCTCCATGAATACACCAGAAAAACTTCCACTGCTTAAAAAATCAGTGCTCGACATGCTTTCGATGATGCGTTCAGAAGATGAAGTTTCCATCGTGGCCTTTTCCGGTAAGCCCAAGGTGTTGCTGGAAGGCTCATCATTCAAGGAAGAAAGTAAAATCAAGAAAGCCATTGATGATTTAAAACCTTCCGGGAAAACAGATGGCAATGCGGCTGTAAAACTGGCCTACAAGGTAGCCGATGAAAATTATGTTCGTGGAGGCAACAACCGGATTATTCTGGCTACCGATGGCGAGTTTGTATTGAATGACGAAACCCGCCAGTTGATTGAGAAGTTTTCGAAGGAGGATATTTTCCTGACGATCTTTAATTTTGGAAAAGGAGCTGGTGCATCCAAAGCGCTGCAGAATTTGGCTACGCTGGGTAAGGGTAATTACGAGTACATTTCGAAAGAGAACGTGGAGGTAAAGCTTATCCGCGAAGCAAAGGCCAAGAAGAAAAAGTAATCGCGTATCCAGAATTTCTGTTTTCCGCAGTTCAGACTGATCATCGTACCTATGCACCTGGCTGCTGAGGCAAGTTCTGCGAGAAAAGGTAGGTTTTAGATAAATTTTTCAAACGGGTTGTAACAACCGTCATTCCACATCGTCTTGCTATTGAATTTTAACGGATGAATATCGAATCATTTCAAAACCGGGTAATCCCTGTAAAAAACAAGCTTTTTCGATTTGCCCTACGCTTTTTGGGCAATGAAGAGGAAGCCAAGGATGTAGTACAGGAGGTGTTTATCCGGGTCTGGAACGGTCGGGAACAGATGGACGAAGTACAGAACTGGGAGGCCTGGTGCATGCGCATTACCAGAAACCTCTCGCTGGACCGTGTTCGCTCCCTCACCCGAAAACAGACCCACCCGATTGAAGCGGGGTACGATATTCAGCAGGAAACCTTAACGCCTCATGAGAGCGCAGAAATACATGAGAGTATGCAACGAATCAACCTATTGATTGCGGCACTGCCCGAGAAGCAGCGCCAGGTCATACACCTTCGCGATGTGGAGGGGTACAGCTACAACGAGATATGTGATATCCTGGAATTGGATATGAATCAGGTGAAAGTGAATTTATTCAGAGCCCGCAATGCGGTGCGCGAAAAACTGATAAAGATTAATGCTTATGGACTCTAACAGAATTGAAGAACTGCTAAACAAGTATTGGGCTTGCGAAACTTCCCTCGAAGAAGAACAGCAACTCAAGGAGTTTTTCTGTGGGCAGAGCATTCCCGAGCAGTTAAAGGAGACAGCCGAATTGTTTCGCTACTTCGAAGGCCACAAAAAAAAGTCATTGAACGACTTGTCGTTCGATGGCCAGGTAATGAATCGCCTCAACCCTAAACGGGGTAAAGTAGTAAGCTTGGTGTATAGCGCGATGAAAATTGCAGCCGGGGTGTCGGTGTTGCTGGTGGCCGTCTGGTTTGTGCGAAATGAAATCAGAAAAAACGACCCGGTAGAAATGGTTGATACGTATGATGATCCGAAGCTGGCATTCGAAGAAACCAAAAAAGCCCTGATGATGATTTCGAAAAGTTTCGGAAGGGCAGAGACAGAAGCCAAAAAAATAAACCTGTTCAATGAAGCGCAGCAGGATATTCAAAAGCCGAAAGACGAGACTAACCTATAAAGCAGAATTAAAATAATTAACACGAACTAAGAAACGTACTACTATGAAAAAGATAATTGTAATCGTGATGTTGATGGCGGGAGCCAACGGAGTATTTGCACAAGATGCCATCTCTAAGTTTTTTACCAAGTATCAAAATGATGAGTCGTTCACCCAGGTAACAGTGAGCAGCAAAATGTTCAGCCTGTTTACCAACATGGAGGTAGAAAGCAAAGATGATCAGGAAGTATTGAATGCCATCAGCAAACTGAAGGGCTTACGCATCCTCGGAAAGGAAAATACATCCGATGCGCGTGCGCTGTACAAGGAAGCCTTTGCGCTGATTCCTACAAAAGAATTTGAAGAACTGATGTCCGTGCGTGAAAAAGATCAGGATATGAAATTCTACATCAAAGAAAGCGGTGGAAAAATTTCTGAACTGGTCATGATCATGGGAAGCACCGATGACTTTATGGTAATGAGCTTGTTCGGAGAAATTGATCTGAAGCAAGTATCGCGCATGGGGAAGAAAATGGATGTTAAAGGGTTGGAGAACCTGGAGAAGATAGAGGATAAAAAGAAGAATTAATTTCTGTAAAATGAATCCGGTCGTGAGTTGAAGCAACCCGCGACCGGATTTTTGCATCTTCCCTCAAAACTTCAATCATCATGAAAACACTATTTACCGCCTTCGTTCTCATCGTTTCGTTAAGTACTTCTGTTGCACAGAGTGACAGCTTCATAACATTAAAGGAGAAATTCTCTGGCCAGGAAGATGTCTTTTCGTTTGGTACCAATGGATTTTTTGCCCGCACCATTCTTTGGATGGCCGGTGAACATGAATTTACCAATGCAGTTAAGGACATCAAGAGTATCCGGTTGATTACTATTCCAAAGGAAAGCTTTAGGAACAAGGCCGTTAGTGTAAATGGATTTAAACATGTGCTGGAAAAGGATTCATTCGAACAACTTGCTCATGTAAAAGAAGATGGCGATGATATTACCATTTACCTGCAATCAACTAAATTGAAGAATAATCGTTACATGATTTTAGTAGAAGAGCACGATGAGGTAGTGGCTATAGAAATAAGTGGCTACATCGATCCGAAGCTGCTGCTGGAATGTAATGACCTTGGTGAAAACGAGATTTAATCATGAGTAAATTTTTAGTCCCCTTAATTGTAGTACTTTGTTCAATTATCGGTGCGAAAGCGCAGAGTAAAACCACCGAAGAGCTTGCCAGGAAAAATCCCGAAGCCCTTTCGCTTTTCTTTTACAACAATACACTGCGTATGTTGAATCAGAAGGATAGCAAAGAATTTGACGAGCTCATTAAGGATATTGAGAAGATGAAGATGTTGATGATTTCGAAGGATAAAAACTTTGGATCCCCAGAGTACAAAAAGCTGGTGGCCGGGTATAAAACGGAATCGTTCGAAGAAATCATGACCAGTCGCCATGAGGGAAAGAATTTTGATGTATTCATTAAAGAAAAGAATGGCGACACCATGGGAATGCTGGTGCTGGTAAATGATTCCACTAATTTATATGTGATGGATATTGTTGGTAAAATAGCCTTAGATAAAGTAACGAATTTCTATAAAGTACTTGACGAAAGTTCCGATATTGGTAGTAAGATCAAGAGTTTTACCGATAAGGCCGAGAAGAAAATTGACGACTAGTGTAATGGCAGAATTCTTTTTTCTACCAATCTAAAAAGTCAAATTCCTTGGAAACAGTTCTCACCATTAAGAATCTCACCAAAACGTTTGGTCGCGTTCGTGCCGTGACAAACGTTTCACTCGAAGTTAAGCGCGGACAAGTTTTTGGAATGCTGGGGCCAAATGGCAGCGGCAAGACTACCACCCTTGGTATGTTGATGGGGGTTGTCAATCCTACGGCCGGAGAGTTTACCTGGTTCGGTGAAGTACCAACACATCAAGTTCGAAAAAAAATTGGTGCTGTGTTGGAGCATCCTATTTTCTATCCGTATCTAAGCGGGCAAAAAAATCTGGAGTTAAATGCTATGGTGAAGGAATGTGCCGTGGAGAACATTCCGAAAGTATTAGAATTGGTTGAACTTACCGATCGCAGGAACGATAAGTATAAAACCTACTCGTTAGGTATGAAGCAGCGATTGGCGATTGCGTCAGCCTTGCTTAATGATCCTACTGTATTGATTCTCGATGAACCCACCAACGGCCTTGACCCGATGGGTATTGCCGAGATTCGCGAACTCATCAAGAAGATTGCCGCCAATGGTAAAACCATTATTCTGGCCAGTCACTTATTGGATGAAGTACAAAAGGTATGTACCCACTTTGCTGTGTTGAAAAAGGGAGGCCTTGTTCACACAGGGCCGGTGGATGATGTTGGCAAAGGTGCCGAGACCGTAGAAGTAAATGCCGATGTTGAAAACCTGGAAACATTGTTGGCCGACTTTGCCGGTGCTTCGTCCATTGTTCGAGAGAACGGAAGCTACCTCATTTCCTTGCAAGAAGGTTTCCACAGCAAAGACCTCAATAAGTTTCTTTTTGATAAAGGTGTAGTAGCCAATCACCTGCTTACGAAGAAGAAAAGCCTTGAGAAAATGTTTCTGGAAATACTATCGGAAGCATATCATTAATGATTCTGAATATCGATCAAGGAATATTGTGATGGATAAATTTTGAATCAATCCTTGAACCCGAAACCTTGAACCTTGAACTTGGAACCTTGAACTAAACATCGAATTAAGGAATGCTTCACCTCTTAAAAATAGATTTAAAGAAAATGACCAGCTACCGTACGTTTTGGGTAGTGTGTGGTTTGTATTTCTTAACGCTTGGTTTTAGTACGGCCAGTGGCATGGAAGTATTGAAATGGCTGGCGCGTACCTTCGAAGATTTTGGGTCGAGTCTGAACATCAATCGCATTCCGCTCTATCACTTTCCGGATGTTTGGTTGAACCTCATCTGGTGCAGTGGCTTGCTCAAGGTAGTACTCGCCATCATGGTGGTGATCTCGGTTACGAATGAATTTACGTACCGCACTGTTCGGCAGAATATTATTGATGGATTGAGCCGAGGCCAGTTTTTGTTTTCAAAAATTCTAACCAATGTATTGCTGAGTTTGATGAGCGTGGTTATGATTTTTGTAATCGGCCTGGTAACCGGATTGATTTATAGCCCGGTGCGCGACCTTGATGTTATTCTAACCGACCTGGAATTTTTTCCAGCTTACTTTCTGGAAATATTTTTCTTCCTCTCGTACGCGTTGATGCTGGGTGTTTTGATTCAGCGGTCGGGCCTCACGATAATTTTGCTGTTACTTTCACAGATGATTGAGGCAATCATTACGGCCAACATCGATGATTATGTTCCCGGTCTGATACCTTACTTCCCCATGCGCTCCATTTGGAATCTCATTGAGTGGCCGTTTCCACGCTATGCGTTTCAGGAAATACAAGATTATGTGAAGTGGAGTTCTGCAGCTATAGTGGTTGGCTGGACTATCCTGTTCAATTACTTTAGTTACCTCAGACTGAAGCGTTCTGATCTTTGATAAGGATCTGCTCATTTTTTAATCAGGGTTAACTCGTGTAGATTTCGAAATACTTTCGGAAGGAAATGGTTAATTTCAGTCGCTGAACATTCAACCCCTTCATTATGTATTCTCGTAGAGATTTTCTTTCGCGCGTCAGCCTGGGTGCTGGTTTGCTTTCCCTTCCTTCTCTTGCATTTGCTCAACATACCGAGAAAAAACTTGGTATCGCCCTCGTTGGTTTGGGCTACTACAGCGAGCATCTTCTTGCACCTGCTTTACAACAAACCAGTAGGTGTGTGCTGGCTGGAATAGTAACCGGTACACCAGCCAAAAAAGATAAATGGAAGGCACAGTTTGCCATTCCGGACAAGAACTGTTACACCTACGAAACCTTTGACCAGATTGCTGACAATAAAGACATTGATATCGTTTATGTAGTACTTCCCAACGCCATGCACCACGAGTTTGTTATCCGCGCAGCCAAGGCGGGCAAGCATGTGATCTGCGAAAAGCCAATGTCAGTTTCGGTTAAAGAGGCAGAAGAGATGATTGCTGCCTGTAAGAAAGCGAACGTAAAATTTTCCATCGGCTATAGAATGCACTTTGAACCGCATACTATTGAAGTCATGCGGATTGCCAAAGCAAAAGAAATGGGTGCGGTTAAGTTTGTTGAAAACGCTATGGGTTTCAAAATTGGAGACCCCACACAATGGCGGCTAAAGAAATCGTTGGCTGGTGGTGGAGCCATGATGGATGTCGGGATCTATTGCATTCAGGGTGCGCGTTATGGTACAGGCGAAGAGCCTATCAGTGTTACTGCACAGGAATTTAAAACCGATCCGGTTAAATTTAAAGAGGTAGACGAAACGATTTTCTGGCAATTGGAATTTCCGAGCGGTGCCGTGTCCAGTTCCGTTACTTCGTATGCTTCACACAGCGAGCGTTTATTTGTATCGGCTGAGCAAGGCTGGATAGAATTGCGACCTGCATTTGGGTATGGCCCGATAAAAGGAAAGACAAACAAGGGTGAAATGAATTTTCCGCACACCAATCACCAGGCGTTACAGCTGGATGATTTTGCCTTGTGCGTACAGGAGAATCGCGAAAGCAGTGTAAGTGGTGAAGAAGGATTGAAGGATATGAAGATCATCGAAGCAATTTATAAGGCTGTTGCCACTGGCAAGAAGGTAAAGTTGAGTTGATTTAAGGAATAGCGTTTAGCTTCCATTATTTTTGATGCTGCTGGCGTCAACAGTATTGGTTTATGGTGAATGGAGTAAAAGTTATTTCGCTTCTTTTTGTTTTGCTGCTTATTACTTCCCGGCAAACGGTGGCTCAGAGCGGTACTACCAGATTGACAGAAATCATTACCGCGTCTGATGCCGACTCGACTTACATTGCAACATATAAATGTGGAAATGATGTACGATTGATTTTAGGTGGCCAGGGTGCCGGGCTCTCGTATCAATCGACCCGCGATCATAATTTATCCTTGTCGTCTGAAACGTATAACAATGTTACCGACCTGGTGGGTTTCGGTTTAAGTTATAAGATCATTGATTTTGATTTGACGTTTTCATTGCCGAAAGCGAATCTGCTGCCAGAGGATCGTCAAAATCTAAAACAGTTTCGGCTTTCGATGAGCTATACAACGCGAAAGAATTCGTTTCGCGGGTACTTGTCGGATAGTGAAGGAGTAATTTCATCGGAGCCTGCAGGTAATTTTACCAGCGCCCCCAATGTGAGTTTGTTGAAAATCGGAGTTCAGATAACGCATGTGTTCAATGCTGCCCGGTTTTCGTATCGCGCAGCAAATTTTCAGAATGAGCGGCAGCTTAAAACGGCTGGTTCGTTATTAGTGCGAATAGAACCCTTCTATCGAAAGTTTGGAGCAGATTCGCTGTTAGCGGCAACCAACCGCGATATCGAAGCGATCTTTGGCAATCAGGCCGGTCTTAAATATGTGAATGCACCAGGCGTTGTGGTAATGCCCGGCTATGGGGCTACACTGGTAAAGGGAGGTGGGAAGTATTATGTTTCTCCGATGGTGTTGTTGGGGCCTGGCGTGGCACTCAATACCTATAAAAGTGAAGCCGGAAAATTTACACGGATTAACCTGGAGGTGTACAGTTCATTGGCGGTTAACCTGGGCTATAATGGCGTGTTGATGTATGGTAATTTCCGCGCATCGTACGATGTTACATATTCATACCTGAACCCCTCCATAATTTCTACGGCTGATGTGAGGTTATACCTTACGATCGGTTATCGTTTTAGAAATCTGGAAAAGATAATCCCGACAGGCTTCTTTTGATTTCAGATGACGCTTGCATCAGGAAAATTTCTGCAATCGTTGTAGGCAGCCAATATATCTGATTTAATTACATGAATAACCCTTCGCCACAACGTTTGCTTACCTTTGTCGTGTAATCATTGGATTAATAATAACGAGAATAAAAATTTGACCCCTATGAATATTCAACTTTTAGGATTGGTAGCTGGTGCTTGTACCACCATCGCTTTTTTGCCGCAGGTTATTAAGACCTGGAAATCCAGATCAGCTAAAGATCTTTCACTTAGCATGTTTTCTATTTTTTGTCTGGGTGTAACGTTATGGCTTGTATATGGCATTATGGTGCAGGATGTTCCTGTAATTGCCGCGAACCTGCTTACCCTCATGCTTGCCTCTACCTTGTTGTTTTTCAAACTGCGCTTTAAGAATTAGAGCGTAAGGCTGCTCCATTCGGTTCGCTTATAGGAGCGATGTAGAAAGTAAATCGCTACAAGTTGTATGGGTATTCCCGCTACAATCAGAATGGGTTTCATCGCCAGCAGGTAATGCAATACCCCTAATGCACCAGCGGCCATAAACACTAAGATACTTCGGGCAAAGTTTCCGGCTTGTGCCCGCATGTTGGGTTCAGATGAAAAAGGAAGTCTGCGTTCGCTGATCATAGCCAGCAGGTACAGCATAACGATATTGTTTAGCAAACCAAAAAACAGATCGTCAACCGCAGCGGTTTTCCAGATAAAAAGTATGAAGATCGAAAGCACTACATAGGCTGGCAGAAACAGTTGCACGAAAATTGCCTTTAACGTGCCAGAAAGTATTTCACCGGGTTTTTCAAGCGGGATAGAAAAGTAAACCCAGCTTGCCTTGAAATCATCCGAGTATGGAATTTCATGAAGGGCCACCTGCGTAACCATAAAGGTGAGGTAAATAATCAATAAATGATATTGTGTGGTGGATAGATTAGCCCACGTGGTAGCCAGGTCTTCTTTACCTCGCATCATAAAGATGAATCCAAAGACGAGGATGTACCCAAAGGAAGGATAGATCTTCAGTTTTATTTTTCTGTCACGACTTAGAACTTTAAAAATCATATCAAATGTTCCACGTTCTATGGCTGATGTACTGATCCATCCGCCAATGCGATCGGTAAGTTTTCCCTTTTCTGTTTTCGGCTTGCTTGTCTGGGTGGTGCTGTTATCGATCGCTCCTAACTTGCGACTGAACACGGGAGTGAGATATTTGTTTACACCAATCATACCGGCTATCGGTAGAATAACTGCACACAACACGATAAGTATATGCTCAATATCAGGTTGCCCAAGGTAGAAGGTCTCCATAGCTCCGGCCATCCATACCGGGGGTAACAGATAAGCCCACCATTTTATTTCAAACACGAAATTCTCCATATCGATGCGACCAATCAAGCGCGGTAGAATCTGGTATCCACCCATCACAAACACGGCCATTACAATCTGAAAATAGTTAATTACATTTTTTAGTTTTTCTTCGCTGATAAAGTTTAGCAACAGCAGGTAGAATGCATTGGTAAGCGATACCGCAGTAATGATGGAGAGAGCCAGTAGTACCAAAAAGAGTAAGAGCAACCCAATACCGTACTTGACGACCACAACAATAATGGTGGCAATAGATAATCCGAGTGTGAGCTGGCCAAGGTAAAGCAGAATGTGCATAATGCGCGCAACAAATAGCGTACGCCCACCCACCGGCCGGGGAAGTATAATGGTGTTATCGCTGGTGTCGAGTAAGATGGAAGAGAAGTCGGTAATCAGTGTCATGATAATGATTACCATGATGTAGGTGAAGAAAACAATCATACTCAGGATAAACGATGGCATAAAATAAACGCCAAGCGCTACGAACGATCCGAATATGGCATAGAAAATAAGTATTTTAACAAATGAATTGCTCGGTGGCTTTTGATTTTTGCCGTAACTGATAACCTGTCTTCGGTTGTCCATCATCAGCTTAACTTCAACAATGGCACGCAGTTGCTCGTAGTCTACACCTAAGCGCGTGATGACTCCGCGAAACAAGTCGATAAACTTAAGCAGCAGGTTATCGATAAATAGTTGCTGGTTGGCCATGATCAGTTTTTCAGGATATCGATAAATTGACCAGCGGCTGATTCGTGTTCTTTGCTGCCAGTAAGTTCGGTGAAAATGTTTTCGAGCGAACCGGTAGCCAGGCTATGTAATTCCTGAAAGGTTCCGTTGGCAATCATTTCGCCTTTGTTGATGATCATAATGCGATCAGAGATTTTTTCTACAACATCCATCAAGTGCGAACTGTAGAAAATTGTTTTACCCCCTCGCTTAAGCTGTGTGAGAATTTCTTTTACTAAGATTACGGCATTGGCATCCAGGCCAGAGAGTGGCTCGTCCAGAAACAAGATGGAGGGATTGTGAATCATCCCGGCCGTTAGCAATACTTTTTGCTTCATCCCTTTCGAGAACGTTGTCATACGTGAGTCGACATAATTTGAAAGCTCGAAAAGGTTGAGCAAATCCTTTGCTTTCTTCTCTACCGAAGTACGATCCATTTTATAAAGCTGGCCAATGAAGTGCAGGTACTCCAGTGGAGTAAGGGTATCATACAACGCGGCATTTTCGGGAATGTAGCCGATACGTTTTTTTATTTCCAGGGTATCTTTTCGAATGTCAAGTCCCAGCACGGTAGCCTCGCCTTCAAAATCAGGAATGATGCCTGTCAGGATTTTGATGGTCGTGCTTTTACCCGCACCATTCGGACCGATGTAACCTATAATCTCACCGGCCTGTACACGAAGGTTAATATCGGTGAGCACGGGAACCTTATACTTTTTTGAAAGATTGGTTGTGGTAATAACGGGAGTGACTTCCATATTGTGGGGAGTAATTATCACTACAAGTATAGTAATATGAAATGAATGTGCAGGACAGGAACTGGGCCATTATTGCCGATTTAAAATATCCGGGTACGATTGCGTAAGTCAAACTGACTTTAATTCGATGCCGTTTTGACGGCCTACCCCGGTTGGTACATGGATTGAGCATTGAAGTACGAAAGGAATCAGGTTATGAAGAACAACAAGTTTTTAGATTTACTTACATCGGTGGATGTGTTAAATACATTGAATGGTGGCATCAGCGAACCACAACTTTCCTATCATCGGCATGAGCATGCGCGCGAAATCAGGTTGTACGTTCCTGGCATTGCCATCGAGGAGGTTCGGGTGGAGGTACATAACAATACGCTTTCCATATTTTACTTTATTCCGGTAACGGCAAATGGAGAAATGATTCAGATGCCTCAACTTATTTACAGTAAAGTAATACCTTATTACATTGACATCAGCAAAATTAATTCGCACGGTGAAGCAAACGAGCTGGTTGTGATGTTACCCTACAACAAACTGGCAAAAGGATACCATCGCCAGATCAAACTGGATGAAGACTAAAATCAGTCAGCGATAGCCTGATAGGTTAGTACCTTGAATTTTTCACCAATGCTCCAGTAGTGTGTGTTATACACGTTGGTGAAGATCAACCCGATTAATTTTTCTTTTGGGTCGGCCCAATAGTGCGTGTTGAAGGCACCACCCCAAAAGAAGGAGCCGATGCTGTAAGGCGACTCGTGATCATTACTTTCTGTTTCAAGACCAAAGCCAAGGCCGAAGGGGCCAGTTTCTTTGATGTGCTGATCGGTCAGCATGAGTTCAACCGTTTTGCGACTGATCAACCGTGTGCCGTTGTACTCTCCTTTGTTTAAGAACAACTGAAGAAATTTTGCGTAGTCTTCAACGGTTGATGACAGTCCGGCACCACCTGAAAAATAGTTGCCCGCTGTGTTGGGATAGTTTGGATCAACATTGTCGTAAGCTGTGCTCTTTATGCTTTTGATTTTTCCGCCCTCACCGCCTTCATATAAGGTTACCAGTCTGTTGTGTTTTTCTTTTGGCAGGTAGAAGTATGTGTCGTTCATGCCCAGTGGTGTAAAGATGCGCTTGCGCAGAAACTCATCGAAGGTCATTCCTGATACAACCTCAATTAAGTAACCCAATACATCATCGCTTAAGCTATATTGCCATTTTTCTCCAGGTTCAAATTTCAGCGGAAGCTTGGCTAGTATTTTTATTTTGTCGCCCAGTATCGCATTGTTGTTTCCGATACCGCTTGGTACGCCAGCTTTTGCATAGATCGCTTTAAAGTCTTCGCTTCCGATAACCGCATAGTCGATACCCGATGAATGTGTGAGCAGATGACGAATGGTGATTTCGCGTTTAGCCGGCCGCGAGGTGTAGCTGCTGTCTTTGGCATTAAAGGTTTGCAGGATGGTGGGATTTTTAAATTCAGGAATGTGCTTCGACACAGGTTCATCCAATAAGAATTTACCTTCTTCCCACAGCATCATTACTGCCAGACTTGTTATGGCTTTGCTTTGTGAAGCGATTCGAAAAATATCATCCTTCTTTAAGATCGTTTTGGTTTCAACATCACGAAAGCCGTACGCTTTATGCAAGACTATCTTTCCGTTTCTAACCAGTATTACCGTTGCACCGGCCACGTATTGATTGGTAACGTGCTCGTCTACCATCTTATCAATTCGTTTCAGCCGTTCGGAAGAAATTCCGGCTTCCTCCGGTTTGGAAACAGGGGTGAAATTTTTAACGACTTGCGAAAACGATGTGGTATAAAGTATGATGAGAATACCGGTGATGAGATGGCGCATGGGTTGAACTTTAAGTGATGTGAAGAAACAAAAAAAATCTGCTCCACCCATTGATGAAGCAGATTTTCCGTTGGCTTTATCCACGCAATTTCAAATCAGACTTTAACGTGGCTCCAGTTTTCACCGGTTTTGATGCGGTGAATCTGCATATCCGAAACCTTGAATTTTTTTGCCAGCGCTTTTAGCGTTGGCAGTTTCTTGGCTTTGAAAAGAGCAATCTTAATTTGTTTTACTTTATCAGCCGTAAGTTTTGGGCCTTCATCTGGGTTCATGCGAATGAGTACATTCGGATCTTTTTTGGCGTGCTCAATCTGTACTTCGTGCTTCACCCACTTTAAGTTGCTGGCTTTGTTATTTTCTTTTTTATGATCGATGTGAATAACAAAGTTATGTTTTGCACTGGGCTGGCTGCAAAAGTATTCGGCAACCAACCGGTGGATGTAGTGGTTTTGTCTGGTTTCTTCCCGGCCAATAGTAATGCTGGGGTAGCCTTGTGTAAGCCGGGGTTTCAAAATGTACCCTTCGTCCAGTTTACTTTTAAAACTTACGATGCGGCCTTTGTCAGACACCGCATAGCGCTTGGTTGTTGTTCCTCTTTTTAATTTTAATTCCTTCCACCGTTCAGAGGCAAGGAATTTTACTTTTGGTTTGGTTGTAGTGGCCATAGGTTAAATGGTAAAGTTCTGGTGGTTTGAAAACTGAGTGAAATCCAACTCGGTTAACGATAACTGGGCGTCTTCGCGAATCGAAATGGAGACATTACTTGAGTTATGCTCGCGTAGTATCATAGTAGAACTATTTGTTCTCGCCAATTACTGACACACGTGGGCAACGATATTGAGCCGTCAGTAAGGATGGGCTAAGGCGATGACTCAAGTACGGATAATTTTCAGTAAGGGTCAAGGCTTTCGTAAAAAAGCTGAAGGTTTAGACTTTTAATTGGTTTAACGTTCGCTCTGTACGGTACGGAGGTTTCGCAAATGTATTGACCTCGCATCGTCAGCTAATATTCTTTTTTCACCACCAACAGGTAGTAATCTTTTTCAATAGGCAGGTAGCCCTGTTCGTAGCAGTAGTAGTACATCGAGCCTTCTTTTGTTTTGAAGATGCTGGTGAAGTAATTGAAGTCAAAACCTTTTGATTTAAGTTTCTCGCGACTCACTTTGTTTTTT
>Ga0315910_10001195_pt1 | contig 24277 bp, 22 predicted proteins | sample EdamamesoilMG_FD_204470 | JGI IMG/M metagenome (GOLD analysis project Ga0315910, IMG submission 204470) | Garden soil microbial communities collected in Santa Monica, California, United States - Edamame soil | ecosystem: Environmental > Terrestrial > Soil > Garden | place: USA: California... | reverse complement strand
CGCGGCTCGCTAAGGTCCATGACAATTGGCGTCGCGCCGGAGAGCTTGGCGAATTCCAGCACGGAAAGCCCGATAGGGCCGGCACCGATAATGAGCACGTATTCGCCTTGGCGAGGATTGCCACGGTTGATCGCATGGCAGCCGATGGCGAGCGTTTCGACGAGCGCGAGCTGGTCAAAGGAGAGTTTGCGGGAAACGTGCAGCTTGCGCGCCGGCACGGTGAAGTGCGGGCGCAGGCCGCCGTCGCAATGCACGCCGAGCGTCTGGTTGTTCTCGCAACAATTCGTGTGCCCGCGGTGGCAGGCGGAACACTGTTGGCAGTTGAGGTATGCTTCCACAGCGCATCGGTCACCGGGTTTCACATTTGCCACATCGGCACCAACCGCGACGACTTCCACGCCGAGTTCGTGGCCGGGGATGCGTGGATAACTGAAGAACGGCATCTTGCCGAGATAACCTGAAATATCCGTGCCGCAGATGCCGACATTGTGAACGCGCACCAGGGCCTCGCCGGGGCCAGGCGCGGCGGGTTCGGGAATTTCGATCCGCCGCCAGTGCAGCGGTTTTTCGAGTTGGAGCGCCTTCATTGTCAGTTGTTCTCCAGAAGGCCCTCGGTGTGGCCGAGGTTCTTCACCGGTTGGAAGATTGCCTGCACCTCCGTGAGCAATTGCGAGTCGAGCGGTTCAGCTGCCCACTGCACCCACTTGCGGATATTGTCGGGATTGGCGCTGCCGGCGATGGTGGTGGTGATGTCGGGATTGGCGAGCGAGAACTGGAGCGCGAGTTTCGCGAGGTCCACGCCGCGTTGCTCACAGAGTTCGGCGGCGCGGCGGGCGGCGGCTTTCACGGTCTCGGGTTCTTTGAGCCACTTCGGCAGCGGCGCGTTGGTGAGCAGGCGCGCGCTGAACGGGCCGGCGTTCATCACGCCCACGCCTTTGGCCTTGAGGTAGGGAATCAACTCATCCGCGAAGCGCGTGTTCTGCAACGTGTATTGATTGTAACTGAGCACCACATCGAGACCGGTCTGATCCAGCACGAAACGGAAAATCTTCATTGGATAACCGGAGATGCCGATGAAGCGAACTTTGCCTTGCTGCTGGATTTTGCGGAGGGCAGGGATCGTTTCATCCACGATCTGCTGCATGGGCACAAACTCGATGTCGTGGCAGAGGATGATGTCCAGATGATCCGTGCCAAGACGATGGAGGCTCACGTCCACACTCTCGGCGACACGCTTGGCGGAGAAATCAAAATGGTTCAGATCGTAACGACCGAGTTTCGTGCAAAGTTTGTAGCTATCGCGCGGCACATCGCGCAGGGCGATGCCCAGCAACACCTCGCTCATGCCGCGACCGTAAAAGGGCGAGGTATCAATGAAGTTCAAGCCACCGTCGAGCGCCACGCGCACACTGCGGAGGGCTTCATCTAGCGTGACGGAACGAAACTCCTGCCCGAGCGACGACGCGCCGAAGCTGAGGATTGGAAGTTGCAGACCGGTTTTGCCGAGGGGACTGGTTTTCATCGAGTTGCAGAGCGGAGATTATGTCGGTATTCCGGAGCGAGTTTGAAAACCGCCGCGGGCGCACGCCGGCTGCTTTGGAGTGCGACGACTTGTCGTCGCTTTTCGTGCCTGGTCGGCTTGCCGGCCAGGCAGCGCCGCGCAGAGCGGCGCATGGGGACGTTCTGATCGTTCACGTTTTGCGAGTGCGGGTGTTTCAGTATGCCCGACGGCGACAAGTCGCCTGCCGAAAGCGGCGTCAAGCCGCCGCACTCCAAAGGCTTCGACGCAAATCGGGCGACTACCCACAACGTAGCCGCGCTGCCGTGAGAACTTGCTTCCCGCCGCCAGATGCGAAACTCCGTCAACAAACAAGAATGTTCAGCCGCCGCCATGTTATCCGGTCTCAATCTGAGGGCTTGCGTGCGCCCATCGTCAGCAGCACATTCGCCCACAGCGCCAGGTCGCCGGTTTGAATCGTCAGGACGTGATCGGGCGATTCGACCGCTTTGTAGAAGTCCCACTTCAAGATCGGACTGAGTTTCAGTTTGAGTCCGCTTTCCTTGAGCACCTTCCGGTATTCGTTCCATACCGGCGGGTCTCCAGTCTGCGCATAAGGATCGTCCGCCGGAATGCCCATCGTCTCGATGGCGTCCACCGGCACGGCACTGAGCACGGCCCGCAAGGCTTGCGCCACGGTCACCACTCCGGGGGAAAGATTCAGGCAGACGACTTCCGCCTGCGGGCCTTTTTTGGTCGAGGCCGGATAGTTGCCGTCGGCGATCAGAATTTTGGCGTGATGGCCAGCGCGGCCGAGAACCGCGTTTATTTGCGGGTGAATCAGTTGGTGCTTCAGCATGAGAGCAAGGCGATTTTCACGGCGGTTAAATGTCCGGCAGCGGCCCCGTTGTCCAGTGAAATCAACGGTGTCTTACCCCGTGAAGGAGACGGTTCAGGTCAACCAGAGAACACTGTCTGACAATATCCGGTTAGCCGTGCGCTGCCGCATCCGGCAAGGTCTTCGTCAGGATGATGAACCGGGAGACGCGGGCTGCTTCGACGCGTCAACGGAAAGGAAACGATGAAACGCACGATGCTGATTTTACTCGGACTGCTTTGCGCCGGCTTCTGGATAGCGCATGTCCGCGCCGAAGAAACCACCCGCGCCGCCATGCGCGCGAAACTGGATTACGCACGCGCCGCCCTCGAGGGGCTGACGATGGCGAAGTTCGACCTGGTGACGACCAACGCGGTTCTTCTGCGGGCGCACGATTACACCAATGCCTTCCGGTTTCTGGGCAACCCCGATTACGCCGCCCGTTACACGAATTTCGTCCGCAGCGTGGACCGGTTGCTCGACGCGGCCAGGGCGGAGAACCTGGATCGCGCCACCCTGGCTTATGGGGAAATGACGCGCAGTTGCGTCGAGTGCCACAAAACTTTCCGCCGCGAACAGTACCTCAAATCGGTGGATGGCGCGCTAAAGTCCACGAAGTAAGTCCGGCGGCACTTCAGTTTCCTTCCGGTCGGCCTGGGCTGGAGTAGTCCCGCCGGCCAGGCGCCAACTTCAGCACAAACTCAGCATCGCGCGCGGAGAAAAGCCGGCGGACCTTTCTTTCAAGAATGCCCGTTTCGTCAATGTCCTTGGTGACGGGATTTATTCCGGCGTATTGACGGTTTGAATGCGGCTGCACACCTGCTTGGTTGTGATCGAGCGGCGACGTTCACGCCGCTTTCATTTATGAGTCGCTCAATGAATTCCGGAGTTGAAGCTGGCCGATCTGGGATTGAGAATCTGCGGCACAGGGCGCGCCGCTATTTGGGCGTGCGATAAACCAGCCACATCGCCAGGGCGAACAGGCCGGAGACGAGCAAGCCGACGGCAATAGAAGCCTTCAAAATCAAATCGCGCTTGCGGCGATACGCCCGCCCGCCCATGCCAGGGAACAGGTAAAACCGCTTTTGATCCGCACCGGGGCGGTGCGCACTGCGTCGGTGCGGGTCTTTTTTCGATTTGAACATGCGCGTTCGCCATGCCTCGGGCGGGATGAGCCGGCGACCAGACGGGTTCCAGAAGGTTTAACCGCCGGGAAACGCGAAGCCGTGATTGTCACGACTGGGTTGGCATCCTCGTCCCTAGGTGGCAAAGCTGTAGCAAGCGGGAAAGGGTTGCTCAAGGGAAAATCCAAAATGGATGGATTTTTTTCGGCGAGTGCTATGCCACATTTGAACCGCAAACTGAACAACCGCCCGCGCGAAATACAATCGATTTAGAACGACATCAGCGCTTTCACCCTGCGGTTGGTCAGTCGCAGCGACAGTCATCACTGCTCATCATCTGTCTCGGCTAGGGGCCGGGCCCCAATTCTGTGCCCGCGGTCATGTAGCCTTCCACTAATTTCTCATAAGTTTTTTGGGCAGGAACCCACTCAGCGTGACCATCAGCAAATCCCCAATTCCAACCCTTCGCGCCGTGGTTGTTTTCCGGGTCAGGACGATTATTCCGGCCGATGTCGTCCGCGTCCAGAATGATAACGACATGCACAGCTCCCAATTTTTGGACGGACTTTGGGTTCTTTCTAACATCCTTCACCGTCGCGGTTGCCCAAGGGCCCGAATAGGGGTCCTTTTGAAAATAGCCAAAGAATTCATAGCTGGTTCCGAATTTGTAGGTCGTAGAAGCCCGGTCTCCGTGACAGGTAGTTCCAAGGTCCTGCAGAATCCCGTTGCGATCAGCGTTGTCGGTTCGTATCTGATTGCGCGTGCTTGGGCAGACAAAGGTCTTCACGCTTGGAATGGACCTGGGGTAATAGGAAAGGGGCGCCGCATCATCGCCCGCGTTTACGGTGTAGTAGAAGTACTCAGGCCAGTCTTCCGAATACATCTGTGCGGATATCATGACCTGCCGTTCGTTGTTGAAGCAGCCGATGCGATGGGCCTTCTCCTTCGCCTTCGACAATGCCGGCAAAAGCATCGCCGCCAGGATCGCGATGATTGCGATGACCACCAACAATTCGATCAGCGTGAAGGCCTGCCGGCAGTTTTGAACACGGCCGGCGCGATTGACTCGTACTTTTGTCATGATTGCTCGGTCCAGTTTGCCACACCTTTTGCAGCGTCATGGCAGCAACTGCAGCCGGTAGAAGTAGGTGCTGCCCACCGGCAACGGCTCGCTGTATTGCGCGCCGGTCTGACTGGCTGCGTTGGTGGTGTAGGGGCCGGTTACAGCCGTGGCCCGCAAGACATGATAGCTTGACCCCTCGGGCTTCGAGATATCCAGGACCACGTTGCCGCCCGAAAGGGAGATCTTTGTGATCTTAAAGGTGGTGGTGGGAGCCAGCGCCGGGAGATTGTAGGCGCGGGCATAAAGGAGATGTGCGTCCTGGAACGCCCAGACCGCCGCACCGAAACGGTTGCCCGCCGCCGCGGGTGTGCCGATCCAGTGCCACTTGGCCGTCAGGGCTGGGTTATCCCGATCCCGGGCGATGAGCGTGTAGGCACCGTTGTTGTTGGCGAAAGTGACATCAAACGGCCGGCCTGGCACATAAATGAACGAGGCGTCCCCTGCTACGATGTCGCTCCAGACGCCGCCGGATTTCCGGCTCACGGTCAGACCGGCGCCGAAGCCGGCGTCCGGGGCATGGGCTGAAGTGAACAGCACGCGGGAGAAATTATTCGTGTCCTGGAAGTCGTAAACGAAACCGATGCCGTCGTCATCGAAAGGATGGAAACCCAACTGGAGATGGTAGTTGGCGGACATGGGATTGGGCGCGATCAGGATCGGCCCGTCCGCATCGCCTTTGGGATTGCTGGCGGTGCCGGTGGTGCTCGTGCCTTGATTGCTTTGCTGGGCGATGGTGCCATGGGCGCTCATATGCCAGTTGCCGGCCAGCGGCGGCGCCGCTTCATACGGATTGGTCCAGCCGGCCGGAAATTGGTTGGTCAACGGCGCGGTCTCCCAATCTTCGCTAAAGACAATCGAACCGCTGGCTGGCGAGCGGACGACAATGTTGTCCACCATGGCGCCGAAGGGAACCTCGATGCCATGAACCTGGTTGCTGTTCACGGAAAAGGCGCCTTGTCCCCAAAGTCCGAAGCCGATACGACCGCTGGAGAGACTGGCATCTGTGAAGGTGACTACCAGTTCCGTGTTGGGATCAAATTGGGCCTGGGTGTATTCCCAACCCGCCGAGCGAATTTCAAAATTCTCGTTCGTTGCGCTGACCGTTACGCGTATGCGCTTGTAGCCGGCGGCGGTGGTCGGATCCACCACTGTGTTGTCCGTCGGGTCGGTGTAGGTCGCGAAAGGCTGGCCGGATACGGTGGCCGTTGCCACTTGATCGTACTTGCCGTTCACCCGCCGCTGTACGCTGAGGCCGACGCGAGGTCGCGCGACGGCATCAAGGTCAAATTCCCCGCAAAGCGTCACGCGATACCAATTCGACTCATTCAGGTAGCGGAAGTAAAAGCAGTTGGCGTCGTTGTCGCCCACGGTAAATTCGAGCGAGGCGCTGAAGTTCGAGGCCCAGCTTTCGGTCCACAGGTTGGATTTCACGATGACGCGCGGGCTTTGAAAACTCGCGTAGTTGGCGCCATTGGTCGCAGGGATAAAAGTGTAGTCATTGGCGGAACGGTTGTCATTGCTGTCATCCCAGACGCCGCGGTAACCCGAGCCAAAGTCCACCACGCGCATTTGGCTGGGCAGCGCCACGTCGCGTTGCACATTGACCCACTTGGAGTCGAGGCCGTCAGTGGCGGCCAGGGACTCGGCGTGATTTGGGTTGGTGCCGAGTTGATATTCATCTCCGTTGGACACCAGGTCGCTGTCGGCATCGCCGACGGCATTGGTGTCGAGGGTACCGAAGTATTGGACTTCCCAAGTGTCCGCCATGCCGTCCGCGTCCAAGTCCGGTGCAAAATTAGCAGTCAAGGTTACGGGCCGTCCCATGGGGAAGGTCAGATTCGCGAGAGTGGATATGCTATCTCCAGCCCATCCCGTGAACAAGTAGCCGGCGTCTGGAGTGGCTGTAACGGTAATATTCGAGGTTGCCGGCACCCACGGACCCTGAGTGGCCGTCACGCTGCCGCCGGGTGTCGTATTGGTCGTAAGCAAATACTGGGTTTGCCATTTCCAGGTAATTCCGGAAAGACCGCTCATGGTGAAGACCGCCTCGTTGGTTGCGCCGCTGGCAGGTACCGATCCGAAGCCGGTCCATCCAACCAGAACTTGGCGTACTTGGGGTGAGATGGTGACCACGGTATCCACTTTGGCTGTGATCAATGTGTTTATCGGGTAGTCGTTCAACCCGTTGGGTGGTTCGGGAGTGCCATAGGCGGACGACACCAGGAAGCCTTCGCCGGCGACATTCTGAACTTTTACCCAATCCACCTCCGTGCCGGCGTCACTGGTCGTTCCGCCAGTATTCATGGCCCAACTGAATACCCCGATCTTGCCGGCGCTCAGGGTGTCGCCGGTAATGTCAATCGGACCCGTGGCTGCGGCAGAGGCCCCGGCGCTGTCGGGGTTATTGATGGCTATCACTTGGAGGCGGTTGGCTTGGATGGAAGCGTGAACCTCGAACGGCACCCCGATGGGAGGGATGAAGCCGGCGGCGGAGTTGGAATAGACCTGATCGAAAACAAAGTTGAAGTTCTTTTGAATCGTCAAGCCGCGCCTGACGCCGGCCTGGGAATTCTGGTTGCGAAATGCGACCCGGTAGAAATTGGTTTCGTTTTGGTAGCGCAAGAGCATACCCCAGCCGTCGTCGTCACTGAGGATGAACCGCGCGCTGTAAATGTAATTGGTCCAGTTGATGTCCCCCGCGACGGCTGACGGGGCCGCGAAGTTCGTATTGCCCGGAGAATTGGCCACGTTGTCCGCGTTGAGAAAAGTGTCGCTGGTTTCAATCATCGTGCCCCGGTCGCCATTGAGGCTCAGACCTTGTCCCCAAACGGGCGGCGCGGGACTGTTCATGTTGATCGAACCATCCCCACGCGGCGTGATCAGGAAGGACCAATTTGCGAGAACACTTCCGGCCGGATCCCCGGTCAGTGGTGTGGGCGTGAGCACTGGATTTTGAATCTGGAACGCGCGCGGATTCGTGCCGGACATGCCCCAACTGAAGAGGCCGACTTTTGCACTGGGGGCGGTTGGCAAGGCGCCGCCGGTGATCAGATTATGAACAAACGGTCCTCCTGCGCTGCCCAAAGGATCGTTCACAATGACCAACGTCAGCAAACCATTGTTGACCGTGATGGTCACGTCGAACGGCTGATTTGCCGTGTTCACAAAAGTCTGATCCGGCCCAAATACATTGGTGATCTGGCCGTTGTTCATCCGGTCCACAATCACGCCCTGATACGGCCAACCCGCGGTCGTCCGGTTCTGGCGGGCGAACGTCACGCGATAGAAGCTGTCCTCGTCTTCATAAGCCCAGATCAAACCAAACGCGTCATCGTCGCCGGCAGTCAGGCGGGCGGTGTAGGTGAAATTGGTCGGGGCCACGGTGCTGTTGATGAGCATCGAACTGATGCGCGTGCCAGAGAACGTCGCCGAGTCCGTGTAGAGATTGCTTTGCTCCGAGAAGGAATCAGTCGAGGCGTCGTACACCCAGAGCATCGGGCCGTCGAGATAAACGCCTGCCACGGGTTGCACTGCGGTCCAGCCGGGGATGCCACCGTTGAAGTTATCTTCAAACAAGAGCGTCGCAGGCGCGGCTTGAACGGGACCGCTCGCTGCGCTGAACAGCAGCGCCGTGGTAACGGCGGTGACAAAACGAAACGTGGAGAGGATAGGGGGAGTTTTCATTCTGATGGTTTCTAAAGTTTTCACAACTCGTTGAACCTTCGTTGAGTCAAGTCAACGAAACGGGCGGGCGCAAAAACGCCCGATGGAATTCACACTTTGGAATTGGTGGTCATGTTAACGGCCGGTTCGTAAAGTTCAATGCGCAATTGTCCCGAATAAACTTCGATTTCGTCCGCAGCGGATAGCCACTCCGAAAAATCCGAAACCGGCATCCCGTCGTGTTCAGGTTCCACGGTGCGGTGACCTTGCCTCGCACGGGTGACGGCGCAAGGCCGTTCCGGTGACAAGCCGGTGACAACCACCGAATGTGGCGAGTGACGGGTGACGAGTGGCGGAGGATCCCGTCACATGCCACGCTTCGCTCGTCACGCCAAGCCCGCAAATATCGGCGGATTAGATGCGCTCGCGTTGCGGCAACGCTCCGCTTGAGGGTTCGCGACCGGTTGGTTAGCCTGCCGCCCTGTCGAATGAAACGCCGTGTCATCAACTCGCTCCCGCACGTAGCCGTCTGCGTGGATCAGTTTCGCAGCCACGGGCGCGGGGTGATGCGCGGCATTGCCGAGTACGTGGAAACCTTCGGGCCGTGGTCGCTGTTCATCGATCCGTTGGCCGACAGCCATTATCCGCAGGGCCGTTCCGAGAACTGGCGGGGCGAGGGCATTCTTACCTACATCGAAGACGCCAAACGCGCGGAGCGGCTGTGGCGCACCGGCATTCCCACCGTCGAGTTGTTCGCCTATCGCCTGGACCGGATTCTGCCGTTGGTCGCGCCGGACGACGTGGCGGTGGGACGTCTCGCCGCCGAGCACCTGTTGGGTCGGCATTTCCGGCATTTCGCCTTTTGCGGCTACACCGGAGTATTGTGGTCGGAGCGCCGGCAGGCTGGATTCACCAACGCACTGACGGAGGCTGGTTGCCGGCCGCCGACGAGTTGGTCCACACCCCGGCCTTCAACCCTGGCCAAGTGGGAACAGGTCCAACAGCAATTGACCGCCTGGATTCGCCAGTTGCCCAAACCCGTCGGGCTGATGGCGTGCAGCGATCATCACGCGCAACGCATCCTCGACGCCTGCCAGCGGGCGCGAGTGGCGGTGCCCGAGGAAGTCGCAGTCGTCGGCGTGGACGACGATGAAGAGATCTGCCGGCTTTCCAACCCGCCGTTGACGAGCATTGTTTTGAACTCCGAAAAAGCCGGCTATGAAGGGGCCAAGCTCCTCGCGAAACTGATGCGCGGCCGCAGCAAGCCCGGCAAACCCGAAGTGCTTTTGATTCCGCCAGTGGGCATCGCCACCCGGCGCTCCACCGATGTCACCGCCATCAATGATCCGTTGATTGCCAATGCCGCGCGATTCATTCGCGAGCAAGCGTGCCGTGGGGTCACGGTTGAGGAACTGCTTTCCGAATTCAAAACGTCGCGCAGCGTCTTCTACCAGCGCTTCCATGACACCCTCGGCCGTTCGCCGCACTACGAGATTCTCCGGGTGCAATTGGAACGGGTGAAAAACCTCTTGTGTCAAACCACGCTGCCCTTGAAAACGATTGCCGAGATGGCGGGCTTCAACAATCCCAACTATCTCAACGTGGCCTTCAAGCGTGAAGTCGGCCAGACTCCGGGAGAGTTCCGCCGACAACAGAATGGCGCTTGAGAGAACGAAAGCGTTTTCCGGCGCGGAGCCACATGCGGCTTGATCTGTTAATTCGCACCTTCGACCACCTGGCAGACAATGGGTCTTATCTTGCGACCGGTCTTCAATTCGTAATCGCGCGCCACCTGTTCCATGAAGCTCTCGGCTTGATGGTAGGCAACGAGGTTGATCGTTGCGCCGCCGAAGCCACCGCCGGTCAGCCGCGCGCCCAGACAATCGGGATGCTTCCGCGCCAGTTCCACCAACAGGTCCAGTTCGGGGCAACTGTTCTTGAGCGAATCGCGCGAGCTTTCGTGGCTCAGAAACATGTACTGGCCAAACTGCCGGTGATCTTCTTCGCGCAATGCGTTTTCGCCCGCCACCACGCGGGCGATCTCGCTGACGACGTGATGGGCGCACTGATACTCGCGTTCCGTGAGGGCGGCCTGGTTCTGCTTCAACCACTTCATCTCCACCGAGCGCAATGATTTCGCGCCCAGCTTCTTTGCGGCGGATTCGCAGTTCTGCCGCAACTCCGCGTATTCGCCACCCACGAGCGCGTGCTTCACGCCGGTTTCGCAAACGATGATCGCCTCGCCGACGAGCGGGACGTGGTCCACGGTCAGGTAACGGCAATCAATCTGGATGACCTTCCAAGGCTCGCCGAAGAGCGAGGAGACCTGATCGAGGATGCCACACGGAACGCCCACGAATTCATTCTCCGCCGCGCGGCACAGTTTGGCGAAGTACATCCGCTCGGTTTTCTCCAGCACGGGCAGACGACCGCGCTCGTCGCGTTTGGGCGGGAGGGTCGCGCCGGTTTCCCCCAGGCTGAAGGGAAACAGTTTTCGCACGGCCAGCGCGGTGGCGACTTCCAGCGCAGCCGAGCTGCTCATGCCCGCGCCCATGGGAATGGTGCCGTGGAAGGCAGCGTTGAATCCGCTGAAGTGCATGCCGCGCTTGCGCAACTGCGCGAGCACGCCCTTGGCATAATCGGCCCAGCGCGCGGCGGGATTGGATTTCATTTCACTCATCCAGAAGATTTCCGGTTCGGGGAACGCGGAGGAGACGAGTTCGATCTTGCCATCCGTGCGCGGCGCGATGGCGACGTGAATGTAGCGGTCCACGGCCACGGACATGACGAGGCCATCGTTGTAGTCCGTGTGGTTGCCCAGCAACTCCAGCCGGCCCGGCGCCTTCACGGCATGCGGCGGCGTGTAGCCGAAGTGGTGTTTGAAGACGTCCTGAACGGAGTCGGCTTTGGTATGCGAGGGGGGCATGGGTAATTAAGGCGAGACGCAAGGGGCTATGGGCGATGGGGCTGAACACTCCGAGATTTGATGAGTGAGCCAAGCATGCGACCGAGTTCGGAACATTCGCGAGTCAACGGTTGAATCTCATCTGCGGTGACCAGGCCGACCTCTTGGGCGATTTCAAGTTGGGTGAGAAGTTCCGCGAGCGAACCTTTGGCAATGTAGAAAAACCGAACCGAATCCTTGTCCGTATCACGCTCATCCCCTTCCGCAATATTGCTTGGAACACTCACAGCGCTGCGACTGAGTTGGTCCACAAGTGAGAACTGGCGTGACAGCCTGCCATCTTCCGTCAACTTGAAAACTCCCACTGCGAGCTTTTTAGCCCGCTGCCAGACCAAGAGTTCCTTGAAGCCCTGCTTGCTCATTGCCTATCGCCCATTGCCTCTAGCCTTTCGCCAGCGCATCAAATTTCCGGGCCAGTTGAAAATCCTTCTTCGTCAACCCGCCTTCCGAGTGAGTGGTGAGAGCGAGCGTGACCTTGTTCCAGCGGATATCGATGTCGGGATGATGCCACGCTGCTTCGGCGAGTTTGGCGGCGGCGTTCACAAATTTCATTGCGGCGACGAAGTCCTTGAACGCAAACGTGCGCGAGATGACCGGGCCAGTGCGCTTCCACGTGGGCAGCCGGGCGAGCGCGGATTTGATTTCGGCAGGTTTAAGTTTTGCCATGTGGAGAAGTTGCCGGAAACCGGCGCGCTTCGCAAAGCTGAAGAAGAGGAGTGGAAAGAACCGGACTGGGGACTTGGGCCGGGCGCGTCATTCTGTGCGAGCCGGGTTGGGGAGCGTGGGACGACGGCGCGCACAGAGTGACGCGCCGTGCCAGAGGTCGCGCAGCGTGGGAACTGCCATCAACTGTCTCATTTCAAACCAGGTTCGTTCAGCTTTGGAGACGCTCGGACACCCGGCACGTTTATTCTCGACGTGATTTGGTGCGTGATTTCACGCCGGCAACCACCTCACGTTCAGCTGGCAACGATTGTGCTCAAGGAAATTCCGCACAACATGAAATTCTGTCTAGAAGTTGGAGAAGCCGAAAGGAACCTCGTGGAATATGCTTTCAACCAGTTGTTCGGGCAGCTTTGCATCCGGGTCAACCAGCGGCAGGTCAAGAACAGCATCCGCCTGTTCGATGAACCGCTTACTGAGACCCACACGCTTGAAGTCGGGCGACAGGAGCGGATCACGGTTCGCATTGAGAAGGAACGCAAACTCCTCTTCGGTCAGCGTTGCCGGGTGTTTGTGAACAACCGCCTCTATAAGTGTTTCGAAGGCGTCTGATTCGGTTCCTCAATTCCGCTGCGCGCGTCAGACGGCGCTCTGCCCCGCGCCGTCCATTGCTGTTCCATCCAGATCAATCAAGATGTCCCTCGGTTCAGCCCCGTTGCTCGGCCCAACAATTCCACGATTCTCCAGTTCATCCATGATGCGCGCCGCGCGTCCGTAACCGAGGCGCAGCCGGCGCTGTAAGAGCGACACGCTTGCCTTCTGCTCGCTCCGGATGACCTCGATACACTGCTGGATGATCTCCTCATCCTCATCAATCCCACTTTCGCTGCCCAACGAACCGACGGGTTTCGAGAGTTGCTGGTGAATTTCCATTTCGTAACTCGGCTTCGCCTGCTTGGCGATAAAGTCAACGATGCCGTTGATCTCATTGTCGGTGATGAGCGCTCCTTGCGCCCGGATCAACTTGGCCGAACCCGGCGGGAGATAAAGCATGTCGCCCTTGCCGAGCAGTTTGTCGGCACCCATCGCGTCGAGAATCGTGCGCGAGTCCACCCGGCTGGCGACCTGGAACGCGATGCGTGCCGGGATGTTCGCCTTGATGACGCCGGTGATGACATCCACACTCGGCCGCTGCGTCGCCACGATGCAATGAATGCCCGCCGCCCGCGCCATCTGCGTGATTCGCGCGATGGCCATTTCCACGTCCGCCGGCGCGACCAACATCAAATCCGCCAGCTCGTCAATGATCACAACGATGTAACTCAGCTTCTCGGGAATGACGATGTCTTCCTCGCGCGGCACGACGATTTCCTCATCCACCTCGACGGCGAAACCATCCGCGCCCGGCTCGACTTTTTCTTTCTTCGCTTTGAGGGGCAATTCAAGCTCCGGCTCAGGCATCGGCTTATTCTTCGGACGTGAATTGAACGAGCCGATGTTGCGCACGCCGACGCGGGCAAAAATCTGGTAGCGCTTCTCCATCTCGTTCACCACCCAGCGCAGCGCGAGAATGACTTTCTTTGGGTCCGTGACGACGGGCACAACGAGATGCGGCAGCACGTTGTATTGCTGCAACTCGACCACCTTGGGATCAATCATTACAAAACGCAGTTGGTCTGGCGTAAAGCGGAAGAGCAGGGAGGCGATGATGGAATTGATGCAAACGGATTTGCCCGAGCCGGTGCTGCCGGCGATGAGCAGGTGCGGCATCTCCGCGAGGTCGGCGATGATCGGATGGCCGTAAACGTCCTTGCCCAACGCGATGGGAATTCGACATTTGCTCGCGCGCCACTCGTCCGTCTCAAAGAGGTCGCGCATGATGACCTTGGTTTTGATCGAGTTCGGCACTTCGACGCCGACCGAACTCTTGCCCGGCACCGGCGCGAGAATGTGGATGCGCTCGGCCTTCATCGCGGCAGCGAGATTGTTCGAGAGCGCCTGGATTTTCTCCAGCTTTACGCCCGGCGCGGGATGCAGTTCGTAACGCGTGATGGTCGGGCCTTTCGTGATGTCGCCCAGTTCCACGGAGATGTCGAATTGCGCGAGCGTCTGCTGCATCAGTTTGGCGTTGGCGATCAATTCCTCCTTTGACTCCGTGGGCTTGAGCGTCATGTCGGGCAACTGGAGGTAATCGAGCGGCGGCAACTGATACCGTTCGATCATCGGCGTGGACGCCACGGTGATGGGCTTGGGTTTCTTGGGTGCAGGTTTGGGTCGCGCGGGCGTGAGGCCGGTAATCGTGATGACGGGTTCGGTTTTTGTCTCGGTTGGCTTTTCTTCACCGGGTTTGGCTTCCGCTTCGGTTACCTTTTCGTCGGACTTGCTTTCCTCGTCCTTGGCTTCTGGAGTTTTCCCTGAATCGGAAGTTTTGCGTCCCAGAATCTCGTCGGTGGTGGTGGCGCCAAGCTCACGCGGCGAAATCACGATTACTTCGTCGGCAGGTTCGATGACTGGCGTGGGTTCGGGGGCGGGAGACTTCTTCGTGCGACCCGACTTGGACTGCGGGACGCTGAGGTCGCGCACGTTCGGCGGCGGAACGGGCTTCATGTCCTGCCCCAAAATTGGGCCGGCGCTCGCGGTGCTGGCCGTGGTCGTGGTGGCGGTGCGCGCCACTTCTTCCTCGAGTTTCTTGGCCTGCTTTTTGAGTTCGCGCGCCTTGCGTTCCAGAACGGCTTCCTCCGTGCTCATACCTTCGGTCGAAGGCTCGTCGCTGAACCGTTGCCGCAGCCATTCGCCCAGCCGGAAATTCGTGAGGCAAAGCAGGCTTACCAGGCCGAGCGTGGAATATGCTATGATGGCGCCGACCTTGCCCATCATCCAGAAGCCATATTCAAAAGTGATAAATCCGATCCAACCTCCCGCACTATGGGCGCCGAGCGACTCATGTAGTTTTCCCGTCAGTCCGCTGAGTTGCATGATGTGTAACAAACCGGTTAGCGCCAATAGAAGCACGTTGGCCCACACAAGACTCCATCTGGACCGCTCCCTGAGGTAGCCAAGGAAATTGAACAAGTACGCGACGCCAAACGCCGCAAAGAGCAGCGGCAGGATATAAGCCGTCACGCCAAACAATGAAAAGAACCACCACGCAATGTACGCTCCAAAAGGGCCAATCCAGTTCGCGGCGCCGGTTTTGTCTCCGGGATGCAGAAAACGAATGTCGTGGGGACTGAAGGAAAGTTGCGCCACCAGCAGCAGCAGCGCCGACGCCAGCAGCACCACGCCAATGACGTCCGCGAAGCCGTGACTTGATTCCGATGGCGTCTTACGTGACATGCCGGAACAGTAACCACCCGGCACGGGAACTTCAAAGTTGAAAAGTGACCACGGAAACCTCCTCCTCGCTTCGCCGTTGTCGAAACGCAGACCGAAGAACTGAACGAGAATGAGCAAGTGGTAGCGTTCCGGTTGGGTGTAGCGTCGGTGCTATGCGCCGACAAGTCGAACCACAGGCTCGACGCTACAACCTCGTTCGGACACTGCCCGGTTGCGCCGTCCGGTTGACTTGCCCTCGCGCTTTGTTAGCGTTGCGCCAGCATCATGTCGAAGAAATCTTTCGCCCGCCTCATCCGGATCGTAACCGGCACGTTTGGCACGGCGAAAGAGGAGTTGCTTTCGCTCGAATCCAGCCTGACACGGTTCGAGAAATTCGTGCATTTCTGGGTCCTCGTCTGCCGCAGCTTCGTGCGCAATCGCTGCCTCATCCGGGCCTCGGCGCTTTCCTACACCACGCTGCTGGCGCTCATCCCGATGCTGGCGGTGGCCATGAGCGTGAGCAGCATGTTCCTCAAGCAGCAGGGGGAGGACCAGATCGGTGCGTTCATCGAGCAGTTCGTCGCCCATATCGTGCCGGACGTGCCCGCCGAAACCGGCGCGATGAAGGATGACGTGGATGTGGAATGGTACTTCGGCACCACGCCCACCTGGCAGAGCAACTTGCCGCCACGCCCACCACAAACGAACGACGTGGTAGCAACAGAGTCGGCGGATACAAATGCACCGCCGGACGCCGCAGTTTCGTCGTTGGTGCAGGACGAATCCTTTGTCGCTGCCAAGAACCGCGCCGCCACGCAAATCCGGGCGTTCATCCAGAACGCCTACAGCGGCACCCTGGGCACGGTGGGTGTGATCATCCTGCTTTGGACGGCGATCGTGATGTTGACGCGGGTCGAGGAAACCTTCAACGACATCTGGGGCGTGACCCACGGGCGCAACTGGCTTTCGCGCGTCGTGCTCTACTGGTCCACGATCACCTTGGGGCCGGTCTTGTTGGTGGGCGCGCTCGGGTTGTCGAGCGGGCCGCGTTTCGAGAAGACGCGCGACCTCCTCAACCTCGTGCCGTACCTCGAACCGCTCATTTCCCAACTGCTGCCGGTGGTCCTGATCTCCGTAACCTTTGCGCTTTTCTACAAACTGATGCCGAACACCAAAGTGCGGTTCAGTGCGGCGTTTGTGGGCGGCACGCTGGCGGGAACGGCTTGGTACCTTTTCAACCTGTTCAGCGTCTATGTCGGTTCCAGCGCCGTGACGGCCAACGCCATTTACGGCAGCATGGCGCTGGTGCCATTGCTGATGGTCGGGTTATACGTCGTGTGGGTGATCGTTCTGTTTGGCGCGCAAGTGGCCTATGCGTTTCAGAATCGCGAGTCGTACATGCAGGAGCGTATCGCCGAGAATGTGAACCAGCGCGGGCGCGAGTTTGTGGCGTTGCGCCTGATGACCTGCATCGGTCAAAGTTTTCATCGCGGTTTACCGCCCGCCTCGGTGCAACAGATGTCGCGGGAACTGGGCATTCCCTCGAAGCTGGTGTCACAAGTCTTGCAGACGTTGCTCGCGGCGCGATTGGTGGTGGAAGTTCACGGGGTGGAGCCGGGCTACGCACCCGCGCGTCCGCTGGAAACGATCAATTGCCATCACATTCTGCTCGCCATGCGCGCGACGCAGGGACAGGAATTGGTCACGCGCGAAGAACCCGTGCGCGAGGAAGTGTTTGGCGAGTTCGCTCGCATTCAGGCCGCGGAAAAAGCAGCGGCCACGACGGTCTCGATGCTGACGCTTGTAACCCGGGCACAGGCTCGCTTGGATCTGACGCTGCTGCCTGCGCCGACAATCCAAACCAAGAGCGCGACCCCAGTGGTCGAATTGACCGAGTTGCCGCAAGAACCGGCCAGCGCGACGCAATCCGAATTGTCCAGTGACGAACCGAAAGTCGAACCTGAACCCGTTCGTATTCCCACGGTGGCACCCGTGGCTGCGGCCAAAAAATCTGAACCGGAAGAAGAACCCAGTTTTCCCTTATGATCATCGGGATACCCAAGGAAATCAAAGATCACGAGTACCGCGTGGCGATGCTGCCCTCCGCGACGTATCAACTCATCAAACGTGGGCACACGGTCGTCGTTGAACGCAGCGCGGGCGTCGGGGCTGGCTATCCCGACGAGGAATATGAATCGGCCGGCGCGAAGCTGATTGATTCCCACGCCGCCGTGTTCGAGCAGGCGGACCTCATCGTGAAAGTAAAAGAGCCGTTGCCGTCCGAATACGGATTGTTGCGCCCCGGACAGTTGCTGTTTACTTACCTCCACCTCGCCGCCAGCAAATCGCTCACGGAGGCACTGGTTAAATCCGGCGCGACTTGCATCGCTTACGAAACCATCGAGGTGAATCGTCGCCTGCCGTTGCTCGAACCCATGAGCGAAATCGCCGGGCGCATGAGCGTGCTCGTGGGCGGCTATTTTCTCGCCAAACATTTTGGCGGCAGCGGCGTATTGCTCGGCGGAGTGCCAGGCGTGTTGCCGGGCAAAGTCGTCGTGCTCGGCGGCGGTGCCTCCGGCATCAACGCCGCGCGCATGGCGCAGGGACTCGGCGCCGATGTGACGATTCTTGAAGTGGACCTCGAACGAATGCGTTTTCTCGACATCACGCTGCACACCGCGCACACGCTTTATTCGAGCGAGGCCCACTTGATGGACTTGTTACCGGACGTGGATCTGCTCATCGGTGCGGTGCTGGTGCCCGGCGCAAAAGCACCGAAATTGATCAACCGTGAAATGCTCCGGCAAATGCGTCCTGGCAGCGTGCTGGTGGACATCGCGATTGATCAGGGTGGCTGCGCGGAGACTTCCCGCCCCACCACGCATCAGAACCCGGTTTATGTCGAAGAGGGCGTCACGCACTACTGCGTGGCGAACATGCCCGGCGCTTACGCGCGCACCGCGACGCAGGCGCTTACAAATGTGACGAGCCGCTACATCGAAACGCTTGCCGATTACGGCATGGCCGAAGCTTGTCACCGTCACCCAGCCTTGGTAGGTGGCATCAATGTGATGGGTGGAAAGATCACCCACAAAGCGGTGGCGGAAGCGCACGGCTTGCCGTGCGAATTGCCGAAGTTGTGAGCAGAGCCCGGTCTCCGACCCGTCGTGTCTGGCATGACAGATGACGGGGGATAATTACCTCAGCGCGGCAGTTCGATGCGACTGCGGTCAAGGCAACCCGCACAACCTGCGGATGACCGTGGACTTGCCCGACCCGTTTGGCCCGAGGAAACCGAAGATCGAACCCTTGGCCACCGAAAACGAAACCTGATCCACCGCCGTGAAATGGCCGAAGCGTTTGGTCAACGCCTCGCAGGAAATCATGGGTTCGGCGGGCATGAGAAATTGGGTTCAGATTCTCGCCGTCAAGTGAACCGCGGCGGGCGGCCATGTGCGAGTCCGAATCAGTTGCCAAAGTCCAACTCCAGATAATCACCGGGCTTCAGGGAACTGACGGCGGCACAAACTTTGTCCAGATGGTTTTGGATTTTGGGCCAACTGGTCGTGGGCAGAACCAGGATGGCGAGCTTTCGACCGCTCAGGTTTTGCTGACACTTGAGGTTTTGATCCGTGGTGATCTAGGCTTGGAAGCCTTCTGCTTCCGCCGCTTGAATCAGATCGCCGTTTTGCAAATTGCTCCAACTCCGCTCAAAAGCCGTCACGATAACATGCCCGACGAGCGAGCGACGCAGGGGAGCGGGTGTTCCTTGGTCGAAGAGGATTTTCATCCCCGCTCAAGTGGGTTCGGCGACGACGAGGCTTTGGCTGGCGAATTCCAGAATCGTTTCAACCTGCTGCTTGGTGACTCCAGGAAACCACTCCAAGAACTGGCCCACTGTGGCCCCGTCTTCCAGATTTTCGAACAACGCCTTCACTGGAACGCGGGTGCCGCGAAAAATCCATGCGCCACTGACCTTGCCGGGCACACATTCCACTGCTGAACATTGGCTCCAGTTGAGCATGACCCCAGCTTACGCCGAACCCCGACCAAGGCAAGCCGCACAACATGAGGATGACCGTGGACTTGCCCGCCCTGTTCGCGTCACTTGAATTCGTAGCAGCCGACGTGAGGAGGCTCAAACTTTCAAACGTTACTCCGGCACCGCTCGATAAAACCTCTTGAAGTGGTTCGTCTCCGGCGCATCCACGTAGAAGAACCTGCTGTCACCCAAAGTCACCGGCGCGAGAAGATTCCAGTTGTCCGGCGACAAATCTCGCGAATGCTCCAGCCGATAACTCGTGCCTGGAGCACCATCCAAAGTCAGCAACGGCAATGGCCCGCCGCCGCCCGCCGCAAACTCCAGCCCGAACAACGCCACCGAGGCCGGCGCGCTCGTCACCGCGCCACCCGGCCCGGCCACGACGATCTGATATCGGCCTGCCTGTGCTGGCGTTGCATCAGTCAGGAGGAACGTTGGATTCGTCGCTCCGGAGAGGGGCGAACCATTGAGTCGCCACTGGTACGCGAATGGCCCGTCGCCGGTGAGCGCGAAGGAGAGCAGCGTGTTCGCACCCGCGCTCAACGTCCGGCTCAACGGCGGCTGCGTGATCACCGGCGGATTCGTTGCTGCGCCGGGAGCAAAGTTCGCCGTGATGACCTGGCTCGTGGTGAGCGTGAGTGGGAGCGGATTCAAACTGCCCGAAGCATCGCCGCTCCAATTCGTGAAGCGCTGATTCGCGCCGGGCCACGCCGTCAACGTCACCGTCTCGCCGTTGGTATAAACGTTCCTGCTCGGACTGACCGACACCGTGCCGTTGCCGTTCGGCAGGACCGTGAGCGAAACCTGGCTGGCGTCCAAAGCGCCAAACAAAGCCGTGAGGCCGGAAGCGTTCGTGGCCGTGAGGAACAAGGGATTGTTGAACCCATCTGCCGCGCCCGCCCAGCCGAAGAAATACGCGCCGGGCGCGGGCAACGCCGTGAGCTGGACGGTCGAGCCGAAAGCGTAAGGCCCGGAGGCCGGATTCAACAGCACGTGACCGTTGCCGTTCGTGAACAGATTCAACGAAATGCCGAACACCGCCTGCACCGCGCGCGGGCGGTCCATCAGAACCGTTGTGACGTTGGTGGTCGCGGTGCTGTCGCCTGACCAATGCAGGAACGACCAGCCGCTGGCCGGCGTGGCCGTGAGCGTGACGACCGTGTTGCTGACGTAACGATTGCCGCCGCTGTAAGCCGCCGGGGAGACACCGACACTGCCGCCGCCGGGCGTGCTGGCCGTGAGCAGATACGTGGGCGTGATCTGGACGTTGACCGGCGCAGCTTCCGCCGAATCCGTGAAAGCGGCGTTGTAAGCGATGGCGCGAATCGTGGCACTGTTCGTGAGCGTGAACGGCCCGGTGTAAGGAATGTCGGTGAAATCAGGCGCGCTGCCATCAAGCGTGAAATAGATGCTCGCGTTTGTGCCAAACGTGCTGCTTATCGTGATACCTGCGCTCGCCACTCGTGCCACGGCCTCGCTGAAAATCTCGTCCCCATCGACCGAAATTGTTGGGCTGTTGGAGAGGCGAAGCAAAGACCTCGCTGAGGTAATGCCGAGCTGGTTCGAGATGATGAGCGCGTAGTACCCGACCTTTTGGGAATCGAAAGACGAAACGTTAAGACTGGGGTTGGTAGCCGTGGAAATGGCTAAACCATTCAAATACCATTGGCTGCTACTGGGGAATGCTGAATAAACGGTTGGTGCAATATTCAGGTTGTCGCCGAGGCTGAGTGTGATCAGGGGCGGAGGCTTCCGAACGATTGAGGGAGCAAGGGATGTGACAGCTAGACCGTGGTATGCGCCTCCTGAGATGGCGACTACATTTGAGAGCAAAGGAGGGACGTTGGTTTGACCTGCCGAATTATATCCCCAAACAACCACTGAGCCATCAGAGCGCATTGCCAAGCTGTGGCTCGCGCCTGCCGCGATTGCTATAACGTTACTGAGGCCGGCCGGTACATTCGTTTGCCCTTGGGCATTGGATCCCCAAGCAACGACCGTCCCATTGTTCTTCAGTGCCAAGCTATGTTCGAAACCGCAGGCGATTGCAACCACTCCTGTCTGGGCAGTTGGTGGAACGTTCGCTTGACCGTACTGGTTATATCCCCACGCAATTGCCTGACCGTTGTTTTTCAAGCCAAGACTGGTGTAGCCACCCGCCGCGACGGCAACCAATCCTGTGATCCCCGCCGGCACACCAATCCCGTATAACTCGCCGCCCCACCCAATCGGAGTCCCGTTTTGCTTTAGCGCCAAGCTGTGTGAATAGCCGGCGGCGATAGCTGCTACTCCCGAGCGCGCAGTCGTTGGAATGCTCAGTTGCCCTACGTTGTTCAGTCCCCAGCCAACTACGCCTCCGTCGCTTTTAAGCGCCAGGTTGTGGTCGCCCCCTGCCGCAACGGCGATGACATTCGACAGTCCAGCCGGAACATTGGTTTTCCCATACGTGGCTTCCCCCCATGCGAATACAAAGCCAGTCGGAATGACAGCCACATTATGGCTGTGGCCCGCTGAAAATGCGATCGCGCTGGTCAACTGGTGTGGAACATTGGTTTGGCCAGCACTGTTGTCCCCCCATGCAAACACAGTGCCCGTGAAATCGCCTGCCCGGATCAAAGTTGCTCCGAACAAGCTGAGCAGCACCATTGTTCGGGATACACCCCGTTGAAACGGATTCATGGCGGCAAGTATCCGGTGGAAAACAAGCTGAAACAATGTGAAAAACGGATAGTGGGCTACTTTGAAAAAAGATTCACGCATGGGTTAGTTCCTCCGTAGAATTGTGGGCATGAAGGCCGGACTGCTTGACGGCAGCGTGAACCTGTTTCGCCTCGTCGGGCGCAAAGCGCGCGCCGATCAATACGCCCTTGAACTCGCCCTTCGCGAGTCTCGGACGACCTAATTTCTTTGCCTTCATGTTGGCCGGAGTCATCGCTTTGATTCAGGATTGAGTTATTGATAAAACATTTTGGCTCGGTTTAACGTTGCGGCATGGCTGATTCAACTCCTGTTTTTGAGATGCTGCATGAGGCAGCGGCAAACCAACTAATCCTCCAATGTCGTCTGAAAGCAGTCGAAGCGTTAATTGCTCAATTAGCTAAGGAACACGGATTAGTTCTTAATTCAGCCTCACCGAAGAAATGGCTTGCGGATCGCAATGACCAGGAGTTGAAGCTTGCTGTGAATGAGTTAAAGCAGCAGTCCCCGGAACTTGCCGAGAGAGTTCAACGAAAGATCGATCAAGCGCGTGGTCGCGGCTCCAGGAATTGACCTCACTCTGCTTCCAGATTGAGTTTGTGTTTAACATTTGTTAGTTCCCGCTTCGACCACTATGGACATTGAAACCATCGAAGGCGTCAAGATGCTCGGTGACGACGGTAAGCCGTTTTTGGTTATTCGTGTTCATCCTGATGATTTAGCCAACGCAACCGAGGCTGTGCGGGCCGCGCAGTTCTATCGCGGCGAGATGGGGGATCGGATTGTTTTGGCAGCGAAGGTAGGGCCAACTTCATGGAAGACCTATGGTGACAAAGAATTCGATGCGCAGTTTTCAGGCTATCAGCTTGTAATGGCAGAGTGGGAGACGTTTGAGATGACCCCTGGTTGGTCGCTCCCGAGATGATGTGCGTCACAAGCGTGAGGCGTCGAGAGCGCGCCGGTGCCGCAATGTAAGCCTTCCGTTCAGTGAGCGGCCAGAGCGAACGGACGGGCGTGATGAATTTCGTTGCGGGCGACGCGGGCGGATTTGAGCGGCGGCAACCTTGGCCAACGCCACAGTGGCTCCCTAATCAGTGGTGCATCCGGATTCAACGGCGCGGCGCCGAGCCGCAAAGAAAAATCCCGTTGAAATTCTTAAAAGAAGCGTCGCGGTCAGTGAGCCGCCAGAGCGAACGGGCGGGCGTGGTGGATTTCGTTCCGGCCCAGCGGACGGATTTGTTCAGCAGAAACTTTCGCCAGCGCAACGGTGGCCCCGTCGTAGGTGGTGAACTCAACGGTGAAGCTCAGGCCATTCTTGTAGGCATGCACGACCGTGCCCACGTCGCCGGCGGCCAGGCCGTGTTCCGACAATGCGACTTTCAACGCGACGCAATCGAGTTCTTTGATCATGCGGGTAAAGGGTAAGCGGTGATGAAGCGCGGCGCAAGTTCGCCGGTTTCAACCAACCAGACGGAACGAATCCTCGGTCTTCGCCCGGAAGGAGTCTCCAGCGTACCTTCCACGAGATAAGTCACACCGTCCGCATCGGAAAATGACTCGGCCACGGGGTTTTCGCGCGCGTGCCGCAGAAGCGCATCGGCCAGAACACTCCATTCTTCCCGGAGAAAGCCGAACCTGAGAAAAAACTTCGCCTTGCTGCCGCCGTCAGGATGGCCGAGATGCAGCAAATAGTTCTCAACCTTGTTTCGCGGAACGACAGCTTCTTCAGCGCGCGGCAGCTTCATGGCGGATCAAGAACCGCAGAGAAGGAGTTTGAAGAAGGGCGTATCGAAACCGGAATAGCAGATTTGCGGCGCCGCGCTCATGCGGTCAAGGCTGCCGGGTGCGGGTGCGAAGTCCCTTGGCCATCTCATGTTCGGATTGCTGGACGGCAGACTCGAATTCGGGTGTGAACTCCAGATCGTCCTCGATCAGGTCGTCCAGCCAGTCGCGCACCTGACGCAACGCGGCCTGCGAAAGCTTCTCCAGTTCCGTTTCAATCTGGGCGACTTTGCTCATACGGGGACTTTGCCCCACCAGACACTCGTTTTCAAGCAGCAGAAAGGGGTCATTCTATCCGCTTCGCCTTCTTCGCCGCCTGCGTCAGCGCCAGATAGTTCTCGTTTGTGACAACTTTGCGGCCGCTTTTCTTTTCCAGTTCACGCCGGGCGTTGCCGGCCACCTTGCCACCAGACTGCGCCGCCTGTTTATTCGGGCGCAACTTGACACCAGCACCATAATGGGGACATGAACGGTTCCTCACCGAGCAAACGCAACCCACGAACGAAAGGAACTCGATGAGCCTGGAAG
>Ga0315910_10001194_pt1 | contig 24283 bp, 26 predicted proteins | sample EdamamesoilMG_FD_204470 | JGI IMG/M metagenome (GOLD analysis project Ga0315910, IMG submission 204470) | Garden soil microbial communities collected in Santa Monica, California, United States - Edamame soil | ecosystem: Environmental > Terrestrial > Soil > Garden | place: USA: California... | reverse complement strand
ACAAAAAATTCTGCTCCGATCAATGCCGAAGTACCTTTAACAACAAGCAGAACAGCGATAGCAACGCCATGCGTAACATCAATAACATCTTGCGCAAGAACAGGCGTATTCTGATTGAGCTCAATCCAGAAGGAAAAAACAAAGTGAGTCGCGAGAAACTTAAATCAAAAGGTTTTGACTTCAATTACTTCACCAGCATCTTCAAAACAAAAGAAGGCTCGATGTACTACTACTGCTACGAACAGGGCTACCTGCCCATTGAAAAAGATTACTACCTGCTGGTGGTGAAAAAAGAATATTAGCTGACGATGCATGGTCAATACATTTGCGAAACCTCCGTACCGTACAGAGCGAACGTTAAATCAGTTAAAAGTCTAAACCCTCAGCTTTTTCACGAAAGCCTTGACCCTTACTGAAAATTATCCGTACTTGAGTCATCGCCTTAGCCCATCCTTACTGACGGCTCATGTCGTTGCCCCGCTTGTGTCAGTAAATTGGCGAGAACAACTAGTTCTACTATGATACTATGCGAGATCAACTCAAGTAATGTCTCCATTTCGATTTTCGAAGACGCCCAGTTATCGATAACCGAGTTAATGGATTACCGTAAGTTTTCAAACCACCAGAACTTTACCATTTAACCTATGGCTACTACAACCAAACCAAAAGTAAAATTTCTTGCCTCCGAACGATGGAAGGAATTAAAACTAAAAAGAGGAACAACAACCAAGCGCTATGCGGTGTCTGACAAAGGCCGCATTGTAAGTTTTAAAAGTAAACTGGACGAAGGTTACATATTGAAACCCCGGCTTACACAAGGCTACCCCAGCATTACTATTGGCCGAGAAGAAACCCGGCAAAACCACTACATCCACCGGTTGGTTGCCGAATACTTTTGCAGCCAGCCCAGCGCAAAACACAACTTTGTTATTCACATCGATCATAAAAAAGAAAATAACAAAGCCAGTAACTTAAAGTGGGTGAAGCACGAAGTACAGATTGAGCACGCTAAAAAAGATCCGAACGTACTCATTCGCATGAACCCAGACGAAGGCCCTAAACTTACGGCTGATAAAGTAAAGCAAATCAAGATTGCACTTTTCAAAACCAAGAAACAACCAACGCTAAAAGCACTCGCAAAAAAATTCAGAGTTTCGGATATGCAGATTCACCGCATCAAAACCGGTGAAAACTGGAGCCACGTTAAAGTCTGATTAAGCTTGAGCGGATAACCCAATTGAAAATCTGCTTCATCAAGGAATGAAGCAGATTTTTTTGTTTCTTCACATCACATAAAATGTAATCGCATGCGTCAGTTCATCACCGCTATTCTAGTCATACTTCATTTCACATCGTTCTCGCAAGTTGTTAAAAACTTCACGCCCGCTTCTAAACCCGAAGAAGTCGGAATTTCCTCCGAACGACTGAAACGAATTGATAAAATGGTAGAAGAACACGTTACCAACCAATACGTAGCCGGAGCAACGGTAATACTGGTTAGAAACGGAAAGATAGCGTTGCACAAAGCGTATGGCTTCAGCAATGTTGAAAACAAAACAATCTTAAAGAAGGACGATATCTTTCGAATCGCTTCACAGACCAAAGCCATAACAAGCCTGGCGGTAATGATGCTGTGGGAAGAAGGTAAATTTTTGTTGGATGAACCCGTCTCGAAATACATTCCCGAATTTAAAAATCCAACCATCCTGCAAACCTTCAATGCCAAAGACAGCAGCTACACTACCCGACCGGCTAAACGCGAAATCACCATTCGACATCTTCTCACGCATTCATCGGGTATCGACTATGCGGTTATCGGAAGTGAAGACTTTAAGGCGATCTATGCAAAAGCTGGTGTGCCGAGCGGCATTGGAAACAACAACGAGAAATTGGGTGACAAAATAAAAATACTGGCCAAGCTTCCGCTGAAATTTGAACCCGGAGAAAAATGGCAATACAGTTTAAGCGATGATGTATTGGGTTACCTGATTGAGGTTGTATCCGGCATGACCTTCGATGAGTTTCTCCGCAAACGCATCTTCACGCCTCTTGGTATGAACGATACATACTTCTACCTGCCGAAAGAAAAACACAGCAGACTGGTAACCTTATATGAAGGTGGCGAAGGTGGAAAAATAAAAAGCATAAAGAGTACGGCATACGACAATGTTGATCCAAACTATCCCAACACAGCGGGTAATTATTTTTCAGGTGGTGCCGGTCTTTCATCAACTGTTGAAGACTACGCTAAATTTCTTCAGTTGTTCTTAAACAAGGGTGAGTACAACGGCACACGGTTGCTCAGTCGAAAAACAGTTGAACTCATGCTGACCGATCAGCACATCAAAGAAACTGGTCCCTTCGGCCTTGGGTTTGGTCTTGAAACAGAAAGCAATGATCATGAATCGCCTTACAGCATCGGCTCCTTCTTTTGGGGTGGTGCCTTCAACACTCATTACTGGGCTGACCCAAAAGAAAAACTGATCGGGTTAATTTTCACCAACGTGTACAATACGCATTACTGGAGCATTGGTGAAAAATTCAAAGTGCTAACCTATCAGGCTATCGCTGACTGATTTTATTCTTCATCCAGTTTGATCTCACGATGGTATCCCTTTGCCAGTTTGTTGTAGGGTAACATCACCACCGGTTCGTTTGCCTCACCACGCGAACTTATTTTACTGATATCAATGTAGTAGGGTATTACCTTGCTGTAAACAAGTTGTGGCATTTGAATCAATTCTCCATTTGCCATTACCGGGATAAAGTAAAATATCGAAAGCGTATTGTTATGTACCTCCACCCGAACCTCATCGATGGTAATGCCTGGAATGTATAACCTGATTTCGCGCGCATGCTCATGCCGATGATAGGAAAGTCGTGGCTCACTAATGCCTCCATTCAACGTATTTAACACATCCACCGATGTGAGTAAATCTAAAAACCTGTTGTTCTTCATACCTTTAATTCCTTTCATAACTTAAGTGCGCAATCTGTATACCAATCAGGCCCTGCCGTCAAAACGGCATCGAATAAAGCCAGTTTGACTTACGCAATCGTACCCGGTTAATTTAAACCGGTAATAATGGCCCACTTCATGTCCTGCACATTCATTTCATATTGCTATACTTGTAACGCTAATTACTCATCACACTATGGATGTTACTCCTGTTATTATCACTTCAAACCTTTCAAAGAAGTATAAGGTTCCGGTGCTCACCGACATTAACCTTCGCGTGCAGGCTGGAGAAATTATTGGTTACATCGGTCCGAATGGCGCGGGCAAAAGCACTACCATCAAAATTCTAACAGGTATCATTCCTGATTTTGAAGGCGAGGCTACCGTGCTGGGCCTTGACATTCGAAAAGATACATTGGAAATAAAAAAACGTATCGGCTATATTCCTGAAAATGCGGCCTTGTATGATACCCTTACTCCCCTGGAGTACCTGCACTTTATCGGTCAGCTTTACAAAATGGATCGTACTTCGGTAGAAAAGAAAGCAAAGGACTTGCTCAACCTTTTCGAGCTTTCCAATTATGTAGACTCACGCATGACAACGTTCTCGAAAGGGATGAAGCAAAAAGTACTGCTAACGGCCGGAATGATTCACAATCCTTCCATCTTGTTTCTGGACGAACCGCTTTCGGGTTTAGATGCCAATGCAGTAATATTAGTAAAAGAAATTCTCACGCAGCTTAAGCGAAGTGGAAAAACAATTTTTTACAGTTCGCACATTATGGACGTAGTGGAAAAAATTTCTGATCGGATTATGATCATCAACAAAGGCGAAATGATTGCCAACGGAACCTTTCAGGAATTGCACAGCCTGGCCACCGGATCACTCGAAAACATTTTCACCGAACTTACCGGCAGCAAAGAACATGAATCGGCCGCGGGTCAATTTATTGATATCCTGAAAAACTGAGCATGGCCAGCCAGCAACTCTTTATCGATAACCTTCTGCTTAAGTTTATCGACTTGTTTCGTGGAGTCATTACGCGCCTGGGTGTAGACTACGAACAACTGCGCGCCATTGTTGAAGTTAAGCTGATGATGGACAACCGCAGGCAGGTTATCAGTTACAGCAAAAATCAAAAGCCACCGAGCAACGCGTTCGTCAAAACACTGATATTTTACGCCATATTCGGATCGTTCGTAGCGCTTGGTGTTTACTTTATCCCTTCGTTTATCCTGAGTATGATTGTTTTCTTCAGTTACATCATGGTGATCATTATCATGACGCTGATTACAGACTTCTCTTCCATACTACTCGACACCAGCGATAACACCATTATACTTCCAAGACCGGTGGGCGGTCGCACATTATTTGTTGCGCGCATTATGCACATCCTGCTTTACCTTGGTCAACTCACCATCGGGTTATCCATTGCCACCATTATTGTTGTGGCCATCAAGTATGGCATGGGGTTACTCTTACTCTTTTTGGTACTGCTTGTTCTCTCCATCATTACAGCGGTTTCGCTTACCAACGCATTCTACCTGCTGTTGCTCAACTTTATCAGTGAAGAAAAACTAAAAAATGTAATCAACTACTTCCAGATTGTAATGGCTGTGTTTGTGATGGGCGGATACCAGATTCTACCCCGAATGATTGGTCGTATCGATATGGAAAATTTTGTATTTGAAATTAAGTGGTGGGCATACCTTTTACCACCGGTGTGGATGGCTGGTACTATGGAGACCTTCTACCTGTGGCAGCCCGATGCAGAACATCTACTACTCGCAATGTGCGCAGTTGTTTTACCGATAGCCGGAATGATTGGTGTGAACACGTATCTTACCCCGGTGTTTAGCCGAAAGTTAGGAGCAATTGATAACAGTGCCACGCAGCCAAGCAAGCCAAAAACAGAAAATCGAAAACTAACCGATCGTATTGGCGGATGGATGAGCTCATCACCGATAGAGCGCGGAACATTTGATATGATCTTTAAAGTTTTAAGCCGCGACAGAAAAATAAAACTGAAGATCTACCCTTCATTTGGGTATATTCTTGTTTTCGGGTTCATCTTCATGATGCGAAGCAAGGAAGACCTGGCAACCACGTGGGCTAACCTGTCAACCACGCAATATCATTTATTGATTATTTACCTCACCTTCATGGTTACACAGGTGGCCCTTCATGAAATTCCATACTCTGACGATTTCAAGGCAAGCTGGGTTTACTTTTCTATTCCCCTGGAAAAACCAGGGGAAATACTTTCGGGTACGTTAAAGGCAATTTTTGTTCAACTGTTTCTGCCAGCCTATGTGGTCCTTTCAATCTTTATACTTTTTGTCTGGAAAGCTGCCACTGTTGACGATCTGTTTTTCGGGTTGCTTAACAACATTATTATGCTTTACATGCTGGCCATGATCAGCGAACGCAGACTTCCGTTTTCATCCGAACCAAATATGCGTGCACAAGCCGGAAACTTTGCCCGAAGTATCTTGGTCTTTATGGCCGTGGGTGTGTTGGGCGTATTACATTATCTGCTGGCAATGAAACCCCTGCTGGTTGTAGTGGCTATGCCCGTACAGCTTGTAGTGATTTATTTTCTGCATCGCGCCTATAAGCGCACCGAATGGAGCAGCCTTACCCTCTAATTCTTAAAGCGTAGTTTGAAGAACAGCAAGGTAGAGGCCAGCATCAAGGTAAGCAGGTTCGCGGCAATTACGGGAACATCCTGCACCATAATGCCATAGACAAGCCACAACGTTACACCCAGACAAAAAATTGAAAACATGCTAAGGGAAAGATCCTTGGCTGATCTGGATTTCCAGGTCTTAATAACCTGCGGCAAAAAAGCGATGGTGGTACAAGCACCAGCTGCCAATCCTAAAAGTTGAATATTCATAGGGGTCAAATTTTATTCTCTTTATTATTCCAATGATTACACGACAAAAGTAAGCAAACGTTGTGGCGAAGGGTCATCCATGTAATTAAATCAGCTATATTGGTTTCCTACAACGATTGCGAAAATTTTTCTAATGCAAGCGTCATCCTAAAATCAGAAGAAGCCTGTCGGGATTATCTTCTCCAGATTTCGAAAACGGTAACCAACTGTAAGGTATAACCTCACATCAGCCGTAGAAATTATGGAAGGATTCAGGTATGAATACGTAACATCATACGATGCCCGGAAATTGCCATACATCAACACACCGTTGTAGCCCAGGTTAACCGCCAGCGAACTGTACACTTCAAGGTTCATTTGTGTAAATTTTCCGGCTTCACTTTTATAGGTATTGAGCGCAACACCTGGCCCCAACAACACCATTGGAGAAACATAATACTTTCCACCTCCCTTTACCAGTGTAGCGCCATAACCGGGCATCACCACAATACCCGGAGCATTCACATATTTAAGGCCGGCTTGATTGCCAAAGATCGCTCCAATGTCGCGGTTGGTTGGTGCCAGCAGCGAATCCGCACCAAACTTCCGATAGAAGGGCTCAACTCTCACGAGAAAAGAACCAGCCGTTTTAAGCTGCCGCTCATTTTGAAAATTTGCTGCACGATACGAAAACCGGGTAGCATTGAACACATGCGTTACCTGAACTCCGATTTTCAGCAGGTTTACGTTGGGCGCACTGGTAAAATTACCTTCAGGCTCCGATGAGATTACGCCATCACTATCCGACAGGTATCCGCGAAACGAATTTCTTCGCGTAGTATAGCTCATCGACAACCGAAATTGTTTTAAATTCTGCCGATCCTCTGGCAGCAGATGCGCTTTCGGCAATGAAAACGTCATATCAAAATCAATGATCTTATAACTTAACCCGAAGCCCACTAAATCGGTAACGTTGTTATACGTCTCAGACGACAACGATAAATTATGGTCGCGGGTAGATTGATACGATAGTCCGGCACCCTGGCCACCTAAAATCAATCGCACATCATTTCCGCGTTTATAGGTTGCGATATAAGCTGAGTCGGCCTCAGACGCGGTAATGATTTCCGTCAATCTGCGAACAGACGCCCTGTCTTGTGCCAGCGTATGCTGCCAAGTAATGAATAGAAAAATAAAAAGAAGCGAACCAACTTTTACTTCATTCACCATAACGATACTGTGATTCCAACAGCATCAAAATTAATGGTTACTAAACGCTATTCCTTGCGTCAGTTTAATTTTACCTTTCTACCGGTTGCAATAGCCTTATAGATTGCTTCAATGATTTTCATATCCTTCAATCCTTCCTCACCCCCTACACTGCTTTCGCGGTTCTCCAGTATGCACAAGGCAAAATCATCCATCTGTAACGCCTGGTGATTGGTGTGCGGAAAATTCATTTCACCCTTGTTTGTTTTTCCTTTTATCGGACCATAGCCAAATGCGGGTCGTAATTCTATCCAGCCTTGTTCGGCCGATACAAATAAACGCTCGGTGTGTGAAGCATACGAAGTAACGGAGCTGGACACGGCACCGCTCGGAAATTCCAGTTGCCAGAAAATCGTTTCGTCAACCTCCTTGAATTTAACCGGATCGGTTTTAAACTCCTGTGCTGTAACACTGATCGGCTCTTCGCCTGTTCCATAACGCGCCCCCTGAATGCAATAGATCCCAACATCCATCATGGCTCCGCCACCAGCCAATGATTTTTTAAGGCGCCATTGTGTGGGGTCGCCAATTTTGAAACCCATCGAGCTCTCAACAAACTTGATCGCACCCATTTCTTTTGCTTTGGCAATACGCATCACTTCCCTAGTGTGAGGCTCAAAGTGCATTCTGTATCCGATAGAAAATTTAACATTCGCTTTCTTACAGGCCGCAATCATCGCTTCTGCCTCCTTAACCGAAACTGACATTGGCTTTTCGCAGATCACATGCTTACCCGCCTTGGCTGCCCGAATAACATACTCGTGGTGCATGGCATTGGGAAGTACTACATAAACGATATCAATATCCTTATTGTCGGCAATCCGGTCAAAGGTTTCGTAGGTGTAACAATTCTTGTCAGGAATAGAAAACTGTGTTTTCCACTTCTCCTTTTTTGCCGGTGTGCCGGTTACAATTCCAGCCAGCGCACACCGACTGGTTTGTTGTAAAGCTGGTGCCAGAAGATGTTCGCTGTAGTAGCCCAGCCCCACAAAGGCAACACCAAGTTTCTTTTCTGTAGATTGAGCAAACGTAATGGACGGTAGGGAAAGCAAGCCTGCACCCAGGCTTACGCGCGAAAGAAAATCTCTGCGAGAATACATAATGAAGGGGTTGAAATTTCAGCGAATGAAATTAACCATTTCCATCGGAATGTACAGCAGCGGAGTGACGCCCGGTCACTGATTAAAAAGTGAGTTGTGTTGAATCAAAGATCAGCGCGCTTCAGGCGAAGGTAACTGAGGTAATTAAAGACGATGGTCCAGCCAATAACAATGGCTACTGAACTCCATTTTACATAATCCTGTATTTCCTGAAACGCATAGCGGGGGAAAGGCCACTCAATGAGATTCCAGATGGAGCGCATTGGGAAGTAGGGTATCAAGCCCGGAACGTACTCATCGATGTTGGCGGTAATAATCGCTTCAATCATCTGCGAAAGTAACAGCAGAATTATGGTAAGACCCGACCGTTGAATCAAAATACCCAGCATCAACGCATACGAAAGAAAGAAAAAAATCTCCAGGAAGTAAGCCGGAAAAAATTCCAGGTCGGTTAGTATTACATCCAGGTCGTGCACCGGGCTATAGATCAATCCCGTTACCAGGCCGATTGCAAAAATCATAACCACGCTCATCAAACTCAGCAATACGTTGGTTAGAATCTTGGAAAACAAAAACTCCCCCCGGCTCAATCCATCAATAATATTCTGCCGAACGGTGCGGTATGTAAATTCATTCGTGACTGAGATCACCACCATGATGGCGAGTACAACCTTAAGCAAGCCACTGCACCAGATGAGGTTCAGCCAAACATCCGGAAAGTGATACAGCGGAATGCGATTGATGTTCAGACTCGACCCAAAATCCTCGAAGGTACGCGCCAGCCACTTCAATACTTCCATACCACTGGCCGTACTAAAACCCAGGGTTAAGAAATACAAACCACACACTACCCAAAACGTACGGTAGCTGGTCATTTTCTTTAAGTCTATTTTTAAGAGGTGAAGCATTCCTTAATCGTTGTTTGGTCTCGGGTTTGGGGTTCAATGATTTGCTTCGGATAGTATTTCCAGAAACATTTTCTCCAGGCTCTTCTTTTTTGTAAGAAGGTGATTGGCTACTACACCTTTATCAAAAAGAAACTTGTTAAGGTCCTTGCTATGAAAACCATCCTGCATGGAGACAAGGCAGCTTCCGTTTTCGCTAACGATGGACGAAGCCCCGTTAAAGTCGGCCAACAATTTTTCAAGGTTTTCAACATCAGCACTTACTTCTACTGTCTCGGCACCCTTACCAACATCATCCACCGGGCCCGTGTGAACAAGATCTCCCTTTTTCAACACAGCAAAGTGGGTACATACCTTTTGCACTTCATCCAATAAGTGGCTGGCCAGAATAATGGTTTTTCCATTGGCCGCAATCTTCTTGATGAGTTCGCGAATTTCGGCTATACCCATCGGATCAAGACCGTTGGTGGGTTCATCGAGGATTAAAACGGTAGGGTCGTTAAGCAATGCAGACGCTATTGCCAATCGTTGCTTCATACCTAACGAGTAGGTTTTATACTTATCGTTTCTGCGGTCGGTAAGTTCTACTAACTCCAATACCTTCGGAATGTTTTCTACTGCACATTCCTTTACCATGGCATTTAACTCCAGGTTTTTTTGTCCGCTGAGGTACGGATAGAAAATAGGATGCTCCAACACAGCGCCAATTTTTTTTCGAACGTGATGTGTTGGTGCTTCACCAAACCAGGTAAACTCTCCGGCCGTTGGATTGACAACACCCATCAACATACCGAGGGTGGTAGTCTTGCCGCTGCCATTTGGGCCCAGCATTCCAAAAACTTGTCCGCGTTTAACTTCGAGTGAAACGTTTGTCACGGCACGAACGCGGCCAAACGTTTTGGTGAGATGCTTAATGGTGAGAACTGTTTCCAAGGAATTTGACTTTTTAGATTGGTAGAAAAAAGAATTCTACCATTACACTAGTCATTAATTTTCTTCTCCGCCTTGTCGGTAAAACTCTTGATCTTGCTACCAATATCGGAACTTTCGTCAAGTACTTTATAGAAATTTGTTACTTTATCTAAGGCGATCTTACCCACAATATCCATCACATATAAATTTGTGGAGTCATTTACCAGTACCAGCATTCCTTTGGTATCGCCATTTTTCTCCTTAATGAACACATCGAAATTCTTTCCCTCGTGGCGGCTGGTCATGATTTCCTCGAAGGATTCCGTCTTATACCCGGCAACCAGTTTTTTGTACTCAGGCGCGCCAAAGTTCTTATCCTTCGAAATCATCAGCATCTTCATCTTCTCTATATCCTTGATGAGCTCGTCAAATTCTTTGCTGTCCTTCTGATTCAACATGCGTAAGGTGTTGTTGTAAAAGAAAAGCGAAAGAGCTTCAGGATTTTTCCTGGCAAGCTCTTCGGTAGTGTTACTCTGCGCTTTTACACCGATAATGGTAGACACTACCAGTAGTAAGAGGACTAGAAATTTATTCATGACTAAATCTTGTTTTCACCAAGGTTGTTACACTCCAGCAGCAGATTCGGATCGATGTAGCCGCTTATTTCGATGGCCACAACTTCATCGCGCTCTTCTACCAAAATCATGTAACGATTATTCTTCAATTTAGTTGATTGCATATAAATGGTAATATCATCGCCATCTTCCTTTACCTGGGCAAGTTGTTCAAACGAATCTTTTGCCAGCACATTCTTAAACCCATTTACACTTACTCCTTCATGCTTGAAACTTTCCTTCGGAATAGTAATCAACCGGATGCTCTTGATGTCCTTAACCGCATTGGTAAATTCATGTTCACCGGCCATCCAAAGAATAGTGCGGGCAAAAAAGCCATTGGTCCCAAAGGAAAAGACATCTTCCTGACCTGAAAATTTTTGCCTGAGCGTAATGAAGCTGTCACTTTGTGCAACCGAGACACTGAACGAGACGAAGAGAACGAAAGCAGTTACGAGTGTTTTCATGATGATTGAAGGTTTGAGAAAAGATGCAAAAATCCGGTCGCGGGTTGCTTTGGCCTACGACCGGATTATCTTTATAAGAAATTAATTCTTCTTTTTCTCATCGATCTTTTCCAGGTTCTCCAACCCTTTAACATCCATTTTCTTACCCATCCGCGATACTTGCTTCAGGTCAATTTCTCCGAACAAGCTCATCACCATAAAGTCATCGGTGCTTCCCATAATCATTACCAACTCAGAAATTTTTCCACCGCTTTCCTTGATGTAGAATTTCATATCCTGATCTTTTTCGCGCACCGACATCAGTTCTTCAAATTCCTTTGTTGGAATCAACGCAAAAGCTTCCTTGTAGAGCGCGCGGGCATCGGAGGTATTTTCTTTTCCCAGAATGCGTAAGCCTTTCAACTTGCTGATGGCATTCAATACTTCCTGGTCGTCTTTGCTGTCTACTTCCATGTTAGTGAACAGGCTGAACATTTTACTGCTCACCGTTACCTGGGTGAACGACTCATCGTTCTGATACTTGGTAAAAAACTTAGAGATGGCATCTTGCGCAAATACTCCATTGGCTCCGGCCACCAACATCACCATTACAATTATCTTTTTCATAGTAGTACGTTTCTTAGTTCGTGTTAATTATTCTAAATTCTTTATTACAGGTTAGTCTCGTCTTTCGGTTTTTGAATATCCTGCTGGGCTTCGTTGAACAGGTTGATTTTCTTGGTTTCCATTTCTGCCCTTCCGAAACTTTTTGAAATCATCATCAGGGCTTTTTTTGTTTCTTCGAACGCCAGTTTCGGATCGTCATACGTATCAACCATTTCTACCGGGTCGTTTTTTCTGATTTCATTTCGTACAAACCAGGTGGCCACCACCAGCACCGACACTCCGGCTGCAATTTTCATTGCGCTATACACCAGGCTTACTACTTTACCACGCTTAGGATTGACGCGATTCATTACCTGGCCATCGAACGATGAATCGTTCAATGACTTTTTTTTATGGATTTCGAAGTAGCGGAACAATTCGGCTGTTTCCTTCAACTGCTCGGGGATGCTTTGCCCACGGAAGAACTCCTTGAGTTGCTGTTCTTCTTCGAGGGAAGTTTCGCAAGCCCAATACTTGTTTAGCAGTTCTTCAATTTTGTTAGAGTCCATACGCATTAATCTTTGTCAGTTTTTCGCGCACCGCATTGCGGGCTCTGAATAAATTCACTTTCACCTGATTCATATCCAGCTCGAGGATATCACAGATCTCGTTGTAGCTGTACCCTTCCACATCGCGAAGGTGTATGACCTGGCGCTGCTTCTCGGGCAGTGCCGCAATCAATAAGTTTACTCGTTGCATACTCTCATGTATTTCTGCGCTCTCATGAGGCGTTAAGGTTTCCTGGTGAATATCATAGCCTTCTTCAATCGGGTGGGTCTGCTTGCGGCTGAGGGAGCGAACACGGTCCAGCGAGAGGTTTCTGGTAATGCGCATACACCAGGCCTCCCAATTCTGTACTTCGTCCATCTGCTCCCGACCGTTCCAGACCCGGATAAATACTTCCTGTACTACATCCTTGGCTTCCTCCTCATTGCCCAAAAAACGCAGGGCAAATCGAAAAAGCTTGTTTTTTACAGGGATTACCCGGTTTTGAAATGATTCGATATTCATCCGTTGAAATTCAATAGCAAGACGGTGAGGAGTGGCGGTTGTTACAACTTAATTAAAAAATTTATACAGCTTCCCGAAAGTTCTAAAACTTTCGGGGAGTGGTAAGCTATTTCTTTTTCTTCGCCTTCGCCTCCCGGATAAGCTTTACTTCTACGTTCTCCTTCGAAATATATTCGAAATTACCTTTACCAAGCCGCGCGAGATTCTCCAGTGCCTTCGAAGAACCTGCTCCTTTTCCAAAATTAAAGACTGTCAAAAAGATATCTTCCTTCGAAAAATTCTCAATCAACTGGCGGGTTTCGTCATTCAATACAAACTCGCCATCGGTGGCCAGAATAATCCGGTTGTTGCCGCCACGAACATAATTTTCATCGGCTACCTTGTAGGCAAGTTTTACGGCCGCGTTGCCATCTGTTTTCCCGGAAGGTTTTAAATCATCAATGGCTTTCTTGATTTTATTCTCTTCCTTGAATGACGCGCCTTCCAGCAACACCCTGGGCTTTCCGGAAAAGGCCACAATAGAAACTTCATCTTCTGCACGCATCATCGAAAGCATGTCGAGCACTGATTTTTTAAGAAGTGGAAGTTTCTCCGGTGCGTTCATGGAGCCGGAAACATCGAGCAGCAAAATCATATTGTTGGTAGCGTAACCTTCCATCGACCGAAGATTCTCGCCAGGTTCAGTCAGGTATACCGTGTCGCGTCTTTCAATGTAAACGGTATCGTGCCTTACTGTTGTTGTTTGCTTCTCGACACGCGATACAGGCGCTTGTGTTTGAGTAGCCCGTGGTGTGGTGACACCCACGCTTGCTGCAGGATTGGTTGTATCTGTTGATGTGGTGGCTGCAGATGTTTTAGGTTTAGGATATTCAACCTGAAAAAGTTCGGGCTCTTTAATTGTCTTCAGTAACAGTACGTCTTTAGAGAGTTCACAAAACTTGTTATAATCGTCAACAATGTCATTGTAGTGATATTGTATGCGATAGTATGGATGTTCGTAGCGCGAAGTACCCTTACCCGTTTTCATTTTGTTCAACGCCTCACTCAGCGACTTTGAAGACTCCGGCAGATCTTCATACGGATTGTACGGACACAACCCGTTGTACCGGCCGATCTTCTCAATACCTTTCATGTTGCTGTATTCGTTGGCAATTACGTCACGAAGGGTTTGATCGATTTTTTCGGTTGATACGGACACCGAAATATCTCCGTGAAAATATGCCTTTGCCTGGAGCACCGCGGCATGATCAAGATCAGTAAGGTTGCGCAAGGCCATACCGGAAATATACCATGCGCTTGCAGGACTGGCCGGAGGATACGCATCGAAAACTTTTCTGACATCATTATAAAGAAGCCCCTTCTTTTGATCCCACAATTCAACCAACACTTTTTGTCGCTCCAATATTTCGTACACCCGTTTCAGTCGGTCTTTTTCATACTGTTTTTCCTTTACATTAATTTCTAACGATGCACTCAGCTCGCTCATCTCTTTCAGGATGTTGAGCAGTACCTCGGCTTGCTCATTCAACGACTTCGAAACCGTTGGGCTGAGTACCTTACTATCGGCAACCACTTTCTGATACACAGACAACGGCAGGTTAAAATCCTTGTAATCAAAACTCATTCCGCCCACGCGATCGTAGGTATCCAGAGTTTTGTAGTAACTGGCACTTGAATTAAAGCTGGTGAGTGTTGATTGCATGCGCGTAACCTGCCGCCAGGTTTCATTAAGAAAATCAACATAATTAAGCAGGGCACTGTACGTAGCTTTGGTGAGTGCTGCTTTTTGCCTTTCGATGGCAACAGGTGTTCGGGGAATATCCTTGAAGGGTTGCACATCTACCCGCACTACCGCTGCTTGTGCGCGGATTTCAAACAACGGAAAGTAGTTGATGTATTTCAGTCCACGGTAATTATCGCGTTCAGCAAATTGAATGAAGGTATTATAATCGGAAACCAATGTGCCATTGAAGTAATTGATCAGACTCAGGTATACTTCATTACTATACCCATCCGACTTCTTTGCTTCGAAGTTGTAGCCATCCAAACCGCTTCGCTTTACTTCAAGTACGGAGGCCAGGTTTCCCTGAAAACTCGACCACATGCTGGAGGCCGGATATTGAAGTGCCGGATTAGTCTTCTTCATCGCTGCCAACTGTGTATCCGTATCCAGAATACTTTGCTCCAGTTTGTCAACAGGCCAGCCGGTATGAATTTCTTCTTTTAAATTGAATGTCCACGAATCGAGCAATGATCTTTCGCGTGTTACCTGCGCGCGCAACACAGCATCGGCTTTGCGATAGGCATTCTCCGGTGCGGATACAGTCAGTTTTTTAAAGACAGCCTCCAGTTCATTTTGAAGAGCCACCTGCTTGGTTTTGTAATCGCGTAGTAAACCTTGCAATTCGCTGATCAGCAATTCGGCTTTTGCAAAATTATCCTGCTTGTAATCTTCCAGTTTGTGATAGGTATCCAGGGCCTTGCAGTTGACATCAATTCTCTCTGCTGCTGCACGCAACGCTTTCAAGTGTGTATTCAAGGACGTTGTGTACGTAGCACTAAGCGACTTACTTAATGTGCCCACTTGCGCCAGGTAGTATTCTTCCATCTGCACCGGGCATGTATAGCGGGGCACGGCCCAGGAGTTTTTACGATGAATCGTAGGGTAGTATTCCACGATGCGTTTTACCACAGCACTTACTTCTTCAGCCGATTGATTGGCATACTCCACATAACTGTTCAGCGCTTTCTGCTGGGCTGAGGTAATCGGTTGAGAAAAAGCTGAAAACGAAACTAACAGCAGAATGATGGAGAGGGTTCGCATACGTTAAACTTAAGAAATAACCCGCACCTGTAAAACCCTTACGAAACTGTGTGAATCTGAACTTTCTGACGCTTTTAATTTGTTTGCCTGTTGTATGTTTAGAAACGAGTTCATCACCTTACTATCAGGATTACTTACCATGCCTACCTTACACGATTTAAAAAAATTCAGCGATACCTTGGGCGAATCAGAAAGCAAGATGCCGCTACTCTTTATTGGGCATGGTTCGCCCATGAATGGCATTGAAGACAATGAATTCAGCGCAGGCTGGGAGAAACTTGGAAAGGAACTAGCCTTGCCAAAAGCCGTGCTTTGCATCTCGGCCCATTGGTATACAAAAGGCACGTTCATTACTGCCATGGAAAAACCAAAAACCATCCACGACTTTTATGGTTTTCCGAAAGCATTGTTTGATGTTCAATACCCGGCACCGGGCAATCCTGATCTGGCCAACGAAGCCGCTTCGTTAATTACTAAAACAACCGTGGGGCTCGATCACGAATGGGGCCTTGACCATGGTACCTGGTCAGTGGTAAAGCGGATGTATCCGGAAGCCAACATCCCCGTGCTTCAACTTAGTATTGATTACAGCAAAGGTGCACAATACCACTACGACCTGACTCAACAGCTTGAGTCCCTTCGTAAAAAGGGGGTGTTGATTATCGGCAGTGGTAACATGGTGCATAACCTTCGTATTATGAACTGGGAACTTGCTGAAGCAGGCTACGACTGGGCTGTCGAGATGAATGAGAAATTCAAATCGTTGATAACCACGAATGAACATAAACCTCTGATCAATGTTGAGAGTCTCGGTGAGGCTGCGAAATTATCCATCCCCACGCCCGAACATTACCTCCCGATGCTCTACATCCTCGGACTCAAAAAACCAGATGAACCCGTAACGTTCTTTAACGACAAAACGGTAATGGGTTCTGTTTCGATGACATCATTCAAAGCGGGCTAGTCAATTTTTCCTATCTTTCATCAATACCCGCAAATCTGCGCAATGGAAGAAGCGAACAACATCATAGTTTTCCGTCAGTTTGATAGCACGATTGAAGCCAGCATTGTAAAAACGAAACTGGACGTGTACGGTATCCCCTGTTTTTTAACCGAAGAAAACCTGGCCAACCTTTACCCCGGCCAGCAATTCATGCCCTTTCAGGTACGACTTCACCTGTTCGAAAAGGACCAAGACCAGGCCGAACAGATTCTGCGTGAGCCGCAGCTTAGCGTGCATGACGAGCAACTCCATTGCCCGCGGTGCCGGTCGCTTAACTTGCAACGGGATTTTCCGCAACAGGCAAGCGAACAATTTTTACCGGGGCTAAAGTTGCTGTTCTTTGGTATCTTCTTCCCTCAAAAGAAGGTTTACCGCTGCCAGGATTGCGGTACAGAATTTTGAAAATCAATTTTCCGTAAGTTGCGCTTAAAGGTGTATGAATTACGCTTGTAAATCGAAATGGCGTTACTACTTTAGCATCTTCAACCAGCCTGTATGTCAGCTAAAATTATTGTCGGAGTAATGGGTCCCGGAGAAAATGCCACTCCGGAAGAAAACGAAATGGCCTTTGAGTTAGGTCGTGCCATTGCCAAAAATGGCTGGGTAGTACTAACCGGTGGTCGCAGCTTCGGCATTATGGATGCGGCCATGAAAGGTGCCCGCGATGCTGACGGGCTAACCATTGGTGTACTTCCTGACAGTAACGACAAGAACTCATCTGAAAATGCTCAGATCAAAATTGTAACCGGCATGGGTAGCGGCCGAAACCTGATCAGCGTTCTTTCCAGCAACATTGTAGTTGTATTGGGAATGGCGGCCGGCACAGCATCGGAGGTATCGTTAGCGATTAAATCAAACAAGAAAGTTATTCTGCTGAACCAGGATGAAATTTCAATTCGCTTCTTCAAGAACATTGGTACCTACCGCGTGATGGTGGCCAAGACTGTTGATGAAGCCATCTTCCAGATTAAGGATTACCTGGCGGTGCATCAGGTGCACTAATATTTTTTTCGGGTGGATTTTGATCGTGTGTCAAAGAAATTAAGAAGAACCAATGCTTTTCTTGCATCAAAAAAGAAAAAGAACTACTTCTAAATTCTTCTTCCGTCTTTCACCACTATCTCAGATCCTTCGGCAAGAAAAACGGATTTGGGTTTCTCATTATTCAAAAAGCCAAAAGGTTCACCATACACTTGCCCAAAGTCTACATCAAGGCTAAAATTTTTAATTGGATAAACCTGCCAGCGTGGATGTTCAACACCATACTCCGATGTAAGCTCTTGATTAATCCGGGTATACCCCCAATAGTGTTCCGTAATAAACTCTTCTTCACTCCCCACTCCAATATCCTGGAGATTACCCTCAGCCGTTACCGAAAATGAATGCCATCGATTCTGCTTCCATTTGTATTCAACGTGTAGTTGATCACGATGCGTTTGCCAACGGTGTTTCATCGGCATGGTTTCGTAGTGTTCTTTGTAAATGGTATTGGCTACAAATGTCAGGGCTGGCTTAGGTACAATTTCTTTTACGAATACTACTCCACGCTTCCATTCACCATTATCCATGTACCGCACATAGAAACGAAGGTTTACTTCCTCAAAAGTAGAATGAAATGGAATGGTCATTCCTCTCACTTTGGTGTTAAGAAACATAAATCCGACAAGGCTCACATAACAGGTATCGTTCCACAGATCGATTTCTGTCTTGGCTGGGAGAAAGTCATCAAGCACCTTCTTGTCTACTGCATAATTTGCCATGGCGAGCTTACGCCACTCCGCTTTCAGAAAGACACCGGCCATTACTTCTTCACCACCGTAAACTCTACGCGCCTGTTATTCGCGCGACCGGCATCGGTATCGTTGGTGTCGATGGGTTTGGATTCGCCATAGCCGTGGGCTGTTAACCGTGAACTGTCAATACCCTGGCTGATCAGGTAGTCTACCACAGACTGCGAACGTCCCTGTGAAAGTGTGGCGTTATAATCATCAGAACCTTTGTTATCGGTGTGGCCGGCAATTTCAATTTCTACGGAGCTGTTTTGTTTCAGAAACTCTACTACCTTATTCAACTCCACAAACGATTCCTTCTTCAGCGTTGTCTTGTCGAAATCAAAGTAGATGTTTTTTAGGCGAACGGTAACGCCTACTTCAATGGGCAGCAAATAAATATCCCGAATGGCCGGTGACTGATCTTCGCTTGGCAATTGAACGCTGTCGGTAGCATTCAAATAACCGGGTGATGATGCTGTAATCATGTACCACCCAAGCTTCGGAATTTCCTTTTCAAAACTTCCATTGGTGGTTTCCATTTTAAAAGCGGTCTTCCGGTCGCCACGCAAACTGATGTCCAGTTTAGCCGGAATCAGTTTATCGGTTTTCTTGTCGTACACATTTCCGGAGATCAGCAATTTCTTCGCTACAGGTTTCAATACAAGCTCTACAAAAATGCTGGTATCTTTTTCTAACACCGGAACTTTTACTACTTGTTGCTTGGGTAAGAATTCTGGAAACGATGCGCTCACCGTTATTTCAGTTGTCTCCGGCATCTTGCTGTTGAAATTTCCATTCGCATCGCCCTTAAGGTTAAGGGGTTCTTTGTCTTTTACTTTTACTACCACCGGTGCGGGCAGCGGATCGCGTGTCTTCTCATTCAGTACTACACCCGTAAGCGTGATGGTAAACGTTTTAGGAACCAGCGCATACAAATCCAGTTGGGCACCATCCAATGCTTTGTTCGCACGACTGGTAAAGATGTTGCCGGCTGCATCGATGGTGAAATAATAATCGAGCGCACTGGTGTTGATGGGCTTACCCATATTAATGGGTGTTGAAAAATTTGTCCAGGTATCGTCTACGCGATTGCTTTTATAAATATCAACGCCACCCTGGCGACCGGGCGACTGACGGGCGCTGGCGAAGTAAAGTATCTTTTGGTCAGGGCTGATGAATGGCCCCATATCATCCAACGTTGTACTCAGCTTTAACTTTTCTGGTTTGGACCATGACCCATCGGGTTGTTCATGACTTGCATACAGATCGCTATCCGGACTGTTGTCTTTTTCGCTGAAATAGATAATCATGTGCTTCATATCGGCCGACATACTGGCCCCGTAGAAGCGCCCCTTATTCATCGACTTGAAATCCTTCACATTCAATTCGCGGATTGAACTCCCTGTTACGATTGAAAATCCTTTCTCGCCTTTTGTGCGGCCACCACGAATGAATAAGCTTCCATCGGGCAATACCGTAAACACCTGGTTAGAGCGATGTATATTAAACGGGCTGCGAAGATGTTCCGCCTGGCTCCACACACCACAGGCATCTTTCTTCGACATCCAGATATCCTGTGTATCATCTTTGCCCATTGTATTTTCAGGATGATCCTGCACAAAGAAGTAAAGTGTATTACCATCTGGCGATACTACGGGAGCCGCCTCGTGGTGAAAGGTATTTACCGTCTTATCCATCTTCACCAATTCAAATCGCGAAGAAATTTGTGCGTGTGACGAAAAAGTAATGAAGGTAAAAAGCGCAAAAAATAACAGTCTCATGGATAGGTGGTTTAAGCTTAGTAAAGGTAAAACATCAGGCAACAGATGACAAACAAAAAAACCGGGATAAACCCGGTTCAACGAAGTAATTGATGATTGGCGAAACAGTGCAGACGCCTAAACAAGTTTACGGCCGCTCATCAGTATAATACCTACAATGATGATCAACGCAAGCAGGTTGAAAACAAACAGGCGTCTGTGCTTATGCGTATCGTTTGTCATGCGCTTGGACGTAGCGCGTGCCACGGTTATCAGGACAACAGCTACCAGCATGCCCACTGCATGTTCAACTGTCCAATACCGATAGGTAGTCATGGTTTCAGAACCAAATTGCACGGCACCGCTCACAAAATAAAGCACCAGTCCGGCTACAAGCTGAAGATGGGTAAAAATGAGTAAGAAAAGACTGAGCTTGTCATCGAGTTTGCCAAACGGTTTGTTCGTTAAAAGCGCTGTGAGTGATTTGAGAATCACCACTACCAACAGCAGCAAAACAAGGTAGCGAAGGCCAGAATGGGTATGCAGTAATCCGGTATACATAGGTTTATGATTTCGGGTGAAATTAGCACAGGAATAGCAAAGTTCCGAGGCTTATGCGGCTTCTTTAGATGCGATAAAAATTTTACTTTTGATTACGATACCTGTCTCATGATTAGACTCCTTACGATCTCGTTACTTCTTGTTTCATTTACAGCATTCAGTCAAAACGATAGTACTGCCGCACCGGCACCCGATACCGTAAAAGTAGGCGCCTATGTAATCAGCCTGCACGATATTAACTTCCATGAGAAGGAATACACCATTCGGTTTTGGCTGTGGTTTGTGTACGACAATCCCGATTTTGATTTTTCCAAACAACTGGACATTCCCAACGCGAAAGAAATTGAGCCTCCTGAAATTATTTTGGATAGTATCGATGGCAAAGCCTGGGCCATTATGAAAATGAAATGCACCATGAAAGAAAGCTGGGATGTACGCGACTTTCCCTTTGATCAGCAACACCTTCATGTTCAAATTGAAAATACATTGTTCGACAACACGCGATTGGTGTTTATGCCCGATGTACAAGGTAGTCGCTTCGATGAAAAAGAAGCCATCGATGGCTGGACGATTCGGGATTTTAACGTAGCGAATCGCGACAACGATTATGAAACCGGCTTTGGTGATGCCAGCAATCCGTACCAGGTCTTTTCAACATTCAATATCGATATGAATATCGAACGCAATGCCTGGGGCTTGTTCATGAAAATATTTGTCGGCATGTACATCGCGTTTCTTATTGCCATTATCAGTTTTACACCGCACCCATCCGAACTCGAACCACGCTTTGGCTTGCCGGTCGGTGGTCTGTTTGCAGCAGTCGGCAATAAGTACATTATCGATTCGGTACTTCCGGAATCATCGTCATTCACCCTGGTGGATACGCTGCACTCGCTTACCTTCTTTGCTATTTTTATTACCCTACTTGTTTCAGCGGTATCCCTTAAGCTTCACGACAAGGGCAAGGAAGAAATGTCGCTAAAGATAAACCGGATCGGTTCTCGAACAGTCATTACACTTTATATCATTGCCAATGCGATCGCTATTGGATTGGCGATCGGTTAAACAAACACGTATGAATACACTAAAAACAACATCGCTTCTCTTCCTTACATTTCTGTCGATTGCAGCATCGGCACAAACCCTAACCTTGCGTTGGAAAACAGACACCTTGCTTCGGGTGCCCGAATCGGTTTTGCTGGATTCCAAAAATAATGTTCTCTACGTATCGTGCATCAATGGAAAGTCGGGCGAAAAAGATGGCAACGGTTCAATCGCTAAAGTAACAACTGATGGAAAAATCATTACTGCCGAATGGGTAACAGGGCTGGATGCTCCCAAAGGCATGGGTCTCTTCAAAAACAATTTATACGTGGCTGACCTCTCCCGAGTAGTCGTGATTGACATCCTCACCGGAAAAATTACGGCCACCGTAAACATTGAAGGCGCTACCTTCTTAAACGACATCACCGTGGATTCAAAAGGAAATGTATTCGTCTCTGATTCGGATACAGGCAAGATTCATAAACTTTCCAATGGAAAAGCTGAAGTGTATTTCGAGAGCAAAGACTTTAAACGCATCAATGGCTTGCTTGCGCTCAACGGTAACATACTGGTGGCCGATGCCGGCAACGGATCGTTTTACAATTTATCGGGTGATAAAAAACTCACCAAGCTAACCGTAACCAGCCCCGAAGCCAGAAACGATGGTATCGTGGCCGTTGGCAAAAACGAGTACATTGTGTCATCGTGGAGTGGGGAAATTTATTTCATTGATGCCACCGGAAAATCCGTAAAACTGCTGGACACCAAAGCGCAAAAACTCAACAGTGCCGATGTTGATTACGATGCCAAAACCAAAACTCTTTTCGTTCCTACTTTTTTTGGAAATTCAGTGATGGCTTACACCTTCCTAAAATGATGTAGACTTTTTCGTATCTTTTCTTTTACATTCTGAATATCGTATGAATCCAACACCCCATACACTCGAACAAATTGCAGCCGAAACTCAACGCTACATGGTAAAGGTCTATGGCTGGATGGGCCTGGGGCTTGCCATCACGGGCTTTGTTGCCATGTACACCGCTTCATCGCCAGCACTGTTAAGTTTCATTTTTGGAAGCAAGTGGATCTTCTTCGGGTTAATTATTCTGGAACTTGTGGCGGTAGGTATTCTGGTAAGTCTTATTAACAAGATGTCGGCCAACATCGCCACCGTAGTATTCATCCTGTATGCCATTGTTAATGGCTTAACCATGTCGTGCATATTCGTAGTCTACACCGAAGCTTCCATTGCAAGTACATTCTTTGTAACAGCCGGAACCTTTGCCGTGATGAGCCTCTACGGATACACTACCAAAACGGATTTATCGAAATGGGGCAACCTCCTTTTTATGGGGCTGATCGGCCTGATGATTGCCTCAGTGGTAAACTATTTTATGAAAAGTGAAATGCTCTATTGGATTACAACTTATGCGGGCGTTTTGATCTTTGTTGGTCTTACCGCTTCCGACACGCAGAAGATCAAGAACATGAACATCATCGGCAACGAAGGCTCGGATGAAGATCATAAGGAAGCCATCATGGGTGCCCTTACGCTGTACCTGGATTTCATCAACCTGTTCTTGTTTCTGCTTCGCATCTTTGGCCGAAGAAGATAATCATGATGGATTCCGAAAACATTGGAATCATTATTCTGGCAGCAGGTTCATCCACGCGCATGGGCCAATCAAAACAACTCCTTATACTCGATGGCGAACCGTTATTGGTACGCTCCGTGCGCACCGCGCTTGACACCCAACTAAAAAACATTGTAGTAGTATTGGGATACGAAGCGGAGAAGCACCTGGCAGCTATTGGCGATCTGCCTGTGCAATGTATTTCCAACCAAGATTGGGCAACTGGCATGGGGAGTTCGCTCAAGGTTGGACTTACCCGGCTTATCCAGCTCCAGCCCACCATACAAGCTGCAATCATCATGGTTTGTGATCAACCGGACATTACTAGCCACCATCTGCTCAGGCTGATTCTTTCATTTCAACAATCCAATCGCTCAATTATTGCCTCGAAGTATGCGGGCACTTCTGGTGTTCCTGTTCTTTTCTCGAGAAATCACTTTCAGGAAATACTTTTGTTGGATGATGCGGTGGGCGCAAAAAAAATTCTCGATAATAACCAGGCTAATGTCATGGCCATCGACTTTCCACAAGGCGCAACAGACCTGGATACGCCCACTGATGTTGAGCGCTATTTGAGGGACAAATAAAAAAGCCATCCGTACTCCAGATGGCTTTCAAAATTATTATTAGCCGCTACCTATACTTTGATCTCTACATCAACACCGCTAGGAAGTTCAAGCTTCATCAACGCATCTACCGTCTTCGCGCTGTTTGAGTAGATGTCTACTAAGCGCTTGTAGGTACAGATTTGAAACTGTTCGCGTGACTTCTTGTTAACGTGTGGTGAACGAAGTACAGTGAATTTCTCTTTTTCAGTAGGTAACGGAATAGGTCCGCTTACTACAGCACCGGTTGCTTTTACAGCTCTTACGATTTTCTCGGAAGACTTATCGACCAGATTGTGATCGTAAGATTTTAATTTGA
>Ga0315910_10001193_pt1 | contig 24304 bp, 22 predicted proteins | sample EdamamesoilMG_FD_204470 | JGI IMG/M metagenome (GOLD analysis project Ga0315910, IMG submission 204470) | Garden soil microbial communities collected in Santa Monica, California, United States - Edamame soil | ecosystem: Environmental > Terrestrial > Soil > Garden | place: USA: California... | reverse complement strand
GGAAAGTTGGCAATTACATTATTGAGGTGTGTGTCGGCCAGATCAATTGATTTTATTCGTCCCACCTTTCCAATGATCTCACCTCCAAGACCTCGCCCAATGATACTGCTTACAACATTTTCGGGTACTTTGATTTGTGGTGAGGTAGTAGGGTCAAGCAGCAACCCATGACTTGCTCCGGAATCCATCAGCAGTTTAGCGTTGATAACTGTTCCATCTTCCAATACTACACGGGTTACGATGTAGGGTTTGGTATCCTCTATTTTAATCGGAAGTGTATGCAACTTTCTTGATTTACGAAATTTTTCCGGTAGCATCAGAGTAAGAACTTTCTTCTCGTAGTCCACCTTAACAATAAAGCGACTGAATAATTCATACCCTAAAATACCATGAACATCAGTGCCGAGATAATTGCGCAGTTCCAAAAAATCTTGTTCCAATACAAGCATGGCTTGCCCCCTACCTTGCACCCCAGGTAATTGAAGTGAAACATTGTTGGTGATGTAGGCATCAACCAGCTTAGCACCTCCAGGACCTGAGATTGTATACTTTTTTGAATATGGAAGATTAAGAATATCGGTAAAAGTTTTTTGGGTAAGGATGGCTGTTCTTACGCCTGTGTCGAGGATGAATTTAAGTGGAAGGGCGTCATTGAGAACAACAGGCATTACCACCAGGTTGTTGTAAATTTCAACGGGAATATCCACACGTTTTTTCCCATCCGATAATGAAAAACCAAGTACCTGAGCCCACAGAACTTTCGCGGTAAACGTTAAGCATACTGTTAGAAAAATTCTTTTCATCAAACCTGTGTTGGTCATCACGGTTAATATAGGGAATTTTTGCTGAGTCTATCCGGGCTGCCCAGCGATTGCCAGCAGTACTCTATCGATGGTGTTTTCTACAATTAGTAAATCCAGATTTTCGGACCGAAGAAATCCGGCTTGCACCATGTTTCGCATTTGTGTTATCAGGGGATCGAAAAAGCTATTGAGATTGAGAAGTGCAACTGGCTGATGAATGAGCCCTAATTGTTTCCAGGTTAAGATTTCAGCAAGTTCATCAAGCGTGCCCCAACCGCCAGGCAGCGCTATGAAAGCATCCGAGAGATCGGCCATGCGTTTTTTGCGGTCGTGCATACTGCTCACAACTTCGAGTCGGGAGATTCCGCGATGACCAACTTCACGTTGAAGTAAAAAATCAGGGATAACACCAACAACTTCACCTTTGTGTTCTAATACAGAATCAGCCAGAATACCCATGAGGCCGATATTTCCACCTCCGTATACAAGGGAATGTGAGTTTTCTGCAATAGCCTTCCCTAATTCTTTGGCTGCTTCGGCAAATGAAGGATGAAACCCTGAGGATGCCCCGCAGAAAACACAAAGGTTCATTTCTTTTTAGCGAAGGGGAACAAGCTTAGAACTTGTTGTCGTGTTTGTTCTTGCTTACCATCTTGTTGGGGAATATCCACGGAGAGATAATGGCAAGGATAAAGAGTCCGATTACTACAAAAAATGGCCACCAGGAAATTAAGTCCATAACTTTTATATTTTAGGCTCGTAAAAATAGGCTCTAAACCACAAATTTGTATCAGAAGCTGTGAAAAATTGTTTTAGAACAACGATCTTGATTCGCAACTCGTCTTAACTCACTATGAAGAAATTCCTGATCATTACGCTAATAGCGGTTGTTACCCTTGTTCTGCTGGGATGGGTTACTATGCTGTACATGAAAAAACAGACCAAATCATTCAGCCCGGAGGAAGAAGCAGTATTCAATCAGGGCGATCTTTCGATCAAAGTGTTTTATAACAGACCGTATAAAAAAGGAAGGGAGATTTTTGGAGAGTTGGTTCCTTTTGGGAAGGTATGGCGAACAGGAGCCAACGAGGCAACTACATTTGAAACCTCTAAGGATCTTTCCATTGATGGAAAAGTATTAAAAAAAGGAAAATACACCTTGTGGACAATTCCAGGTCCGGAAACCTGGACGGTAATTTTCAATTCAGAGCATGGTCAATGGGGTGTAAACTCAAGTGGCGAAGCAAATCGGGATGAATCTCGTGATGTTTTATCCGTTGATGTTCACCGCGTGCAACAGGAACGCGAATTTGAACAGTTTACTATTGCATTTGAAAAAGTAGGTGAAGAAGCCGAGATGGTTCTTATCTGGGATAAGACATTGGTTTCTGTACCCTTCTCCTACTAGTTACTTTCGCGCAACGGCTTTTACGGTTAGCTTTTTATTTTCAGGCAAAACCGCCTCAATTGCATTTCCAAAAGTTTTTAGTTTGCCCGGGGCTACTCCTTGAGTTGATAGAAATGCAACGATGGCGTCCGCTTGCTGAAGGGTGCGATCGTTATGGTAGGTTGTCTTTACCAACAAGGTATCGCGCTTATAAAGCTGACCAAGCGAATCGATATCATCGTATTGAGTTAGAATTGAATCGACCACTACTTCAGTAAGGTCTGGCGAAGACTGAACAGAGTCTTCCTCAAAACCATTTAGCAATACCTGGATTTCGAACGATAATGAAGCATTGGCTTTTGCCAGGCGAGCTAGTTTCTTTAATTCGTTTTCAGATGAGGGTTCGAGAACACTTGAGTGCGGTTTGAAACGTACTTGTTCGAGTACAATTTCATCACCTGCAGAGGGAGTTTTGAGTGTGACATTAACCCGTTCACGTTGCGCGATTTTATCGGAGGTTAAATCAAATTGCTTGGAGAAGAATGTGGCATTACTCTGTTCGGGGTCAACAGCCATTTCGTATTGGGTACCCTCTAACAAGTAAACGAAGTAAGAGCCATCGGCTTGAGGTCGTCCACTATAAACTCTTGAATTGTTTTTTAAATCAACAACTGAAACATAAGCCGGCACCGGTGCATTGGTGGGATCAGTTACTTTGCCTTCTACTTTCATCAGTCCTCGTGGGCGCACTTCATTTGGAAAAAGAAATTCTGTGAGTTCGAAATTCTTTCTTGACCCCGGAGCCTCTTTAATCAAATACCTTCCCAATGCTGTAGCACTCACAAACTGATCGTCAGAAGGGGTATTGACAAAATCCAACGGAACAGGATTGCTCCAGTTTCCATTCTTTAATTTGGAAACATACAAATCCATTCCGCCTTTACTACCGGCAATTTTGTTTGAGGAAAAAATCAAGGTTTCTCCATCGGCCATGATGCGGGGTGTTTGCGAGTTGCCAGTATTGATACTTGCGGGCAACTCAGTTGGCTCTTCCCATTGCCCGTTTGGTTTTTTCTTCGAGAAGAAAATTTTACATCCATCAGCACTGTTTTGATCCATCTTATCGCAGCGCATAAAGTAAATCATAGTACCATCAGGTGTGAGTGATGGGCAACCATCATTTGTTTTAGAGTTAATGGGCAACATCATGTTGGTACCGGCAGTCCATGTGGTTCCGTTCAGATCAGCGTAGAAAATATCGTAGCCTCCAATTACTGGCGATTTAGCGGAGGTATAGTACATTCTTTTTCCATCGGCACTTAGCGCGTAGCCTTTCAAATAATTAATGCGGGTGTTTAGTGTTTTTGGAATTTCAACCGGTGTGCTCCAATCCGATTCGCGTGAAGTATATGATAAAATGAGACTTCCGTCCTGGCCTCCGTTAGACAAAAACAGCAGGGCGTCTCCCTCAAAACTAATATAGGGGGCGTACAGACTAAGCGAGGGGTGGTTGATAATACTTGGCAATTTTCTTGTTTTTGCTTGTGCGAAAACTGAAAGATTGGCTAACAGCAAAAGGCTAAGCGCTACGGTGATTTTCCTCATAGATTTAAAAATAGTCATTTCTTTACCAAGGTGATGGAAGCAGAATCGGTGCCATGAAATATTTTCAGATTTTCAGTCGCCTGAAGGGGTTTTTCAGCTTTGCATTGTAACTTCGCTCCTCAAGTCAAATCGAATAAACACGTGATTCAGGTTATACCTTCCATAGCCATTCGAAAGGGCAAAGTGGTGAAGATGCGCAAGGGCGATCCGTCAAGCGAAAAGGCTTATGATGAAAATCCGTTAGACCTTGCCAAGCGTTTTGAGGGTCATGGCATAGAAGTCGTTCACCTGGTTGATCTGGATGGCGCAGAGAAAGGAGGCCCCGTTAACTGGCACGTGCTGGAAGCAATAGCAGGACATACTGATCTTAAGATTGATTTTACGGGCGGTATTTCAACAGATGGAGAAATCAGCAAAGCGTATGAGTACGGAGCGGATTATATTACAGCTGCCAGCATTGCTGTAACTAACCCGGAACTGTTTGCTTCCTGGATCATTTCATATGGCCGTGAAAAAATGACCTTAGGTGCGGATGTGGTTGATCGCACAACTAAAGAACTTCTTTACCGTGGCTGGCGATCAAAAACAAAACTTACCCTTTTTGAACACCTTGAATATTTTTACAACCGAGGATTGAAATACGTTAAGTCCACCGATGTTTCAAGAGATGGCGTGCTGGAGGGCCCTGCCTTTGATTTCTATCAGGAGATCATAAGTGAGTTTCCGGAGATTTGCATATTGGCCAGTGGCGGTGTTCGCGGCATTGATGATATCAAGAGACTGAACGATATGGGCATATTTGCTGTAATCTTCGGCAAGGCTTACTATGAGGGAATATTAAAGCTCAAAGATATTGAGCAATTCCTGGTGAAAAAGGAAATCTAATCTCGTTCAGGTCGCTACCTTTACAACTGGTTTTTAACTATCATTTCATTGAGTTCCGATCGCTATAATCAGCGGGGAGTTTCCGCGTCTAAAGAGGATGTTCATCAGGCAATAAGTAAGCTTGATAAGGGTCTTTTTCCAAAGGCATTTTGCAAAGTAGTACCCGATTACCTGGGACATGATGAATCGTATTGCACAGTGATGCACGCAGACGGTGCCGGAACGAAATCGTCATTAGCCTATTTGTATTGGAAAGAAACGGGTGATCTTTCCGTTTGGAAAGGCATTGCGCAGGATGCCATCATCATGAATATTGATGATTTGCTTTGTGTTGGGGCGACCGATAACATACTACTCTCGTCAACGATCGGAAGAAACAAAAATAAAATACCGGGCGAAGTGATTGCCGCCATCATCAATGGCACCGAAGAAGTATTGGAAATGCTTCGTAGTCATGGACTCGATATCATCAGCACAGGTGGCGAAACGGCTGATCTGGGGGACTTGGTCCGCACAATCATTGTGGACAGCACTGTGGTGGCCAGAATGAAAAGAGCTGATGTTATTGATAACAGCAGAATAAAAGCGGGGAATGTTATTGTTGGATTGGCTTCTTTTGGGAAAGCAACATACGAAGATGATTATAACGGAGGCATGGGAAGCAATGGACTTACTTCTGCACGTCACGACATCTTTCACAAAGCGTACGCAGCAACATATCCCGAATCTTTTGATGGAGCTATCGATACCGGCCTGGTATACACAGGCAAGTATCGCCTGACCGACCGTGTTGACGATGTACCGGTTGATATTGGTAAACTGGTACTTTCACCAACACGCACGTACGCGCCTATTGTAGTTTCTGTACTAAAAGCGTTACGCGGAAAGATATCCGGTATGGTGCATTGCAGTGGCGGAGCCCAAACCAAAGTGCTTCATTTTGTCGATAACGTACATGTGGTGAAGGACAATCTGTTTGAGGTTCCTCCGTTGTTCAGACTCATTCACGAAGAGAGTGGCACAGACTGGAAGGAGATGTATAAAGTATTTAATATGGGGCATCGCATGGAAATTTACCTCGATGAGGAATTTGCCAGCGAAGTAATTTCGATTTCGAAACAATTTGGCGTTGATGCTAGAATTGTAGGGCGTGTGTATGAGTCAGACACGCGGAAAGTAACAGTAAAAACATCGCACGGAGAATTCCTGTACGAAGGCGCCTAGTCTTCCTGATAAAACTCCTGAAGTGATTTGAAATATACAGTGTTCCAACCATCCACTATTTCACTGAAGTCTTCATCCGGAATGTTAGTGTGCCGCAGTTCAATAGACGTTCCCTTTGGATCAGCATGCAGCTTGATGGTAACAACGGAGTCTTCAGCATGATCGCCAAAGTACCATTGCTGAACTATCTTCTTATTAATTTCAAATTCCAGATTCTTTCCAACAATACTTTCGTCCCATAGCGAAAATTCGGATCCTGGTTCTGTGGACATCACGGCAGGCTCACCCGACCACAACTGAATGGTTAGGGGATTGGTAAGCGCAAGATAAACATCGTGTGGAGGGGCGGGAATGATATAGTATTTTTTAAACTCTTTCATGATCCAAAAGTAGGCGCATGAAAGTTACCGGATAAATTTAATTTTGCTTCCATGATAGTAATGAATCAATTCGTACCCATAACGTATATCATTATGGGTATTACGGTACTTATTAGTTTTTATTCCTTTAGCAACCGGAATATGTTGTACAAACTAATCATGAACCCGTATCAAATCAATAACCGGAAGCAATACTATCGTTTTGTAAGTTCAGGGTTCATTCACAACGATCATATGCACTTGCTAATGAACATGTTTTCGTTGTACTACTTTGGGCAGGCTGTGGAGTACGAGTTTCTGGTGAAATTTGATACCGCTGGCGGTCTCTACTTTATCGTATTATACCTGATGGCAATTGTAGTGTCGGATATTCCAACATTTTTTAAAAATCGAAATAATCCAGCATACAATTCACTGGGCGCATCAGGCGGTGTTGCTGCTGTAATCTTTGCCTTTATTCTGTTGAGACCTCTTGACAAGATTTGCCTTTACCTCGCTATTTGCATGCCTGGGTTTATTCTCGGAACTCTTTATCTTGTTTATTCCTACTATTCGAGCAAAAAATCAAAGGATAATATCAATCACGATGCACATCTTTATGGAGCCTTGTTTGGATTGATTTTTTGCGTTGTTCTGTATCCTCCGGCTTTAAAGGAATTTTTTCTTCAGGTGTCGGAGTGGCAATTTTTCCGTTAGCAAGCTGAAAATTTTTAAGTTGGCTAATTCGCAGACTTAATATTTCTCTTTCTTTGCACCTTGTTTAAAATGAACTTTATGAGAGTACTTGCTTTTGGAATAGTGATTCTGATGTGTGCAGAAGTGTCAGCACAATCGAAAAAGGAATTGGCCGCCCAGGTTGCTGCGTTGAAATCGGAGGTTGAGCAACTTAAAAAGCCGAAGGAAATTGAATTAAAAACCAACCACCAAAAGGCTGCTTACAGCTTGGGTGTTTTGATCGCTGGTAACTTAAAATCGCAGGCAGGCGATTCTCTTGATGTGGAGGTTTTAATGCAATCAATAGGCGATGTCTTTCTGAACAAACCGCTAAAGATTCAGGAACAGGATTGTATGCCAATTGCTCAAACGTACATGCAGGAGGCTATGGAAGGCAAAATAGCCAAGCTTCAGAAAGATGGAGAAGATTTTTTGAATGCAAATAAATCGAAAGAAGGTGTTGTGGTTACCACCAGTGGGTTGCAGTACAAAGTCATTACTCAGGGTACAGGTAAGAAAGCCACAGCAACTGATAATGTTACCGTACACTATAAGGGTATGCTAACCGATGGTACCGTGTTCGATAGTTCAATAGAGCGTGGAGAGCCGGCAACATTTGGTGTAAATCAGGTGATATCGGGCTGGACAGAGGCGCTGCAGTTAATGGGCGAAGGAGACAAATTCATGTTGTTCATTCCACATGAATTGGGGTATGGTGAGCGGGGTGCCGGAAATGATATACCGCCTTATTCGGTGCTGATCTTTGAAGTAGAGCTGATTAAAGTAAATTAGAAACGCAGACTACTTTAGTCAGGCAGCTTCTAATAATTCCGATAAGGCAGAAGCTTTCTCCCGGCAAGTCTGGTTAATTTTTTTCTGAACCACCATTACTTCGTCTAGCGGAAGGCCAAGCGACTTGTGGTAAACATTATAAATAAAAGCCCATTCGGTTTTATCCATGAATCCGTCTGCGTTGGCGATTACACACAACCAGGCTACGCATTTCACCTGAAGTTTTCTGTCAAGTTTTTTTAGCGCAATAACGCAGTCGGACTGAAGTATTGTTTTGTCCTTTGATTTTAATGACTCCATCTGAACCTTAAACTCACTTTCATTTACTCCTTCAATGTCAATCAGAAGTTTGCCCATCAGAATTTCCCGGTCATTTAGTTTGCCATCAGCGTAAACCAGTAAAAAGTAAAGTCTGGTGAGGATCGTCTTGAAGTTCATACAATTGATGTAATGTTACCTCTTCAACTCTAAGATGGTGCCAATAGCAAATTGTTCGAAATTACTTAATAGGCTAATTATTTACTAGGAATTGGTTCTTGAATTGGGAATGGTTCCCGATTTTTCGAGATTTGATCGTGTACCGAATGGGGTTCTGCTGTAAAATTTCAGGTGGTTAGCCAACGGAGAAATTTACCAAAGAGGGTTTTTGGTGGTTCTCTTAATTCTTCAGCCGATAAGCTTTCAACAGGTTCATTAATCAGTTTGGCTGCTTTTGTTGGGACTGACTTCATTCTACGCTGATAGTATTCGGTGCGTTTTTCTTTTTCCCGTTTTGCCAGTTCCTGCTTTTTAAGCTTTTCTTCCTGTGCCTCGCGCTCACGCTGCAGGGCAATCGGATTTTTCCGAGGCCGGTTATCGGGTTTGGTTCTCCGTTGAAACGCCTGTTTGCCAGGTTTAGAACTTGGTTCAACGCTTGAAGCTTTTTCAGGTGAGCTTTCCGTCTCCGTAGTTGATTTGGGTTCTTTCTTTTTAGGTTCTGGCAATTCTATTTTGCCCAACACCTTTAAGCCCGAAAGCTCAATCTTTGGAGCTTTAATGACTTTGGTGGGCGAAACTTCAGTAATCGGATCTTGTTCTACCGCTTCAATTCCGAGCGTTACTGGGGTGGATTCCTCCCTTGGTTCGATGTCTACAAATTCTTCGTTATTATCTTCTGCCTCAATGAACTGGGCGGGATTAATCTCGGTTGGAGCAAATTGTTTTAAAAGCAGAACAACATGGTCCTGTTCCAGGCGGGTGTTAGCACCTTCATCAATACGTATATTGTGTTGTAGAAGAAAGGCAGATATTTCTGCGGGTCGCAATGCCAATTTCCTGGCGAGTTGTCCAAGCCTCATGGAAGTAAAGTTTCAAAATTTGGCAAATATACTTCCTCCTGATTATTTGATAAACTCTGGTTGAACTTCTCCGCTGATGAGGCAGGTACTTCGTTGTTAGCTCAAGAATTTCTGCCGAAGTGTTTCATACGCCATTTCTACTTCCAAGTACACAGGGGCATCATTAATGCTTTGATAATTCAGCTCCACAATACTTTTGGTGCTGCTTTGCGGGCTGGGATAGATCCGACCAATAGTTGCTACATTGATAAGTTCTTTTTTGATTTCAGATTCTTCTGATACTTCAAGTTCGATAAACTTCGTCATAGTCTGTTTCTTTTCAGTTTCGGGTTAGTCATTACGCCTTTGTCGCCATTTTTTCTTTTCGGAATGCTGCTTTTTGGTTTTCATTCGTGCTTGCTTCGATGCCTTTGTTGGCTTGGTGGCTTTTCTTGCTTTTGTTGGTGTAAAGGCTTTGGTAAGAAGCTGATTGAACTTTTGAATTACTGCTTCCTTGTTTTCAAGTTGTGACCGCTTGTCTTGCGCTGCCAGTGTGAGAATACCATCGCGCGTGATTTTGGAAGCAAGTTTTTTAAGCAATACCTGCTTTTGCTCGTCCGTCAGCAAAAGAGAGTTCGTTACATCAAATTTGAGCAATACTTTACTATTAACCTTGTTGACATTCTGACCTCCTGGCCCGCTGCTACGGGCAGTAGTAAAAACAAATTCGGCAACGAGGTTATGGGACTGAGGAATTTCCATTACATACACTTTAGGTAAAGATAAGGTATGGAAAGAAGGAAATGCTGCATTTCATCACGCAAACGGTTCGGGTTGTCAAACAAATTTTCCACGGGTCTTATTGCTTCGTTTCTTGAAGTGAATAGAGAAGCAAACGACTTCTTTCCACTTTACTAAACCCGTACGATATGAAAACCATAGAAAGAGCCGCAGCGATTCTGTTGATGACAGTAGTTGCTGTTTGTTTATTTTCATTTACTGAAAATCCCGGAGGCGAAAGCTTTGAGGTGTTCCTAAACGAAAAATTAATGATCAGTCAGCATGTTATGCAAAAGGAAACGGCCACACTGGTTATTGATCCGGAGGCCGAACGTGACGAAATAAAAGTTACGTATAATCATTGCGGCCAAACGGGTAAAGACAGAACCGTAACAATTACAAATGCGCAGAACAAAGTTCTTAAAGAGTTTCATTTTGCCGATGCAGCATCCATGACCTTTATGGTAAAAGATCTGGCCTTAACCGGGTCTTCGGCCAAAACCAAACTTCATCTGGTATACGCATCGAAGGAACTACCCAAGGGACGATTGCTTGCGGCCATAACCGTATCGAAAAATACACAAGCATCACTGCGATAGTTTCCATGTACTGACGGGTCTTGTGAAATTCTTCCAAAGAATACTTTAGATTGCGTAACGTTTGCAATCCGGTATGCTTCTGAAAATTAGCGCAAGACCCCTCCTCTGTTTTTTAATTTTCTTGTTGATGGGTGATTTTTCGTTGGCCCAACAGAAAGCAAATCCATCATTCAAAGCCATTGCATTTTATACAGCCAAAAGCGATCAGGCACACATCAGTTTTGTGTATGAAGCCAATATGTGGTTTTCTACAGCAGCAGCCAGGTACAACTTTACATACGATTCAACAAACAATTGGAGTAATCTGAATGAAGGGTTTCTTTCGCATTACAACGTTGTTATCTTTTTAGATACCCGCCCGGAAGATTCGCTTCAGCGCAACGCCTTTCAGCACTATATGGAAAATGGTGGAGCCTGGTTAGGCTTTCACTTTGCCGGCTTTGCTCTTACGCCTTCAGCTTTTCCTCAGAACTGGCCCTGGTACCATCAGGAATTTTTGGGATCGGGTCAATACACCGGCAACACCTGGAGGCCTACTTCTGCGGTGTTGCGCGTGGAAGATGCAATGCATCCGGTTGTAAAAAACTTGCCCGCTACATTTGAGTCATCGCCAAACGAATGGTACAGGTGGAAAAATGATCTGCGAGAAAATTCCGATATAAAAATCTTACTCTCTATTGATTCAACTAGTTTTCCATTGGGTACAGGTCCGAAGCAGAGCGAAATCTGGCATTCAGGTTACTATCCGGTGGTGTGGACAAACAAGAAGTATAAAATGGTTTATATGAACATGGGGCATAATGATATTGATTACGAAAACAAAACCAACCGTGAGTTGTCATTTAGTTTTGATAACGACCTGCAGAATTTGCTCATCATAAACACTTTGCTTTGGTTGGGGGAACAGAAGAATTAATAAAAGGCCAGCGTAAAGATGTGAGGTGTACAAAAGAAGAGATACTTTATACATCGAAAACAAAATCAATATGAAGGAAAGACTATTTACTTTGCTGATCTGCTGCATGATTGGAGTTACAGCCTGCGCACAATCAAAATCAAGTCAGGTAAAGCACATTGTTGCATTCAAGTTTAAAGAGGATGCAACCCAGCAACAGGTTGCTGAAGTAACACAGGCTTTTAAGGAATTGAAAAGTAAAATACCCGGCATTATTTCTTTTGAGGAAGGAGCAAATATGAGTACCGAAAAGCTGAACAAAGGATTTAATCACGTGTATGTGCTTACCTTCAAAGATGTGGCCAGCAGGGATGAATACCTTCCACATCCGGATCACAAAAAATTTGGAGACTTGTTAACAAAGCTTCAGGTGGTAGAGGATGTTTTTGTTGTTGATTTTGAAGTAAAGTAAAATTAAATAGGGCGATCGATATTACCTCTCTTCTCAATCGTTAGCACCTGTTTGATTTGGAACTTTATTCCCTATTTAAAAATTATTAGTCGGTAACTGCGTCATAGTAATACAAGCAGTTGATGAACTTTGGAAGACCCCTCCAGCCATGAAAACCGATTTGATCTTGAAGAGTGATTTGTCACCCAGCCATGCACGGGTGAATTCAGCGTTATCGTTCAGGGAATTCTATGTGTATGTGTGCGACAGAATCTTGGTTGAAAAGACGGTTAAGAAAAACTTTTACAAGTACATTTTAGAGCAGTTTGCAAGGCATCCGGAGTGGCGGGAGCAAGTGAACAGTACGGGATTACAGAATTATGAGCTTTTATTTGAGCTTGTATACGCCTCCTTGTTTGCTCCCCTCAATGACGACAACACGGTGCTTTGGGGACTGGGGCTTCCGATGTATCCAACTACCTTTTACAACACAGACTCACTTCATGCCTTGCTCAAGGATGGTAAGTTAAATGGAAAACCGGTAACCTTGATAAAACCAGAAGACGACAAGGTAAGACAGATAAGCCTGGGCATGGCGTATTCACTTATACTTCAGCGCATTTATAAAACCCCAATCACTCAGCGAAACCAGATGATTCAGCCCTATCGTGATGAAGAGTCGGGGCTAACAAAGTACCTGGAGGTTAACATCGACTTGCGTTTCGTTACGGTAAAGGTAAAAGACGATCGGCCGGATCTGAAGATGGAGATTCCCTCGTCTGGAAATTTTGAAGACTGCACGATCGAAACGCTGCAAAAAAGTATTCCGCTTGATGCATTTTACTTCGAAGGCTTTTCGGTGATCACCGCGAAAGATGCTACTGAAAATTATGTGATGGGAAAAATCCGGAGCACCATTGCCGATCAAAATCCCGAAGAACTGTACGCCACATTTTCGGAGACCTTCAAACTGTTTCAGTCACTCATCGGAACCGAAAAGGTTGAATTCGGGGCAATTCCTTTCTTGGAGGTGAACGACCGCATAGTGTCACCCTACGCTAACCATCCGTTTAGCGTGTTCATGAAAACGGCTAATGAATTGATGATTCCAGAAAACGATATGCTCAACTTTCTGGAAGACTATCGCAATAATCCTAGGCTGCTTTTCTACGAAGAGCATGGGGAGAAGTCTTTCATTACCGCGATTATCCATAAGCTGGGAATTAAGGTACTCGCCCTTTTGCCCGTATTTCATAACGATACCTTTGTTGGCATTCTCGAAGCGCATACAACGCACGCTGGTGTTTTCTCCAGAAGATTGTTAGCAGAACTGGATCACGCGCTGCCCCTGCTTGCTCAACTACTGCATCGCGCCATTCACGAACTCTATATGGCGATGGATAAAATCATCAAAGAAGAGTTCACTACGTTGCAGTCTTCTGTAGAATGGAAATTCAAAGAAGTGGTTTGGAATTACATGAAAGAATGCTCCGTGAAAGGAGACGATCGCGACAAGATAGGGCAGGTACTTTTCGATCATGTTTATCCTTTGTACGGAGCAATCGATATTCGTAATTCAACAGTAGAACGGAGTCGCGCACTGAAGGCCGACTTACAGGTGCATTTTACTTTGCTTACGGACCTCCTGGCAAAACTGAAAGATTATCTGCCAGCAGAATGGCTGGAGGAAAAACTTGCACTGAGCAAGAAATACATCGCATCGTTTCCTGCGTTGTTAACCACCAATGATGAGATCACTATTCGTCATTTTTTGGAAGAAGACGTCAGGTTCTTTCTGAACGAATTCCATCGCGAGCAACCGGCATGGCGGCCTGTTCTTGCGCGATACTTTCAGGCAACGGATGAGAAATCAGGCATCGCGTTTCAAAACCGCAGAAGGTTGGAGAACTCTATGCAACTTATTAATGCTTGTGTTCAACAGGATTTAAACGGGTTTCAAAAAGAGCTGCAGAAAATTTATCCAAACTACTTTGAATCCTTCCGAACCGATGGCATAGAGTACGATGTATACCTGGGACAATCGGTGGCTCCCGATGTTATGTTTAACCGGACTTTTCTACAGGAATATAGAATGCTGCAGTTGGCATTTATGGCCAATGTAGTGCGGCTTACAAATTCACTAAAGGGCCAACTGAAAATTCCGCTGCAAACAACACAGCTCATCTTTGTTCATGAGAGTACCATCGACATTAATTTCAGGAAAGAGGAAAAGCGGTTTGATGTGGAAGGCTCGTACAACATCCGCTATCAGATTTTAAAAAAGAGAATTGATAAAGCGCTAGTTAAAGGAACAGCAGAACGGCTTACCCAACCCGGAAAAATTGCTATTGTGTACACCAGCGATGCGTCAGCAGATGAGTATGCTCATTATCTTTCAAAGCTGCAAGCTGAAAAAGTATTGGAAGGTGATGTGGAGTACTTGGACATAGAAGAACTTCAGGGTGTGAGTGGTTTGAAAGCACTTCGCGTGACTGTGCTGGTGGAGGATGAAAATAGAAGTAATGTTATGAATCAGGCAGTTAACAAGAATCAACCACAAGTCGAACATTAACAGTATACCATGAGCCGCTACAAGCAGTTGATTGATGACATGACCATGCACATGACTTCTTTTTTTGAGTCGAATGCAAATCCATCACTAATCTATCACAATGCAGCCCACACCAAGTCAGTAGTAGCAGCGGCTATTCAGATAGGGCAACATTACAATCTGAAGGGAAAAGAGAATTTTATTGTGATGTCGGCCGCTTGGTTTCACGATACAGGGTACTGTAATGGAACAACGGCCAAGAAGCACGAGGAGCGCGGTGTTGAATTGATGGAGGAGTATTTGAAATCTAAAGACGTTGAGCCCGAGATTATAGAACAGGTTAAGGGATGTATTCTCAGCACAAAACTTCCGCAGCATCCGGTAAACTTGCTGGAGCAAATTGTTTGTGATGCTGATCTTTTTCACTTAGGTACCGATAATTTTTTTGAACGCGACAAATTAATGCGGAAGGAAGCCGAGTGGCTCGGAGGCAAGGAAATTCCAAAAGAAGATTGGCGGAAGTTTACCATCAAATTAATGGAAGAGCATGCGTACCATACCGAGTACTGCCGCTCGTTGCTGAGCGAAACGAAAGCAAAGAACCTGGAGAAGTTAAAAAGAAAGGAGCAGGAAAAAACTCTAAAGGACGAGAAAAGGGAACACGAAAACTCCATCACCGATTTGTTGCGCAAGTACGATGTGGATTCGGCCAAAGAAAAAAACGATTCGAAAGACGATAAGAAAAAAGGCCGGCCCGATCGGGGCATCGAAACCGTGTTCAGGATTACGTCCAGTAACAACCAACAACTCTCGTCACAAGCTGATAACAAAGCCAACATAATGATCCAGGTGAACTCCATCATTATTTCTGTATTGCTGAGTTTACTGTTGGGCAAAGCTGAAGGTCACCTGGAATTGATCATACCAACGTTCATTCTGATTTCTGTTAATGTTACTACCATCATTTTTGCGGTGTTGGCAACAAGGCCAACCATTCCGAAAGGCACGTTCAACACAAAAGATATTGATGCCAAAAAAGTAAACCTGCTATTCTTTGGTAACTTTTACCGTATGCCGTTGGATGAGTATGCTTCGGGCATGCTCAAGATGATGGACGATCGTGATTTTCTATATGGCAGCCTTATACGTGACGTTTATTTTCAAGGAATTATTCTTGGTAAAAAATACAGACTGTTGCGAATCGCCTATAATGTATTCATGTTCGGGTTAATTATCTCGGTGTTGGCGTTTATCATTTCAGCGCTAACGGTTTCTAATGCGTAACTAAAATGAAAAGTTTTCAGCCAGGCCTGCGCAGTCCATTAAATCCTCTCCACTTCGCAGTAGTTTTTTTTCTCGCTACTTCCTGCGCCAGCTACAAAACTCAGTACTCAAAGCACGTAAAGCAATGGCGTGAGTCTGCACCCGAAACCTCAAAAAAGTTGGTTCATACCATGTACCTGGTTGGGGATGCCGGAAATGCATCACCAACTTACGAGCCCCCGATCTTAAACTATTTGAAAACAAAACTGCCAAAGGAATCGAAGAAGAGTTCTATTCTTTTTTTGGGTGATAATATTTATGAGTATGGCATGCCGCCTGCGGAGGATAGTATACCTCGGTCGAAAGGTGAGTACAGCATCAAGGCTCAATTGGAAATACTCAACGACTTTAAAGGGTATCCGATGTTTATTCCGGGTAATCATGATTGGCGGGGCTGGGGGCTTAAGGGTTTAAAAGATCAGGAGGATTTTGTGGAGGCGTATCTCAACACCCTGCGTGGAAAAGAAGATAAGAACGATTGGGAAAATTACTTTCTACCCGACAACGGTTGCTCAGGCCCCGAAGTAGTAGAACTCAACAATGACATTGTGGTGATCGTAGTTGACTCAGAATGGTGGCTCACCGATTGGGATAATCAACCTAAACTAAATGAAGGATGTGAAGCACGCAACCGGGCAACGTTTAAATTCATTTTTGAAAACGTGGTTCGAAAGTACAGAAATAAAAACGTAGTGATTGCGATGCATCACCCGCTGTATACCTACGGCCCGCATGGTGGAGGCTATTCCGTTAAGCAAACAATTTTTCCATTAACCGAGGTGAGTCATAACCTCTACCTGCCAACACCACTGCTTGGAACGTTCTACACATTATTCAGAAGTAATATAGGTTCGCGCCAGGATGTAGCGAACCAACGCTACAAAGAACTACGCGCGGCCATGTTAGCGGGTGTTAAAAAGAATGGAAATTTCATTTTTGCCAGTGGCCACGAACACGGGTTACAATACATTGAAAATGAAGATCAAAAATTCATCATCAGTGGTAGTGGATCAAAACACAGCCCGGTAAAGCTTGGTAAGGGGTCTGAGTTTGCTAACGGAGCCATGGGGTACAGCACCCTGCAGTTTTATGAAGGTGGCGAAACGTGGGTGCAGTTCTGGCAGGTGAATGACGAAGGCACCGAATCAACGTTGGTGTACCAAAAGAAAATCAAAGATCAGCTAACGCTGGCCTCTGAAGAAACTTCGTTTGATTTTTCTGAATACGAAAAGCATGAAGCCACTACACAGCAATTTATAACCAAAACGAGAATTGACCCGGTTAACAGCACGCATAAATTCTTTTTTGGCGAGCATCATCGCCAATTGTATTTGGAGAAGTATTCATTTCCGGTTCTTGACCTCTATAAATTTCAAGGCGGAATAGAGCCGGTGAAACAAGGTGGTGGTAATCAAACCAATTCGCTGCGTGTTCGCGATTCACTGGATCGCGATTACGTTTTACGCGGCATGACCAAAGACGCCACGCGCTTTCTTCCGTTTCCGTTCAATCGCATGGTTGCCGCTAAGTATTTAGTTGAAGATAATTTTCTCTCCACGCATCCATTTGCACCGCTGGCTGTTCCTGCATTGGCCGATGCCATTAACGTTTACCACACCAATCCAACATTGTACTATGTTCCGGCTCAACCCGCGCTCGGAAATTATAACGCAATTTTTGGGGGTAGTGTGCACCTGGTGGAAGAACGACCTGCGGGCAAAAATTGGAAGGATGCGGATTTCTTCGGCAACCCCGACAACATTGTAGGCACTCCCGATTTGGTAGAAGATATGTTGAAGAACAACAATCACAAGGTAGACGAGTCGTGGGCATTGCGTACACGCCTGCTGGATTTTTTGATTGGTGATTGGGACAGGCACGATGATCAATGGACGTGGGCGGTATTCAAAAAGGATGATGGCAGCAAATTGTACAGACCAATTCCACGCGACCGCGATCAGGCTTTCTCAAAATATGATGGGGCCATTCCGGCAATAGCGCGACAAACACTTCCATTTCTACGGCAACTCCAATCATTCGATCCGGAAATCGCCAGCATGAAATGGACAACCTGGAGCGCACGACTTTTCGACCGGACTTTCCTGAACACTTTGAACTGGGAACAGTGGAAAGAACAGGTGGAGTTTATCCAACAAAATCTTACGGACGAAGTCATTAAAAATGCATTTGGCCATTGGCCTGAAAGAGCTAAAGCTGAATCAGCGCCACATGAAATTGAAAGTCTGAAAGCCCGAAGAGACAACTTGATGAAGATTGCCCGAATGCATTATGAGTTTTTGTCGAAATCGGTCAATGTGATTGGTACGGATGATCGTGAACGATTTGAAATCGAACGGATCGACAGTAAACACACGCGCGTAACCGTGCATGAGCTGTCGAAAAAAGGCGAACAGACGCAATTGACCTATGAACGTCTCTTTGAAAACGAACTGACAGATGAAATCAATATTTACGGAAACGGAGATGATGACGAGTTCCTGGTAAAAGGCAGCGTAAAAAAAGGAATTACAGTAAGACTTATCGGAGGGTTAGGAAAAGATACTTTTGTTGATGAATCCATTGTTCGGATAGGCTCAAAGAAAACCCTGGTATACGATGACATGCGAACCAATACGGTGGTGGGCAATGCTGAAACAAAAGACAACAGAACAACCCGCTACAGTTTTAATATTTACGATCGCAGAAGTTATGAAAGCGAGTATGATATTACCCTACCCATTCCCATACTCGGCTATAACCCGGATGATCTTTTCATGATCGGGGCAACTTTTGATGTTATAAAGCACGGATTCAAGAAACAACCGTATTCATCGCATCAGCGCTTCGGGGCACGGTATGCGTTTGGAACACACGCGTTCATGGTTGATTACCGGGGAGATTTTATCAATGCGATTGGCCGATGGGATTTTCTGTTAGACACCTACTATCACGGACCTACCTATACCTTTAATTTTTCAGGACTGGGAAATTCGTCTATTCGGGATCCAGACAGCAGGAATTATTATCGTGTTCGTCAAAGTGCTATCCACATTTATCCGGCTTTGAAGAAACGCTTTGCCGGAAACAATGGCTACTTCTCCATCGGTCCAATGTTTGAAACGTCTCAAATCCAATTAACCCCCGGCCGCTTTATTGAAGATTACATTGGTGATGATAAGTATTTGCTCGACCGAAAGTACTTTGGCGGTGTAGAAGCTGCCATCAATGTTAACAGCGTTGATAATTACTTTACTCCTCATCGAGGCGTTCGTTTTATAACCACCGCCAATTGGATATCGAATCTCAGCGATAATAAAGATTTTACTTCGTGGGTTGCTCATTTGTCGTTTTATAAAGCGCTGGATAAAAAGGAGAATTTCATTTTCGCCACCCAGATAGGAGGAGCCCAAACGTTGGGTTCCGGTTATACCTTCTTTCAACTTCCTAACATTGGCGGACAATTGGGATTGCGCGGTTATCACAATCAGCGTTTTTATGGTAAGAGTACCTATTGGCAAAGCACGGATTTGCGTGTTCGTATCAGCAGTAGTTATAACCCGGTGCTTCCCCTTACTTTCGGAGTTTTTGGGAGTTATGATTACGGCAGGGTGTGGCTTAACAGCGACATTACTTCAACCTGGCACTACAGCTATGGAGGGGGAGCATGGATCGCCCCGGTAGATGCGCTTCTTTTTTCATTTGGTGTGTACATACCTCGGGAAGACTATGAGGATTCTCCAAGATTTGCATTCAGGATGGGCTTCGGATTTTAAGGGCTAACCAGATCTACCTGTTGGTGTACGTATTCTGACATGCTATATTTACAAAATGCCAGAGCCTTTAAATCTTATCGAAGAAACAATTAATCACTTCAACGAAGGCGCACGGTCTGTGCGAGCACATGGTAATGAGATCACGTATATTATTACCAAGGAAAAGGATTCTGATATTTTTTGGATTACTACCGAGGAACCCGGGTTTACCAAAACCAAAACAAACTCGCTGGAGAAATATTACGAAGAAGTCTTTGGAATAGAAGCCCGCTATTAAGTCAAGCCTTAACCCAACCCTATTATACCGAATGAAAAAACTCCTAAAAGTTGTAGGCATTATTTTGCTTGTACTGATTGTGGCCGTGGCGGCCTTACTTACTTACCTAGAAGTGGCGTTACCCAATGTTGGTGAAGCAGAAGAGATTACAATAGAGTATACCCCCGAAAGGATTGAGCGAGGAAAATACCTGGCGCATTCAGTCGCTGTTTGTATGGATTGCCACTCCACCCGCGATTACTCCAAATTTTCCGGACCGCTTACCGAAGGCACTTTAGGCAAAGGTGGCGATCGCTTTGATCAGGGCGCTGGGCTGCCCGGTGTGTACTATGCCAAGAACATTACACCAGCCGGCATTTCGCGTTACACCGATGGCGAATTGTTTCGACTGATTACTACCGGTGTTAGCAAAGAAGGAAAAGCAATCTTCCCGCTCATGCCCTATCCTTACTATGGACGAATGGACCGCGAGGATATTTATTCCATCATTGCTTATGTTCGCAGTCTTCCCCCGATTGAGAACAATGTGCCTGAATCGGAGTCTGATTTTCCTATGAATTTTATTGTAAACACTATACCAACGAAGGCAGCACATCAAACCAAGCCAGATCCATCGGATGAAGCTGCCTATGGAGCGTACATGACCAATGCTTCTGGATGCGTGGAGTGTCATACCCAGGTTAACAAAGGACAGATCATAAAAGAATTGGCCTTTGGCGGAGGACGGGAATTTTTGTTTCCAAATAATGTGGTGATTCGTTCATCGAATATCTCACCGGATGAAAATTCAGGTATTGGTAAATGGACGAAAGAAGAATTTATTGCGCGCTTCAAAGCGTATGCTGACTCGGCCTATGTAGCGCCCTCTGTTGCATCCGGAGAATTCAACACCATTATGCCGTGGACAATGTACGCGCACATGAGCGAACAAGATTTGGCCTCGATCTATGCGTACCTGAGAACGGTAAAGCCAATGGAGAATAAAGTGGTGCGATTTACCAAGGGAGAATAAATAAAGGCAGTGGGCAATTGGCAGTGAGCAATACCACTGGCCTATTGCCCACTATTTTTTAAGCTTGTTCTTCAAAAACTCTGCGGTATACCCCTTGCCTTTCTTTGCCATATCTTCGGGGGTGCCCTCAAACATCAACTGACCACCTTTCTTTTCGCCACCTTCCGGGCCAAGGTCGATAATCCAGTCGGCACATTTTATTACTTCGAGATTGTGTTCAATTACAATTACCGAATGACCTTCGTCTACCAGGGCATTCATAGCTTTAAGAAGTTTTGAAATGTCGTGGAAGTGGAGACCGGTTGTGGGCTCATCAAAAATGAAAAGGATGTGGCCTTCAGTAGAATTCTTTCCAAGGAAGGAAGCAAGCTTAACCCGTTGTGCCTCGCCCCCACTCAGGGAGTTAGACGATTGACCAAGTTTAACGTAACCCAGCCCAACATCATACAGCGGAACAACCCGGTCGTAAATTGGTTTTTTGTCGCGGAAGAAATCAAGTGATGCCTCTACGGTCATGTCCAGTATGTTAGCAATATTTTTTCCGTTGTATTCAACTTCCAATACTTCTTGTTTGAACCGCTTGCCGTGACAGCTTTCGCACTTCAAAAAGATATCGGCCATAAATTGCATCTCTACTCGGATTTCTCCTTCACCCTCGCAGGTCTCGCAACGCCCACCTTCCACGTTAAAGGAAAAGTGCGAGGGCTTGTAACCCCGTTGCTTTGACAACGGCTGATCGGCAAATAGATTTCGGATGGCATCGTATGCTTTTACATAACTGATGGGATTGGATCGCGATGACTTGCCGATAGGATTCTGATCGACAAATTCCACCTGTGTAATTTTAGAATAATCGCCTTCCAGTTTATCGTACTTACCGGGTGTTTCACCAACCGATCCATTAATTCTTCCAACAGCCGGATACAGAATTTTCTTGATCAAGGTTGACTTACCCGAGCCACTTACTCCGGTTACTACCGTGAAGGCCCCTAGTGGAAATTTTACCGTTAAGTTCTTCAGATTGTTTTCGCGGGCACCTACTACTTTGATTGCATCTTTCCACTTTCGCCTGAATGAAGGGATTGTTATTTCCTCTTTTCCACTCAGGTAATCGGTGGTATGGGTATTAGTTTTTCCGTGAATATCATTCAGCGTTCCCTGGAAGACTAACTCACCCCCGTGACTTCCGGCATCCGGTCCGATGTCAATAATCTGATCGGCAGCGCGCATAATTTCTTCTTCGTGCTCAACCACAATTACAGTATTACCCAAATCGCGAAGGGATAGAAGCACCGTAATCATCCGGTCAGTATCTTTTGGATGGAGCCCAATACTGGGCTCATCCAGAATGTACATCGAACCCACCAGTGCACTGCCCAGCGAAGTAGCGAGCTTGATGCGTTGATATTCGCCACCCGAAAGCGTTGCCGTGATTCGATTTAGTGTTAAATAGCCTAGGCCCACTTTTGTCATGTACTCCAACCTGGACTTTATTTCCGTTAAAATTCTGTCGGAAACTTTTTTATCGAATTCGGGAAGCTTAAGCTTTTCAAAGAAAACACTGGCCTCTTCAATCGGCATCAGCACGATGTCGGTTATGGATGTGCTGGCAATTTTTACATACTGGGCATCCTTGCGCAGCCGCGTGCCCCGGCAATCCGGACAGGTAGTACGCCCGCGATAGCGTGAAAGCATTACACGATATTGAATTTTATGCGTCTTCGATTCCAGATACCTGAAGAAAGCATGAATGCCCTCGAAGTATTCATTGCCGTTCCAAAGTAGTTCTTGTTGGGCGCGTGTCAGTTCATTGTAGGGGCGGTGAATGGGAAAATCGAATTTGATGCCATTCTTCAGTAAGGGTTTTTGCCACTCGCCCATTGTTTCGCTTCGCCAGGGGGCAATAGCTCCTTCATAAATGGAAAGCGATTTGTCGGGAATAACCAACTCTTCATCAATGCCCAGAATTTTTCCAAACCCCTCGCACGTCTGACAAGCTCCGAACGGATTGTTAAAGCTGAAAAAATTAATGGAAGGTTCAGTGAAGGTTATTCCATCCAGTTCGAAACGATCTGAAAAGCGCAAATTGCTTTTACCTTCGGCATAAATGGAGCAATCGCCCTCACCTTCGAAAAAAGCTGTCTGCACAGAATCGGAAAGCCGAAAGGTAGTATCCTCATCTTCGGCATTCACGCTGGCACGATCGATCAGTATTTCAATTTCTCCCTGTGGAGCACTTACTTTTTTTGTCGTTGCTTTTTTCTTCGTTGTACTTTCTGCTGGCGGATTTAAAATTTCCTCAATAAATTTTACTTCACCATCCACCAGTATGCGGGCGAACCCTTTGCTGAGTAAAAGATTAAGTTCATCAATCAGTTTGCGTCCTTTTTTGATGTGCAACGGGCAGGCCACCATTACCCGCGTTCCTGCTGGTAAGCCGTTAATCGAATCAACAACTTGCGTTACGGTATCACGCCTCACTTCCTTTCCGCTAACCGGTGAATAGGTTTTTCCGATTCGTGCGAAAAGTAATTTCAGGTAGTCGTAAATTTCTGTGGTGGTGCCTACAGTAGATCTCGGATTTCGGGTATTTACTTTTTGCTCTATAGCAATGGCTGGCGACACACCTTTAATGTAATCTACTTCCGGCTTTTCCATGCGCCCAAGAAACTGGCGGGCGTAGGAACTCAGACTTTCCACGTACATTCGCTGACCTTCGGCAAAAAGGGTATCGAAAGCCAACGATGATTTTCCTGATCCAGATAAACCTGTAATGACTACCAGCTTATTTCGTGGAATAGCTACACTCAGATTCTTCAGGTTGTTAACCCGTGCCCGCTTGATGATAATGTATTCTTTTGGATCGAGGTTGTCCAATGTTGCATCGGGCATTGAAATATCGGTACTCACGAAAGATGGCATGATTTGAATTTCGATGGGGTTAAAGTAACATTCTTTCTTCGGCAAGTTTCTATTCGCTGAAGTAAAGTATTGTGAGAATAAAACAAAAACACCACCCAACCGGATGGTGTTCAAACAAACTTAAATTTCTTTCCGTAGCCTAGCTGTCGAAGTCAGGATCATAACTGGCTTCCCGGCTTTTTGAACTTCCTCCATCTTCATCGAAATCGTCAGAGTCGTTGTTGTAGTCATCTGAAGATCCTCCATAATCATCATCGCTGTCGCCTTCTGAATTATCGAACTCATCCTTCTTCGGATTTCCACCAATGTCGTACTCGCCATCACTATTCTTGGTAACCGGTACTTTAACCAGGTAGGTAGCGTCTTCGGTTTCCAGCGGAAAAACAAAAATGGGTTCTTTCTTTGCATTGGTGATGCGTGTGATCGCGCTGTCGTAGCCAGTTGGATATTGTTCCTTCAGTAAATCGAGGAGGTCGTCTGAAAGATTTTCAAGGCTTTTGATAACTTTTTTCTTGGTTGTGGCCATACTATACGTGACGCAAAAATATGCGAGCAAATAGCTAAAGAAATTATATGAGAGGCAAGAAATTTTTAAAAATTTTTTGCTCTGAACCG